>VMHT01196836.1_pt1 | contig 23889 bp, 36 predicted proteins | sample 4693611 | NCBI WGS metagenome assembly VMHT01 (sample SAMN12280063, study PRJNA550983) | marine metagenome | isolation source: seawater sampled from same location over 5 years 0.02-0.2 micron viral filtrate | place: USA: collected off the coast of southern California halfway between the port... ...
CCTATGTTGAGGCAGGTAAACATATTATTGTTAATGGACAACCCTTAAAAGCCTATGAACTACAAGCTATTACATGGGTAGTATGGAGACGTATACATGGAATTAAGTAACATATCTATAAATAGGTTAGTGCCTATATACTTAATGAGTTCATACTTATATTATGAACAAGATAAGAATGTACTAGAGGATACTCAATTTGACTACCTATGTAAAAAATTATACGATAATTGGGATAGTGTGGAGCATATGCACAAACACTTGATTGATAAAGATAATTTGAAGGCAGGTAGTGGGTATGGAATAAAGTATACTAACTTAATAGTAAGTGGTGCTAACAGTTGGTATGAACAAGAAAAAAAGTAATCAGGGAGTACTAAAAATGAGACATTGGAAAACAAAAGAAGAAATGGGTGATGGATATCAATACAACGAAAAAGAACATAATGAGAATGAATACAATTCTTTAGTTGTTATTGATGAACATGAAACTAATACTATGAGAACAAAGTATCTTATTAGAGATATATGGGATAAGGATACCCTAGTTGAACTTAAAGATTATCTAGATGATATTATACAAGATAAGATTAGTACAGAAGATGGGATTGCAAACTTATCTGAAGATGCCTACATAGGTTGACAGAAAAATATTAATTGTTATAATGTATACATATAAAGTGGAGATTACAAAATGACTAGAAAACAAATAGAAGTAATGTTTCAGAAGATACCTGTTAAGAAAAATAGGTTTAAGAAAGAACAGAAACATGATTATAAGTCTGTTCGTAAGTCTGCTAGAAATAGCAAAAAGTATCTGCAAAACAGAACGTTTGCAGTTTAACCCCAAAAAGGTAATCATTAATTACTTTTTTAACTAACCAACATACAAAGGAGATAACATTATGTTGAATACAATTAGAGCTACCCTAAAGAGCATCAAGTATGCTACTACCGACACTAAGCCAACCTTTTGGAATACTCGTAAGTACAAGAGTAGACCTACTCAAGTTAGAGTGACTAAGATGTTTGTAGTCATTGATAAGGGTATGTCTAGTGCTTACTTTCCTAAACAACCAAAGCAGAAGTACTGCCCATTTGTTATGGAAAGAGGTCAGGGTTACGTTAAGCATAAGAGTGCCTAATGTACTTTGAGGTAGATTTAAAGTTAGATTCTGAGGAGATTACTTACATGGTGTTTCCTCAGAACATCAAAGATAGAGATTGGTTACACGTGGTTAATAATCTTATATCTAAACAAAAGAAACTATATCCAAGTAAACTAATACAATTTTTAAATGTTAAGGAGTATGACTAATGAAAGCATATCTAATCAATGCTAAAGACGAACTCATAATTGAAATAGACTGTAAGGGTTACGAGCATAAGCAAGAGTTACTAAACTGTAGAATGTTAGAACTATATCCATACAATATTAATGGTAATGATATATGGACAGATGAAGAAGGTAACTTAAAAGAATATAATTATTATGTTGAGTTAGATAATAAGTATATGGTAAGTGGTAACGCAATCATACTTAGCTATAATGATGAAGGAGATTCTGCTGACGTTAAGGATTTAACCCTAGAAGAATTAAAGAGTAGAGTAAAATTCTTAGGCAAGAGATATATTGAGCAGAATGGTATGGGTTTTACAATTAGGGAATATCAATAATGTTACCTAACGATAAAGATACATTAATAGTATTAATCTTGAGTGGTATAGCTATGTTATACTTCTCATGCTACATAGGAGTATAATATGGCTAGAAAATATAAAAAGAAAATACCAAACATAACTCATAATGGTATAATAAACGTATGGGATTATGTGTCCTTTGAAGATTATCCAAACGAATATGGTAAAAGAATTTACTTAGATATACCATCATTAGTAGATGCCTCCGAGCATGAACTACAAAGTAATAAAAAATATAAAAACTTTGAAGTTGAGTCTTATGGTGTAAAAAGGTGGGAGTGTTAAATGGGTATGCGAAAAGGCGATAACATAGGTCAAAGAATAAGAAATTCTATTCTTGACCTACATCTTGAAATTAAAAAAGAAAATAAAAATAAGACAAGGCAAGAGTTGGAGGAGGATGAAAGATTTGAAGATCATCCTCATGCCGACAGAGATAAGGACATAGGTAGAGTTAAAAGAATATCTACGTCTACAATTCAAAATAGAAATAGGGAGTGAAGTAATGGGCGAATATGAATGTTGGGATTGCGATAAGAAATTTCATTTAGACGAACCACCATATGATGGTCGAGAAATTTGTTATGAATGTAGAGAGGAAGAAAAAAATGGAGAATGAAGTAGAAGATTTTGTAAAAGATATTCCTGACGATACGATCTTAATTGAAGTTCGAGGAGGGATGGTAAGTGATGTTCATAATGATTCCAATGGATATATGTTATTCGATTGGGATTCTATTGGAGAACAAGACACTATGGATTTTCATAAAGAAGTTTTAAAAAAATTATTGGAGAGATAAATGGATAATCCTACAGAAATAAAACGAAGAGGCTATTTGTCTTTCTTCAAGGATGGAGTTGCAGATGCCTTGTTACATGGAGATGGCATGGATGAAAACAAAAGATCATCTGCTTATTATAAACAAGGATATGATTTTGGTTTAACCATGTATTCTGAATTAGATGGTAAGGATTGGGAGGCAGATCATGAATAGAGATCATATAGATTTATGTAGTGGGATAGGAGGCTTTCCTCTCGGATTCTCATGGAGTGATTTACAAACTGATTTAAAATTACTTTGTGATAATGAAGAATGGTGTAGAAAAATATTAGCCAAGAACTTCCCAAATGTACCAATAGCAAATGATGTAAAGGAAATTGCAAATGACCCAAAAAGATTTATTCAAAGAAAGCCGTTTATCCTCTCAGGTGGATACCCTTGTCAATCGTTTTCAGTCGCAGGACGTAGGGGAGGCAAAGAAGACCCTCGCTACATCTTTCCGTACATCCATAGCATTGTTGAACAAACAAGACCCTCTTGGTGTGTTTTCGAAAATGTATATGGACACTTCTCAATGGGACTTGACGAGGTTCTCGTTCAAATGGAAACCATTAATTACGCAACACGGACGTTTATCGTTCCGTCTAGTTCAATCGGAGCATTGCACAAAAGGGACAGAATTTGGATCATCTGCAAAGACTTGGGCGACTCCGAACACGATGGATCATTTACCTCCGAGGTCGGAGGAGGCAACACGGAAACTTCAGAACGGACACCGAAAGGGCAGAAAACGTCCGAGCAATCTCAGGGAGCAAGTCGATCCCAATACAGTCAAACTATATCCAACTCCGAGAGCCTCGGACGTAGAGGGGGGAATGGCGAGCAATGTGGAGATCAACAACGGCAGATTCTCAAGGACGAACAAGGACGGAGTTCGTTGGGGAGTGAAGTTGAGGGATGCCGTGAATCACATGGAAACCTTTCCGACTCCGAGAGCCTCGGAGTACAAAGATTGTGGAGCAGTTGGGAGCAAGAGTCAGATCCACATGGAGAAGAGATCATACCTCTGTGCGAAAGTGAAAGATCCCCAACAACCATCTGGAAAACTGAACCCAACGTGGGTCGAGTGGTTGATGGGTTATCCAAAAGGGTGGACAGAATTAAAGGACTAGGCAATGCTATAGTCCCTCAGAATGCTATGATGATAGCTAATGCAATTCATAGGAGTATGACCGAAGATTAGTTAGGTGGTTGGCAACACTTTCTCTCATGGTGCGAAGATAGAATATCGTTCTAACCTAAATGCCGTAGATGTCATGTATCAGTTTTTCCACATTCTTATTTGGATTGATATGTGGGCAATGCTTGTTGCCGTAATATGATTGAGCAAAATCTACGGAAATCTATCACCTTATATACTTTTATAGGAGGGTATGTATAATGAAATATAAACATAGGAGTGAATCATGCAAGAGAGTCATTTACAAGAAACTCAATTAGAACATGATCCTATAATCAAGGAAGAGATTAATTGGGATCATGCCGTACAAAAAGTTGAATCAGTTATCAATGATGTTTGTAAAGAATATGAGAAAGACGGACATCCATACTATGCAGATTCATTATTAAAATATTGGAGAAGAATTTTGAAAGGATAGTTATGTTTAAAGTTTTAATTATAGCTTGTAGTATTATGCCTTTTCCAAGAGGAGAAATACTACAAACACAATGTTATGTTGTTTCGGATCAATGGCAACCTAGCATTCATGGATATCAAACAAAAAAAGAATGTAAAGATAGGTTGAAAGTTATTACAGATTCAATCAGAAAAAATTTTTCTTTATTATATTTAAAAGAAAAAAAATGCATTAAGTCGCAAGATAGGGAGAGAATATGAGACAAGAAAAACACAGAAAATATGCAACTCAGTTTATGAATTATAACCAAGCTGATTCTTATTACATAGAGGTTTACACGAACGTAAAAAGAGTTATTAAGGTAGAGGCTATAACTGAAGAAGAGGCTATTAGAAAAGCCTTAAAAAGGGAAGAGCGAAGAAAAACTAGAAACTGTTATACATTTGTTGATTGCGATTACAATGTAGTTGAGGAGAAAGACTATGAGGCTTATAGACAGACTAATCAAGAGATTCGAGGAGGACGCAGTTGATTTTGCACTCGCAGGGATGGAAGAGGAGTCCAAAGACGCAAGAAGATTAGCTAGTAAATACATCGAAATGAAATATAATGGTCACACACATTCACTAAGATCGGAGATTCACCAAAAATGGAAGAAGAAACAAAAGACAATCGTTTAGATAATTCTAAACTTTATCAAGAAATTAAAACACATTGTATGCCTCGTTGTCCGAGATGCCAAGGTGCTTTACAAACAATGAATGTACATGGACATGAACAATGTGTTCTTTGTCACAGTATTGTGGATGATTGTTGCCAAGGCTCTCAATTAAAATGAGTGACAATATTATAAAATTCCCATATAAAATGAGGAGAACAGTTAAACCCGTATCATTAGTATGCGAAATGGCTGCAGAAACATTTGAACATCTTGTCATCATGGGACAAAACAAACAGGGTCAAGTTCAAATGATAACAACATTAAAAGACCCTGCGGATATCTTGTGGTACATGGAAGCTGCAAGGTTTGGAATCATGCAAGGATTAGAAGAGGAGGAAGAAATCTATGAGTAAAAAACATGGAAAAGAAAAAATACACTCTATCCATAGAGATAACATCATCGACTTTCCCAAACCACCCCCATCTAGCGATGTCGGTCGCAAGGAAGATGTGGAGCCTGGGCCACGATACACAATCAATTTCGAGCCAGATTGGGACGGATGGACAGACGATCCAGAAGATAGCTCGGCTTGAGGGTTGGAAGAGAAAGAAACGTAATTCTCTTGAGGGTTGTGGTGGTTATTGGGGACCTTTCTTGACAACGGAAGAAGAAAAAGAACTTCCCGAATCAGATTGGAGTGGTACAGATCATCCCGATGCTGTTAAACCAGAACCTAAATATAAACAAAAATATACCGAGAGTTCTTCAGCATCATCAACTCTCGCATGGATAGAGGAAACATACAAATGAACTTTAAATACAAAACAAAACCATATGATCATCAAAGATTAGCTTTAGAAAAAAGTTACAACAAACAAAATTATGCATACTTTATGGAAATGGGGTGTGGAAAATCAAAAGTCTTAATAGATAATATAGTATGGCTTTATCAGAATCGCATGATAGATACTGCCGTCATAGTCGCACCCAAGGGTGTTTATAGAAATTGGCAAGAGAATGAAATACCAACTCATATGTTGGATGAAATAGATAGAGAAGTTTATTTATGGAATCCGCAGCCGAACAAAACAGAAAAGAAAAGATTGGTTGATGGGGCACATTCAAGAGATGGTCTTAGAATTCTTTTAGTAAACGTAGAGGGTTTTGCCACAACAAAAATGAAAAACTATATTGATTTTTTTACAAAAGGATCAGAGTTTTTATTGGCTATAGATGAATCAACAACGATAAAGAATCCAAAAGCTAAGAGAACCAAGGCTCTGATGTCCTTTGGTTTATCAGCTATATATAAAAGAATACTCACGGGTTCTCCTGTGACCAAATCTCCTATGGATCTGTATTCGCAATGTGGATTTATGAGCAAAGATCTTTTGGGGCATGATTCGTTTTGGTCTTTCCAGGGAAAATATGCGATCTCAAGAACGCAAAGAATGGGATCACATTCATTCCAACAAATAGTTGGCTATAAAAATTTAGATGATTTATCTGAAAGACTTCATACCTTTTCACATAGAGTTACAAAAGCAGAGGCACTAGACTTACCTCCTACTATATATGCAACTCGTGAAGTCCCAATGACGAGCGAACAGTTGAGACATTACAAAAGTATCAAGGATGCAGCGATAGCTTTACTTGATGATGGTCAGTTGGTTTCAGCACCTGCCGTCATGACTCAGCTATTAAGATTACAACAAGTATTGTGTGGGCATACAATGACGGATGATGGAGAACTTGTAGAGTTCAAGAGTCATAGGACAGATGCCATGCTTGAAGTTATAGAAGAGATGGATGGTAGTGTCATAATTTGGTCAAGATTCAGATATGATATCAAAAAAATAAAATCAGTATTACAGAAAGCTTATGGGCGAGATTGTGTTGTTACCTTTTATGGAGATACATCTGAGAAAGACAGACAGATCGCAGAACAAAGATTAAATAGCGGAGATGCGAGATTTTTTGTAGCGAATCCTCAGACGGCAGGTCGAGGACTCACATTAAATAAAGCAAGTAATGTTATTTATTATGCTAATGATTTTAACTTGGAATCTAGGATACAATCAGAGGCAAGGTGTCACAGAATAGGACAGAAGAACACAGTTCTTTATGTTGATCTTGTGGCTAAAGGAACAGTGGATGAACATATTGTTAAAACTTTAAAAGCTAAAAACGAACTTTCAGCTAGATCTCTTGGCGAAAGAATAAGAGAATGGTTGAAATAAATATCTTTGACACTATATATGGTATGTAGTATCTTCCACTATATTAATGGATTTAAAAGGAGTATATGATGGATCCCAACAAATGGAAGTCAGTAGCAGTATCTATTGACGTTTACGAAATGTTAAAAGATTTAGCCGAAAAAAATGAAAGGAGTGTAAGTAGGCAATTAGCACACTTAGTCAAGCAAGTGGCACAACAAAAAGAAGCAGCTTGACAAACACTATAATTGTAAAGTAAAACAATTATTCAATCCCGAAGGGGAAAAACTTAATAACAGAAAGAGGTAGTTATGAGCGATATGTATGCTCTATTTGAAAAGGAAAAGGTCGATGCCGATAAGTTCGACAATGTAGATAAAGAGGGAGCATCTAAGTTATCCAACTTTATCCGACAATCCATTCAAATTCAAAAAGACATTGAGGATGCTGAACAGCACCTCAAGGATTTGAAATTCAAAAAAAGAAAAGTGAACGAAGAAGACATACCCATGCTTATGGAGGAAATGGGCATGGATAGTATCACTGTGGAGGGTCACAAGGTTACTATAAGACCTTTCGTTCATGCTCGTATATCTGAAGACAAGAGGGAAAAAGCTTTCAACTTTCTCAGGTCTGTGGGCGAGGCTGACATCATTAAGAATGATGTTACTGTGTCGTTTTCTCAAGGAGAAGATAATGTGGTAGGTGCAGTAGTAGACGACCTACGAAAGAATGGATTTGAACCTGTTCAGAAAACACACATACATCCTATGACTTTGAAGTCGTGGGTTAAAGGTAGAATCGAAAGTGGTGGAGATTTAGACTTCGAAACTTTTGGTGTTTTTGTCGGTAATGAAGCTAAGATAACAAGGAGTTAAATAATGGCTAATACTCAAGTACAAGAAAAGAAAGAAAACTTACCTGTAAATTTCATGAGCGAATTATCTGAATTTGCAGGAGAGGGAATGGATTCAATTGGTGCAGACGATATGCAGATTCCATTTTTAAGAATAATACAAACTACATCGCCTCAGTTAAATAAGCAGGAGTCTGTTTATATTAAAGGAGCAAGTGGTGGAGATTTGTTCAACACTGTCACGGGAGAAGTTTGGGACAGTGAAGAGGGTGTCTATGTAATACCATGTGGATATGCTCTTAAATATTTAGAGTTTCAACTAAGAACCGAGGGCGGAGGATTTATGGGCGAGTTAAAAGGTAACGACCCCGTACTAACTCAAACTCAAAGAGATGGTGCTACAGAATTATTACCATCAGGTAATGAGTTGATTCGTTCAGCACAACATTTACTTATGATTGTAGATATTAAGAATGGTGCTACACAAACTGCGATTTGTGACATGAAAAAGACACAGTTGAAAGTGTCTAAGAAATGGAATACCATGATGAAAATGGTACAATATACAGGTCCCAATGGATTGTTTAACCCACCTATGTGGGGAACTGCATGGAAGTTAACTTCTACGCAGGAAAGCAATGATCGTGGATCCTGGTACAATTTTGCAGTTGAGAAGGTCGATCCAACCTTGCTCCCCCAAGAGGCTTTCTTATCTGCAAAAGCTTTCTATCAATCGTTTAGGTCTGGAGAAATTAAGACTCAGGCAGGGACGAGTGAAGAAGTGACAAATAGCAGTTCTAAGGAAGAAGCACTGCCGTTTTAATTGTTTGGGGCGATGAACCTCCTCCCTTGTCGCCCCAATCTTTTAGGGGAATATAATGAACATACACGAAAAGTTCATGGTTGCATTTGAAGGGTTTGGTGCAGCACACGGACAGACAAAAATATCAGAAGAAAGAAGAGCAGGTAAGCAAAAGGCTCATTCTTTTATTGTTAGAAAACCTTTAACTCTATCTTTGATAGAGTCACATATAAATGGATTCACGGGTGTTGGATCTATTCCTATTAACGAAGAAAACAAATGTAAATTTGGTGCTTTGGATATTGATCAATATCCTTTGGATCTTGTTGCCTTAGATAAAAAAATTAGAAAATTTAAAATACCTGCCGTTGTATGTAGAAGTAAATCTGGTGGGGCACACATATTCTTTTTCTTTAAAGAATGGATTAGTGCAGGAGAATTTAGAGACAAAGCATCTGAGATATCCTCTGTGCTTGGATTTGGTAACTGCGAAATATTTCCAAAACAAGAACAAGTTTTAGTTGAACGTGGAGATGTTGGTAATTTTATTAATCTTCCATACTTTGATTCAGAACAAACCTTGAGATATGCAATTAAGAAAGATGGAGAAGAGGCAACCCTTGAAGAGTTTTTAGAGTTGCAGGAGAGCAGAACTGTATTACCAAAAGATTTTTTATCTTTGGACTTTGGTGGGTCTTCGGATCAATTCAAAGAAAGTCCTCCATGCATATCGACTATGGCAAAGCAGGGAATTCCAGAGGGTGGCAGGAATACTTCAATATTTAACGCAGCGGTAATGTTTAAAAGAATGGATCCCGATAAATGGAAATCTTTATTAGAAAATTTTAATACTACTTATTGTGTTCCTCCATTACCTGCATCTGACATTGTGACAATACAAGGACAGATAGACAAAAAGGATTATTTTTATACTTGTGATCAGCAACCTTTATGTTCTTTTTGTAACAAATCTTTATGTAAGACAAAGAAATATGGAATAGGTAATCAAGTTCAGACTATGGAGATAAGTGGTTTGTCTGTTGTTTTATCAGAACCAAGAGTTTGGTTTGCTGATGTAGAAACAAAACGATTGGAGTTATCCACAGAAGATTTACAAGTTCCTTTAAAATTTCAAAGACAATGCATGGAACAATTAAACTATATGCCTCCTGTTATGAAAAATAATGATTGGCAAAACTTAATTAATTCTTTGTTAGAGAATGTTAATGAAATAGAAGTTCCCGAAGAGTTGACATATAAGGGTCAGTTTCTTGAATTACTTGAGAGTTACTGCACGGGAAGAGTCCAAGCACAATCAGCAGAAGAGTTATCTCTTGGTAAACCTTGGACATCAGATCAAAAAATTTATTTTAAATTAGATTCATTGATGCAGTTTTTAAGAGCCAAGAAATTTGATAGTTATAGCCGTGGTCAAATACAAGAAAGACTTAAAGAATTAAACAACAATCAAACAGCAAATGGTCATAAAAAATTTAAGAACACAAAAGGCGAGTGGAAAAGCATAAGAGTCTGGTGGGTTCCTGAGTTTGAATCAGAGGTTCAAGTTCCGAGTATCGAGGTTCAAGAAGAAGAGGAGGTTCCTTTTTAATGAATAGATGGGCAAGAGGCAGAGCAAGACTAAGAGATTATGTCAATCAGATAAAGTTGGAAAGAGGATGCGAAATGTGTGGGTACAACGATAAAGTTGAAAATCTACAGTGGCATCATGTGATACCAGAAACAAAATACAAAGCTATAGCAGAAATAGTTAGCGAAGATAGGAGTATGAAGAAGGTGGATGCAGAAATAGAGAAATGTATTTGCGTGTGCAAGGCATGTCATGGAAAGTTGGAGATGTAATGGAAACGACAATATTTGGTCCACCAGGGACGGGAAAAACAACTAAGCTTATATCTATTGTTCAAGAGGAAATAAAGAATGGAACACCACCCGAAAAGATAGGTTTTGTTTCTTTTAGTCGAAAGGCTGCGGAAGAGGCAAAGACTAGAACAATAGAAAAACTAGGTATTAGTGATGACAGACTTGTTTGGTTTAGAACATTACATTCATTGGCTTTTCAATGGTTGGGAATGAGTGGTAAGGATGTTTTTAAAGGATCTGATTATACACACTTAGGAAAACTTTTAGGTTTAGAGTTTTCTTCTAATTCTTCTTTAAGTATGACTGACGGTACATTGTTCACGGCAGGTAAAGGAGGAGATGCTTATCTTGGATTAATTAACATGGCTCGTGTTCGTGGTGTAAGTTTAGAGCAACAGTTTAGTGATACAAATGACCGTAGGATGACTTTCCAACAAGCCAAAGTGGTTGAACAAGCATTACACGATTATAAGAAAACAATGAAGAAACGTGATTTCGTTGATATGATACAAGACTTTATAGATCAAGGCGAAGGTCCTATTTTAGATCTTTTGATAGTGGATGAGGCACAAGACTTAGTTCCTATGCAATGGGACATGGTTAAAAAAGTTTTAGTTCCAAGGGCAAAGAAAATTTTTTATGCAGGAGATGATGATCAATGCATATATTCTTGGATGGGAGTAGATGTTAAAGACTTTTTAAATGCTAGTTCTAATAAGATTGTATTGGATCAGTCTTATAGAATCCCTTTAGATGTGCATGATATAGTAGAGAATTTGGTACGAAGGCTCTCTACCAGACAATCAAAAGTTTGGCAACCCACCACAAAAAAAGGTGCAGTCGTTTGGCATTATGATATGATGGATGTAGACCTCAGAACTGGAGAGTGGTTGATCCTTGCAAGAACGAATTACATTGCTAATAAAGTCGCTAACAAACTTAAAGAAAGTGGATACCTCTTTTGGAAAGAAGGTTCTGGTTGGTCTATTTCCCCAAATGTACTTAACGGAATAGAGGTGTGGAATAAGATATGCAAAAATCAACAACTGCCGATAAGCGAATGGAAGAACTTTTCGAAAATAACACAGCCTCATGTGTTTACCAAACATGGAAGAAAAGCGTTAACTTCCCTAGACCCCGAAAAACTATATTCAATAGAACACATGGGAGATTGTCTAAATGTGTCAGCGGAGACACATTGGAACCAAGTGGTAAAAGTATCGGACAAGGAGTTGACCTACATAAATTCAGTGAGGAAGAGTGGGGAGAAGATTTGGAACGGATCACCAAGACTAAAAGTTTCTACGATCCATAAGGCGAAAGGTGGGGAGGCAGACAACGTCCTACTTATGCTAGAGTCTTCAAGAGCATGTGCAGAAAGTCCTGATCAAGATTCCGAGATTAGGACTTTTTATGTAGGGGCAACAAGAGCAAAACAAGAATTACACATTGTAGAATCAAGTAAAGATAATGGATTTAGATTATGAAAAAAGATAGAAAACATTTTTTAGACGAGGCAGAAAAACTAATCAACGGACCGAGAGCCAAGGAATATGGGCCAGCTAAGTTTAATCATGAGCGAATAGCTAAGATATGGTCGGTTGTGTTAGCTAGAGAGGTAACTGCTGAAGAGGTAGTTGCTTGTATGATAGGACTTAAATTAGCTAGGTTGGCTGAAACAATGGAACACGATGATTCGTGGACGGATATCATTGGGTACGCAGCACTTGGTGGAGAGATTATAAATCATGAAAAAGAAACATCAGTATAATTTAGCAGACATGGGGGGCGATTGGTTTAAAGCGAAAGGACCAGAAGAAATGCCAGACTTAACTAACGAAGATATAAAAGAAGTAGCATCCGTTGGATTAGAAAGTGATTGGTCGCCTCCTTCTTCTTTCCCAGATCTAACTAAACACGATAGAATAGCTGTGGACTTGGAAACACGAGATCCTAATCTGATAAAACTCGGACCAGGATGGTGTAGAAAAGATGGTTATGTAATTGGTGTGGCTGTCGCTGCAGGAGATTTTATAGCTTATTATCCAATAAGACATGAGGGTGGAGGGAATCTACCACCAAAGAAAGTTTTCTCCTGGTTAAAAAAACAAATGGAAACTCCTAACATAGAAAAAGTTTTTCATAATTCTATGTATGATTTAGGATGGCTTAGAGCCGAGGGCATAGAAGTTCAAGGCAAGATCATAGATACAATGATCGCAGCACCTTTGTTAAACGAAAACAGAAGATATTATAATCTTAATTCACTTGCAGGAGAATATCTTGGCGAGTGGAAGAACGAAAAGATGATGAACAAAGCTGCAGAATATTTTGGTGTAGATGCAAAGTCTGGTATGTGGCAATTACCTAGTCGTTTTGTTGGTGCTTATGCTGAACAAGATGCTAGGGTTACATTAAAGCTTTGGGATCATTTAAGACCTTTATTAGATAAAGAAGAATGCAATGCTATATTTAATTTAGAATCTTCTTTACTCCCTGTTTTACTAGACATGAAAACAAAAGGTGTTCGTGTCAATACAGACAAAGCAGAGAGTGTTAAAAAGATGTTGGCTAAAAGAGAAAAAGAATTACTACAAGAGGTGGTCAAGGAAACTGGATTCTCTATAGAACCTTGGGTCGCCACATCTATAGCAAAAGTGTTTGATTCCCTTGGGATCCACTATTTTCGCACAGAAAAGTCTGGGTCGCCCATGTTTACAAAACAGTTTCTCTCTAATAGTCCCCACCCCATTGCGGCAAAGATTCTTAAAATTAGAGAACTTAACAAAGCTAACACTACGTTTATAGAAACTATTCTTAATCATTCTCATAAGGGTAGAATACATTGTGATTTTAATCCTTTAAGATCCGATGATGGAGGTACAGTAACAGGGCGATTTAGTTCTAGCAACCCCAATTTGCAGCAGATTCCTGCACGAGATCCTGAGATCAAAAAATTAATTCGTGGTTTGTTTATCCCGGAGGAGGGCCACAAATGGGGTTCCTTTGATTATGCATCACAAGAACCAAGATGGTTAGCTCATTATTGTGGTAGCTTGACAGGTCAAAATAAACATCCTCAGATAGATCAAGTGATAGAAATGTATAATAAAGGAAATGCTGACTTCCATCAGATGGTAGCCGATATGGCAGGCATATCTCGTAAGAATGCCAAGACAGTTAACCTTGGAATTATGTATGGAATGGGAAAGAAAAAACTTGCCAATGTCATGGGCGTAGATGAAGAAGAAGCTGAAAAATTATTGGCTACATATCATGAAAAAGTTCCTTTTGTAAAAGGTATAGCAGACAAGACTTCTAGTCATGCAAAAGAGCATGGTGTAATTAGAACCTGGTTAGGTCGTAAATGTAGATTTGATATGTGGGAACCTAATTCATATGGATATAATAAAGCAATGCCTCTTGCAGAAGCCATTAAAGAATATGGTAGTAAAGGTAGAATCAGAAGAGCCTTCACATACAAAGCTTTGAATAAATTAATCCAAGGTTCGAGTGCCGACCAAACAAAAAAAGCTATGATAGAATGTTATAAAGAGGGACTAACTCCAACTTTAACAGTTCATGACGAATTGTGTTTTAACATAAAAGATCAAAAGGAGGCAGATAAGATTGTTGATATAATGTCAAATTGTATCCCAAACCTTAAAGTGCCTTTTGAAGTTGATTCTGTGTTGTGCGACAATTGGGGCGAAGTAGATTAATAAGTAGACTTGGCATACAGATCATGTAGCTCGGACATAGGATCATCTACAGGCTTTTCTTTTTCAAAAAGTTCATAAGCATGAGATCTAATATTTGATCTATGTAAGCCTATGTCTTTCAATGTAGCATCATCTAGACTGTTTAATGCAGTTATTGTTCTTCCAACTTTAAATTTGTAAAATAATTTTGATAACATTTAGTACTCCTTTTCTATTATTAATATATGTTCTTTCTCTAAAATAAAAAACTGGGCAAAAATGAAAGATATTGTTGCCAAAATAGAGTGAATCAACGCTAGGCTGTGTAGCTTAATTGTAGAAAAAAGAAGGATATTCTAGGTAGGAATCATACCAAGACGTATTGTTTTGGCTATCCTAGAGCGTCTGAGAGCCTCGTTTTTTAGCTATTTCCATGATTTCGTTACGTTTTAGGCTAGATAGCTTTGACCACACAGATATTTCATCAAGAGTCCTAAAGCATCCAATACAAATATTATTTTCTATTTTGCAGACGTTTAGGCACGGGCTTACAATACGCTGTGATCTTTCTGGTTTTGTCATTTGGGTATGGAATCTCTGGTTGTTCGTTTAGTCGTCTAGCAAAATACAGGCAGTCATTAACATTGGGAAATGTTTGATCCTGGTTAATTATTATTGTGCCTATCATATAGACTAAAGCAAACTCTATCATTCATCTTTGGTTTTCCAAAAGTATTCATCTGTATCACCAAGTCTGGTCATCTTACCATTCTCAACTTGATACTCTATTGTACTCACTTTGAAGTCTGGCTGCAATGGCTCTTGTGGTGTCAAAGAGTTATCATAGACTCTCATTCTATTATTTGGATATAAACAAAACTGTCCGTTTTTTAATTCAAGTAAGTTAAATGATTTATGTTCTGCTGGAGTTTCACTTGTTGAATAATCAACTACGTTTGGATCCTGGTGATAATTATCAAGAGTACAAATATAAGATCCAGCTACAGTTCCTTGATCTCTAGTCAGTATTTCAAAATCCATTGATCCTATAAACTGCTTACAAATAGACACCACGCCATAATCCATGCAATTCCAAAACTGAAGATTGTAAAGATCCAAATCTGGAGTCGGGGTATCTGGTCTAGAAACGAATGCAGAAATAGGTAGCTTGTCATACAAAGCACCATAATCAGGAAGATAAGTTTCGAAATAAAAAGCTCTACCAGGTATAGATTTTGCGGTAACCCAAACACCTTTTACAAATTCTCCATGCCCATCTTGCAAGTCTCTTAAATACTCTCTTCTAACCCAAACGTCTATTGATGGCAAGTTGCAAATTAATGTGGACATTATGATTTAGGATTCTTTTTTCTAGCTCTTTTTGTTCTAGCGTATGATCTATTCTTAGAAGCAGACACAACTTTTAACTTACTCTTTTTGTTAAGAGCATTACCACCAACGTGATGTACATCTTTACCATCACCTTTTTTGACCTTACCTTTACGCATCATTTGTCTACGAGCCAAGTTTCGATTAGCTCGTTCCTTTCTGCGAGATTTAGGTTCAATAGCGTATTCACGCTGATAGTTTCTTTTGTATGCCATTAGTGCATTGTCTCTTTCGGTATATCACCAATATTTACTAAAGGTTCTGACATGTAGCTATCGTGATAGTCACCATAAAAAGTATGACTTCTCATGTGTGTTTCTTTGACAAGTTGTCCTTTTTTTATCTTTAAAACAATAAATTGTTGCATGATTATTGTATCATCATCTTCTTTTTCTATTGCTTTTTTAAATGGACCTTCTTCCATTATATTATTCCTTTCGTATATCCACCTGCTCTTGTGTATGTTAGCACATCTTTTCTATTAGCAACATCATTCACATAAGAGACATGAACCCATCCAGAGTTTGGTTCTACACCATCCCAGCACTCTAAAATTAGTTGATCAAAGTTTAAATTTTTTTCTATATATTTAGCAAGATCGTAATTGCTCACACCATATATTTCTATATCCGCTGCTTCTCCATCACAATGTTGTGAGGTTGGTTTTGATCCAATAGCTTCACATAAAGCAACACTTCGATATCCTGAGTTGATATTGATTGGTTTACCGAAAGCAGATCTAACTCGTTCCAATACATTATGACACAATTCTACCATTGCTATAGTATGTATTTCGTTTGGATTGTTTTGTATTCCTTTTCTCTCAGCTGTTTGTGATTTAGTAAACTCTATAAGTGAGAAGTTATCGGATAGTTTCATTGTGTTCTATTTCCTATGGTTAAATTTTTAAGAATATCAACTGGATTGCTTCCTAAGAAAGCAGGATTAGTTCTTGTTTGTGGAGAAGATTTAATTGCAGTATCAGGAACTAAATCACTAATGTTAACTGTAGGCATTGACGCTGAATCATCAGTTGTCAAGTCGCTAATGTTAACTGTAGGCATTTCTTCCTCTATGTTATCTACTCCTCCAGATAATAAAGATTTTCCTAGTGAGCCTCTATATATATCCACCATTTCTGGTACAGGCAATTTATCTAAAGCTCTTCTCTCTAGTCTTATTTTGCTTTCTTTATAAATAGCTTCGTAAAGTTCTTTACTTGGTTTTATAGGACTAAACTGACCTTTTAAAATCATTCCTAGTTCTTGAGTTCCTAAGTTAGAATCTTCTTTAAGAGCGTATATTATATCTTTTTCAGATAATCCAGCAGATCTTGCAGCTTGAATTTTTGCAAACATTTCTCTTTGAACTCTGAATAAATTATTATTGCCATCAACATAGGCTTTTAAAACATCTTCTTTTGTAGAATTGTTAAGTTTAGCTATTTGACCAAAGCCTCTTATAGCAGAACTTCTTGTTTGAGTAAAACCATATCCACTAAAGGATAAAGCTTTTGGTATATCTAGTTCTAATTTTCTTATACCAGTAAATGCAGTCAAAGCCTCTTCTGTTTTATCATACTTAGTTCCTGTTGATCCTGCATCTCCAGATATAGCTAGAGAAGTTCTACCTTGTTCAAATCCACGAGGAGTCAATTTTGAAAATTGTTCTACACCACCGGGAAGTAATCCACCTAAAATATGATAAAAACCTTTTTGAAGTTTTGTACCAGCAGGTTCTGCTTCGTTCCATATTGGAGATCCTGTAGGAGTTTGTCCTCCACGACCTAAATACTGTGATGGTAAAGCATCTAAAACACGTTCTGCTATTAAAGATTCACCTGCAAATGGTTCTGCTAATGCTTTAAATGATTCCCACGCTCCACCCAATATTTTTTCTGACTCAGATGCTCCTACTTCTCCCTTTTGACTATATGTTTGTAGAGCTAATCTTGCAGGTGCCAACACAAAGTCATAAGGTAACATATAACTAAGATCGACATACTCAAACTTTTTGCCATCTTTTGGATTGTTCAAAGGAACTGTTTGATGTCCTTTCAAGAACTCTGGCATTAATTTTCTTATGTTTTCTAATTCGTCTTGAGACATATCGACTGCCATTAAAGCACCTTTTGTAACTCCCAAAGGAACAGTAGCAGCCATATTTACATAACCAGCCAATCTGTTTGCTCCGATAGCACGGATTTGTCTTTCAAGAACGGCTGCTTTATCTGCACCTATCTTTGCTATCAAGCTATCACTTGCTTTAAAACCCATTTCTGTCAAACCACGATTAAGTATGTTTGTTGAGTTTCTCATAATCTCAGCAGGGAAAGCTATAAAGTTACCAAACACAGGAACTCTTCTTATGTCTCTAATGAGTTTTGGAACACGAGAATAAATAGGCATTGTTTCTTTTACTATGTCACCAGCAAAAACATTTATGAATCCATGCTTACCCATAAGATCCGAGGATCGAGGAGCAAGACCAGAGTTTACTAGTTCTTCAACTATGTCATCACCCAAGTTATCAGGATCTAGTCCAGCTTTACGGAAAGCAGATCCAAACTTTGCTTTCTCTCCAACAAATCCTACAGTTTTCCAATAGGTGTCAACATTACCATAAATAGATTGAAATGCTTTGAAAGCACTTGATATAATAGGGAGTTTATCCATACCATACTCGATTGCTGCACTTGTTTTACTAGCACCTGTCAATCCAGCACCTTCTCTTATGTTTCTTTGAAATTCGTTTATAACAATATTTTCTTCTCTTATACCTATGTCACCCAATAGTTCATAAAACTCTCTAAACTCTGGCTCACTAAGATTTGATACTTTACCAAAAGTAGCTGACATAGATTGAGATAAATCCATATTTCTTGCAATATTTCCGTTAGCTCCTACCATGAATATACCTGATAAAAAGTTACGAACTTGAGCCAAAGGATTTAAAACTGTTTTAGCTATTTGAGATAAACCTTTACCTTGTAGAGCTATAGCCAACAACTCAGAACCTATGCCCCCGGTTCTTGTAGGTATTGTCAAAGAATTAAATATTTCTGGTGCTACATAATCTCCAGATAAAGCACCATAATTACCACCAGACACAGACAATTCATCTAACTCTTCTTGTTTTACTTTTTGATCTTTATCTATCTTTTCTTTAGAAAAAGGTTTACCTGATTCTGTGGCTTTAACTTGTTCTTTTTCAAGATCATAGATAATAGAAGATTTTCTAGGAGTTTCTTTACCTAATTGTTTGTATCCTGCTGCTTGTAAATCGGCTATTTGTTGAGGGTCTAATTTTTTATACAATCTATTAGCTTTAGTTAATTCTTTTATTGAATCGTCACTAAACTCACTAAGACTTTTTGTTACATTAATTGTTTTTCCACCAGAAATAAGTTGTTTTTTTGATAATATATTAATGAGATCTTCATCTGCTAATTCTTTAAAAGAAGAAGCACCATAATCTCCTGGATTAGTATCTCTTGATTTTATTAAAACTTCATTTTCTCTTAATCTATCTGCTTCTTTTTTAATTGTTTCTTTATAAGCTGAATCAACAGCTTTTTCATCAACAACTTTTGCAGAAACAATTAAAGGTCTGGATGCTTGTAATAATTTACCATCTGCACCTTTTGCTTTTGTAAGCCAATTATTTATTTTTGGTATTGCTGATTGAAATGTTTCTGAAAAACCACCATCGGCTGTCGTTCTAGCCATACTTTTGTATAAATTGTTTGTGCCTATGAACTTACCTAAATCACTTATTGTTTGTGTAAACAAGACTTTAGGATCACGGATCTCGTTCATAAGTTCTCTTAACTGTGGATTCTTATCTAGAAAGACAGATCTTTTTTTAAAAAAACCTTCTGATATTGTGTATAACGGAACTTCTTTTACTCTTGACGATCCTGTTATATCTCCTCTTTTCTTTAAATTAAGTATAGCTTCTGGACTTAATGATCCTTCAGAAAGATCGCCAAGTATAGCTCTGTCTATTGATTTAGTTGCATCTGCCATAGCCTCGTCCAAAGTTTTCTCAGGATCAGATTTCATTATTATCTTAGCAGAATTTTCTACACTAGTTGCATATCTAGGATCAGCTTTCATAGCAGCTAAACCTTTTGCATCTAAGGATACGGCTCCTCCGTAAAGTCTACGAAGATAAGCACCTTTATTATTTTCTATTTCTTGCAGTATTGGTTTAACTAAACTAGGTTCAACAAGACCTTGTTCCACCATATCTTCCAATTGTCTGTAGACTGTATCTGATAAAGCATCTACCTGCATTCTCATACCTTCTGCAGCAGCTTTGACCCTAGGGTTGTACAAAGGTTTACCATCTATGATTGTATCAAAAGCTTTCTCATCACCTTCAAGATATTTCATTAAATCAGAATATGCTCTATCTATTTCTTTTTGTCTTTTCCCTGGTAACTGCATTACACCAATAGTTTTCTTAGCAGCTTTTTCAAACTCAGACAGATAACTCATTGCTAGATTATCTTGTGAATTAATCATGGCATCTACATCTTTCATTGCCTCAAATAATTCTTTTGGTGTCTCACCTCTTGATGATAAATATTTACCAAATGATGTTTCGCCTACTTTTTGTCCTATTCTTTGAAATCCATCAGAAATTAAACGTGCTGTTTGTGGTACACCAGGAACCATAGACGCAACTTTTATTGCTGATCCAGCTAGTGGGATTGCAGCCTCTACACCTAGTCCTATTGCGGCACCCTCAGTTCCTATTTTTAATTTGTTGGATAATGTTTGTGCGGCTTTTTCTCTACCTGTCAAACCTTCCCGTCTATCTGTTCTTAGACTTTCTGGTAAAACACCAAACGCATCGGACAATGTACCTGTGCCATCTGGTGCTACAAGTGCTTCTGCTGCACCACCTGCAAAGCTTGTTACAAGTGCTTGTTTTGTTCTAGCACCAAATGCTGTCTTAGCTCCAAGTAAATTTTTACCTGCATTAGATCTGCCAAAATTTTCTGCGGCTCTAAAAAATTTACTGGTAGCTGGTATTGTATTAGCTCCACGAGCCACGCTACTAGCACGACCAACCCAACCAATCACTGGAAGCAATGCTGATCCAAAAGTTGTTATACCTTCGGCTACTTTACCAGCAGTTCCTTCTGGTGTTAAACCAAGAAACTCTTTTGTTCCTTTAGAAAATGCTGTTACATCTCTAGTTGAATCAGTATCAAAGATATAATCAAAGCCAGATGTTACTGTTTCTACAATACCTTGAGGTAGACCAATAAGACCTGCACCGACACCTTGAGCTATGTCCCCAAAAGTACTTACAGTTTCTCCTGCAAAATCAACGGCACTATCAAAGAATGAGTCATCATCATCTTGATTAGCACCACCTTGTAAATCACTAACATTAATTGTTGGAATATTAGATGATTCTTCTTTCATTAAATCACTAACATTAATTGTTGGAATTTCAGCCAAACTACCCCCCTGTTACAAGAGTTGCGATACCATCTTTTCCAATTTCATATTGTGCTCCAAATCTATTAAATTTTGTGCCTACCATATCATCTGCTTTTTGGTCTGTATCAAAATTTATTTTGATAGAATTTGGTATACTTGTAGTAGCATTTCCACTCGAAATGTTTTGTCCACCAGAAACAGCGAAATCAACTAAGGAAGATAAAAATTTAGGATCTGGTGGTATTAAATTATTACCTCCTGCTGCTCTAGCTGCAATCGCTGTTGCAATTTCTTTTCTAGTTTTACCTTTTTGTTTTAACTGAAGTGCAATTTGAAGAAGATCAGGGTTTTGTTTATAAAACTCTAAAGCTCTAATTGTCTCTGGTTTCTTATCTCTATCTTTTTGTGACTCTGTTTCTTTAAATGTTTGCTCTACAGCAGCTAGTCCAATAGCAATATCTTCTTTTCTCTTAGCTTCTGTGGCTTCACCTTTTGCCTTACCATATCCAGCTAATCCCGCAGCCAATCCTTTTGCTATATTAGTCATAGCATTTGGACTTTCTCCTGCAGCAACTAACAAGCCTGTCATCATAAGATTATAATTAAGATCGGTTCTTACATCCTTTTCAGCCACATCTCTACCAAGTGCTTCAGAAATAATTTTTCGTCTTGCTTCAACACGATCTTTAAACTTTAAATCAGATATACCTAATGCCTCGTCAGCATCTTTTGTAGAGATACCTTGCTTTTGTTTAGACGTATCAAATATTTTTTTCAAAGCAACAACACCAGAAAATTCTTCTGGTCTAGGCATGGGCATAGGAGGTGTATCTGGTCGTTTACTTACATCATCAGGATCAACTAAACCTCTAGGAGAACCGTCTTTTGTAGGTTTTATTTCACTTGAAGAACCAAAAGTTCCTATATTCTGTTTATCTTTATCAAATTTAGCGTTTAAATTCATTTCTTTTTGCAAATCTTGCAAATCTAAATCTCTTTTTCTTTCTAAAACATCTTTAGGAAGTAATAATTCACCTAAATAATTATCTAAATCACTTAGTTTTTTATTTACAAAATTATACCCACTAGACAAAACATCTTTAGTGTTTCTGAGTAAGTCTGAGTCATTCTTCTTTGGTTTAAGACTTTGTCTTAATTTAACATTAAAATCTGCTGAAAGTAAATTAGAAGGAGTTCCTAAAATAGATGGTGATTCGTTGTTCTTTTCTGTGGTTTCTTTTAATTCTGCTGAAGAACCCTCTGGTACAAGTTTAGTTTCGTATGTTTTTTCTGGACCAGAACCATAAGAGAAATTACCAAAAAGAGAAGGTGATTTTTTGTTTTCTAATTTTATCCTTCTATCTTTAAGTGCAGAAGTATCGTTTGCCATAGCTGTGCTAGTAACAAGATTTTTAAATATGTCTAAAGGCGTTCCTAAAGAAAAAGGTCTTGTATTAACAGATACAGCACTCTGTGCTTTTATTGGTTTATTGTTCATCATAGCTTTTTGTGCTGTTGTCATTAACTCTGGTGATGACGCAAGTATACCCATAGGTTGTTTAGACATACCATCTTGACGAAACATTCTTCTATTTAACGGATTATTCATTATCCCATCCCAAAAAAGTTACCAGTTCCTCTGTTAGCCATACCATACGCTCCTAGTCCAGCTATGCCAAGACCCATTAACTGAGACTGAGTGCTCGGTCCAGGTTGAGTTCTTGTAGAATATGTTTGTTGTAGAGCAGGTACACCTCTAAATATATCAGACATAAATCCAATTTGTTGATATGGAAGTGCTTGTTCAGCTAATGCGTTAGCTCTATTCACATCAAGTTGTTTTTGATCTTGTTGCTGTTGAAGTCCACCAACACCCAATAATGTATTAACGTCTTGAACACCCATTTGCTGACCTAACTGACCAAGGCCCGCTGTCGCAGTTCCGAGTTGCCCGACTGTTTGTCCAAGTGCACCAGTTGTTTGACCCAACTGTCCTGTTAATTGTGCTTGTCTTAATTGTTGTTGTGCCGCTTGCATTGCAGCATTTTGTGCTTGTTGAAATCCTGCTGATCTTAACTGCGATCCTGTTCTAGCTTGTTGATCCATAACATTTCTTGCAATCTCACCTTCAGCTATACCTTGTCTTGACCCACCAAATGCACCAGATCTTACAGCACCTGCACCTAATTGATTTTGTTGAACCTGTCCTTGATCTGCAATGTCTTGATATTGTTGCTGAATTACGTCTTCTGTGTAAGGATTCATAAATTGTTGATATGATGTTGGATCAAAACCAGCTTGAGCAGTTTGTCCTATTGCAGATCCAATAGTACCAAGTCCAGTGCCCACGGCTCCAATACCTTGACCTATGGCTTCAGATCCTCTTTGTAAATAAGGAGAATAAGCTCCTATACCTTGAGTGGCTTGTGTTATTGCAGATTTTTGTTCTTCTGATAAACCTTCTAACTGTTGTTTAGAAAAAGGCATTTGTGAGCCTTCACCTGTCAAAGCTCCTGCACTAGCAAATATATCAGCTAAAAACTTTTCTTGAAAAGGAGCTAATCTAACGGTTTGGGTTTGGTCTACTGTTTGTGTTGCCATTATGCTACTCTTTCTAAATCTGACATCATGTCATACATTCTCGCTGCACCAACATTTCTGTCTCCACCACCTGCACCACGGACGGCTTTTGCTGTTACTACAAATTCTCCATCAGATAATCTAGCAGGAACTGAATCACTAACGCCTGTACCAGGACCTTTTACTTCTCCACCTGCCGCTGCAAATATACCTCTATTTC
>VMHT01178299.1_pt1 | contig 23868 bp, 32 predicted proteins | sample 4693611 | NCBI WGS metagenome assembly VMHT01 (sample SAMN12280063, study PRJNA550983) | marine metagenome | isolation source: seawater sampled from same location over 5 years 0.02-0.2 micron viral filtrate | place: USA: collected off the coast of southern California halfway between the port... ...
ACTTACACCACCATAATCATATTGCTTACCTGTAATAGGATTTAGTTTTTGCCACACATGTTGTTTTCCTTCGTCCCATGTGTCTGGAACAAAATCAAAATCAAAGTTTTCTTTAATATCCACATCGGTATCTATTACCCAGAACCATTTATGTTTAGATTTTGATCTTCCTTCTTCAATAGAATTAAATTTTTCATATTCTATTAATTCTACTTCTGTTAGAGCACCTTGGTACTTTAAGTCGTCTTCCTTGTAGTTCTTCGGTACAAGTTTAATACCGCCACATCTATTATCACTTACATTTGTAATGCTAAGAGGGTATTTATGTTGTAGTTGCCCTGGTAATTTAAAAATGTTAATGTAACCTTGTTCACTATAAGGTGGCACCCATGTAAACACTTCGCTTATTTTATGTTCACTGTCTACAAGCCAGAATGCATCAGTTCTGCTTTTACGAGCATAAGTGCCATAGTCATTTATATTATCTGTAAAATAAACATCGTATCTAATAGGCACTATATCAGTGTGTAGTTTTTTCTTTGTTATATCAAATTCTTTGTTTACAAGATATATGCCAGCAACTCTATTATCCCAAACTTCTGTAACTTCAGGATCGTACCTATGTTCTAATCCCCATTTAAAAACATGTATATAATCTTCTTCATGTTCAGCAGGAACATACAATAACTTACCATTGAAATCATATTCTCTATCTATTACCCAAAACCAATCTGTGTCTGATCGCTTTGCATAGAATTCAAATGTATCTGCATCAAATGGTTTGTTAGTATAAAACACATCATAGTTTTCATCTTCAATAGGACAGTCTGGGTGTATTTTTACATCTGCACTTTGCCAATCTTTTGGCACTAAATTTATTCCGCCCATATCCTGTGGATACTTTTCAGTGAGTTGATATGACATTCTAAAATTGTGTATGTAATCTTGCTCAAATGGATTTGGCACCCAATCGAAAGTTTTTACATTTGTTTTATGTTCTAAATCTACTAGCCAAACATAATCATCCTCGAGTATGTCTCTTTGTTGCATATCGTTTACATCTTTAACATAAAGTATAGGATATGTAACATTTGCATCTAAGAAGTTATGATATTTTGTTTCTGCTTGTTTCCACTCATTAGGATATAATTTTATACCGCCTTCCTTCTCAGGATACTTATGTTCTAGTTGACCTTTTAAATGAAAACTATGTATAAACGTAGGCTCAAAATTATCTGGTGCCCAATTTATATCGCTTGTTAATTTGTATTCAGGGTCAACACACCAAACATGAGTTGCATAAGGGTGGTGCTCAAAATAATCTTCTGGAGTTGTTGTACTTAGTGTATCAAATTTTTTCTTACATACAACTTGATTTATTTCTTTTACACCTTCAGGAACTTTTTTGGGTAGTAATCTTATACCACCGTAATTGTTGTTACTCCATTTCCACACATGTTCATATTGGCTGTCGTAATCTTTAGGCACAAATTCAAGTACACTAAAGTCTAGTATTTCTGTGTTAGGCTCTACTAACCAATATAATGCCGTTTTAGGTTTAATGTTTTCTTCACTAGAGACTTGTTTAGCAAAAGGATAATTATCCTTTAGACTTACGTTTTCTCCTATGTAAAAAATATCATACATTTCTTTCTGCTTCTAAGTTGTCTACTACTCTTTGTACTACTGTACTAATATGTTCTACCTTAATGTCAACTTCATCATATCTACGAATTAACTCTTCTCCCCATACAGGACATGTTCCTATATGGTCCGGCAAGGTACCACCACAAGTAGTACATTTACCTTGTAACTTTTTCTTAATCGTCCTTAGTGTGGACTGGGACGTTGTATTTTTCTTCGAAGTCTGCGGCATCTTTCTCGTCATTGACTATAGGCATACCTTTAATATTTAAACTAGTGTTCAGTATCATTGGGCAACCTGTCTCGTTATAAAATTGTGTCATAAGTTCATACAACTCAGGGTGTTCTATTTCATTCACAGTTTGTACTCTACTTGTACCATCTGCATGAACTATTGCTGGAAATTCTTTTGGCTTTTTACATCTTGCTACAAATTGCATATAAGGTGCATTACTAATATGTCCTGGCATTTCAAAATATTCATGTACATGTTCTTCTAGTATAATTGGTGCAAAAGGTCTAAACTCTTGCCTACGTTTAATTTTGTTTACTTTGTCTTTTATTTTATTGCCACGTGGATCAGCACATAATGTTCTGTTACCTAATGCTCTTGGACCAAACTCTGCACGACCATTAGCAATACCAAAAATTTCACCTTTAAGTAAACTTGCTAATGATTTCTTTATAGGGTATTCGCCTCTGATATTATTACCTAAATATGCACCAGTCCAATTAACTTTATTACCAGTTGTATTATGATAATGTAATGCGGCGGCACCTAAACTACTACCTGCATCACCCGGGTTAGGCATGATGTGTACGTTTTCATATAACTTAAATAGATTACCATTAGCAACACAATTTAAAGCACATCCGCCCATGAATACTAAATTCTTGCTGTTTGTTTTTATTAGAGCATGTCTGGCGTATTCAAATATGCGTTTTTCTGCTACAGCCTGAGCACTAGCGGCAATATCATAATCTAAACTATGATGTCCCCACTCGTCTATTAATGCACATTTGTCTCTGCCTAGATAATTAGCAGGTACGCCTCTTTGTAAATTTTGTGTCATCTCAATAACATTTGCTGGTTCATTGCAATCAGCATCTACAAAAAATTCTTGATGCATAGCAGTTTCATAAATAGGTTTACCATATGCGGCCATGCCCATTAACACATATTCGTCTTCCATTGGTTTGAGGCCAACATGGGCCGTCATTGCACTATAAAATAGTCCTAAACTGCTAGGAAACTTTGTACTATGTATTTTATTTAGATTACCTTTATTCCAATGCCATGTTGTTGCAGTATCAAATTCGCCTATGGCATCGATACATATTACAGCACACTCATCAAAGTTACTAGTCATTACACCAGCGGCGGCATGTGTTTCGTGATGCCAATAAGTTTTAACTGGTACGCCATGTAACTCTGGAAAAAAATCTTTAATCCATTTTTGCATTGTTGGTTCACGTAATGCTCTCCAATTACCTGCGTAAAGATTTCTTAATTTCTTTGCCCATGGTTTTTCGTGTAATACAATTACATCAGGCTTGCCAAACTTTAAACAGTCAGCAATCATTTCGTGATTTAAAAAAGGATCGTTTTTATTTTTGCTATATCTTTCAGAATGTGAAGCATACAGAATTTCGCCATCTTCTATAACGGTGGCGGCGGCATCATGAAATAAAAAACTTAAACCGAGAATTCGCATTTTATTATCTGTAAATAAAAGGGTCTCTTTTTCTTAATTCTTCTAACTTCTTTTGTATAAGTTTTTCTTTCTCGGACAGTTTTGTTTCTTCGGATTCGTCCTCTCCGTATCTGCCACGATCTTCATTACCGTCATGATTAAGTTCTGTGAGTTCTTTCTGTGTTTTCTTGTAGTCGTTCATAACAGTATTTATGCTATTTTAGTATGTCATCTATTAATTTATCGTATATACCAGCACAGGTTTTTGCATTAAAGAACAGTTGTCTATTGTGTTCTAACTTTTCCTTGATGGCTTCAATGTGCAAGGTAGTATTTGCAATATGTGTTACTTGTTGCTTAATTGATTTAAACCTTTCGTCATCGAGTTCAATTTCATCATAACTTTCATCAAACCATTCTGGAAAAGTTTCAAACCCTATGCTTCTCAAATGTCTAAGTGTACCAGGGTGTGTTATTAATAAGAATGGGTGTCCATACATTATAGGCTTTAATGTTTTTTCTGTAATAAATCCTATTTCTTGTGGTATTTGATCATAGTATGGGTAGCCGTCGCTTTTAGGTATGTACTGATGAAATATTCCTTTTTGTAATACAAGATTAGCAGTATAACTACTTTCTGTGACTAAACTTATTTCAGTATCAGCATACCATCTCCAATTTACCCATCTGTCTCTAAACTCATATTGTGAACTATTGTCATTGTTAAATAAGTCAGGATTGACAGCATGTTTATTATCTTCTAAATCATCATCTAGTATGATAGGCAAGTACTCGCTTGTTTTGTTAAACTCTTCTTGCTTAAGACTTTCGTTAAGTATGATTTCAGATTGAAAATTTAAATGCTCAAAGTCAGTTCTATCAACACCATGATTGTAAAAAGGCTTATTTGGATCTAATGAAAATCTTGCACTAGCAATACAATTATCAATCAGTCTATTGCCACTGCTGTCAAAGTTATTAACTAGATAATTTAAAATAAAGAAGCGATGCTCTTTCATATAGTTATTCATACACAGAAATTTTTTAGGCTTATTGTCTACATAAATTTTGTCTGGTTCGAACGATGCATATTCTAGTGGTCCACTATGAGCAGACGTAGACGCAATTTTATTATTCTGTTCGTGTAGTATAAAAAAGTCTATCTCAACTAAGTCTATACCAAAGTGCTCTTTGATTTGCTGTTTGATTGTTTTATAATTCTTAGGCAAGTTATTATCAAATTGCGATGTAAGTAACTTTACAAAACTTGTATCTTCAAAACAACTATGTAACCAGAAAAATAATTTATGTAAACTATATGTTTCCGCTTCAAATGAATTATCTATAGCAACCTTAATACCGTTGTCATGGCATTTACGCCAAAAACTGTATGGCAAGGAATACGAGTATAGCCTGTGTAGAATAAAAATTATAGTATCATCTTGACTGGCTATATAGTTTTCAATGTTGCCTATCAACGAACCATCTATAACTGATTCGACTTTCATGTCGTGTTTTAAAAATTCTTTAAATACACCATCTTGCTCATGTGCAAAATGCTGGCAATCCCATTGATCTATCATATACGCATTTTGCCAATGTAATTTATATCTTTTAAATCCATTTCCAGTCTCTATATCAAAATCAAAATTTTTGTATTCATTACCTGATGCCTCTGGTCCTGGATCAGTGTAAGGGAAAATATGTGTAGGTGGATACATTTCTTCTGGGTGTGCTGACTTATATTGTAGTATCGCATCACCAGTTATGTTTACAAATTTTATTGTATTATTTTCCATAATTTATCCATGTGTTCTAGTAATTTTCTGTTGTCGTAAAAGTTATGAAAGTTATGTACTATTTTACCTAATGTGTGGTAATCAAATTTTTCATAATCAAACATCATAGCATTACTTAGTATAGTGTTGTATCTATTGTTGTCATTAAGTGTATCGTACTCGAATTCAAACTCATGATCAAATGTTTCAAAGCCTTGTTCTCTTAATACTGTATTTGTGTTAATATTCCCTACTACCATAAATGGATGACCGTACATTAACGGCTTGTAAGTTTTTTCTGTGACAAATGCTCTTTTTAATCTATGACCGTGCTCTTCAGGCATATCTGGTAATTGGTTTATGAATTCGTCATCATAATATGTTTCTGTTACTAATGAATAATATGAATCTCGGTATACATCATTTGCAAAAGATCTATCATTGTGATCTCCCAATCGATCTTGCATACAAGATATAATTAATTCTTCCCTATTTTCCTTTATAAATTTTAGTAATGACTCTGGACTCTCATTATAAAAAGCACATTCTCTTCTAAGCCTTTCTGAATAATCACCTGATTCTAATTCATCAAAAAAGCCATGACAATTTTTGATTTCAGAAAATTCTTCATTCCTTTTGACTTCTGTTTGATAACTCCAACGAGCAGTTACTAAATTTCTATTTAGTATTCCTCGTTGTTTGAACCATTTAACTATTGCAATTCTGTGGAACCTTGGTTTTAGGTTCAAGCAAAGAAAATCGTATTTTTTAGGAGTTCTAAAATTTTTCTGTATTGTATCAATACTATATTTTCTATCACGTAATTTTTCTTTGCCAATACATGCTTCATTTACTCTAAAGTAATTAAAGAAGCCTAAGTCTACTGAAGTTTTTTCTTTGAACTTTAGTAGCAAATCCTCGTCATTAGACACAATGTCGCCGCCTACAAGCAACATCCAGTTGTCAGGTGTACCAATTAATTCTTTTATTGTACTAATAAGAGGCATGTAAGTTTCTATTTCTGCCTCAAACAAATAGTCTAACACTACGCGAGTACTTTTGCTATTTACTAGATACTCTAATTGCTTTGTATCTAAACGTGCTAATGCACTAGGATGAACTACAAATACGTCATACTCTCTAATCTTGCTTGTATCACTTTCTTCTATTATTTCGAAAGGTTGCAGGCCTCTTGTATCAGCATCGTACACATTCATAGTGATCATGTCTTCATTTAGTTCTTTAAGATAACCGTGAGTACGTTGATTTAATATTCTATCCCAGCATAGTTGGATAAACACAGATTCTTCTTTGAAAAAGATATCTTGTACTTCTTTATTGATTTCGCTTAATGGGTCGTGTAAGTGTACTGCTACTTTCATTCGCACAACTCTACTAGTTTAGGAAACACTTTGCGCCAGTCTTGTTCTCTGATTAAGTCTAGTTTATCATTATAAACTTTAAACTTTTTCCATCCATCTTCGTCCCACTCATTATTGTCAAACATGGACAATAAATTTCCTAGGGCATGATGATTGCCAAAGTCTTTTCTAAACTGTGAGTGTATCTGTGCTCTTGCTTCTGGGTGTATAACTTTAGGACTAAGGAAAGAAGGATCATACACATAATTTAAATGTACATGTAATCCTAATTCTTTAGTTGCCCACGTGTGAAACTCTCCTAAGTAAGGATAGTTATACGCACTTATAGTTTGACATATACTAGTTTCTATCCAGTCCTCTGTCATTATTTGCTGTAAGTGATTTGTAACATCTTCCCAATTACTTGGATGCCTAATATAATGATTACGTTCTGCTATATCATCTATACTAGCACTAACCATTATTTTGCCAAACTGTTTCCAAATATCAAACGTTTTCTCTGGTAAGTTTGTCATGTTAATATTATACCATAGAGTCATATTCTTTGCTCTATCGGCCGCTATTAATTTTTCTAAATATTCCCAATGCTTTTTGATTAGTGTTGGCTCTCCGCCATTGATATAAACTAATTCTAAATTGGGTGCTGAATCAAATAAGTCTTCCCAAAAAGCATCTTCTTCAGGCCACTTGTATTCGTCTTTGTCTATGTTACCATATTTCGTAACGAAGTCCAGGCTTGCTTCAATTTTCTTATAATCATTACGCCACTGAGATGAACTTGCTGGATTACAAGTACGACACCTGACGTTACACAAATTACCAAGACGAAGTTCAACAAAACGAAGATCCAAATCAATGTGCCCATCTTCTCTAGTAAGTTCTTTTGCTCTATCGGGGCCGAAGTGCGTAAATACCTCGGACTCCGATTGACGTTTACTGGTAATACCTTTTCTTTCTTCATCATAACACCTTGTACATGCGGCAGGTTCTTCATTGTTTAACATTTGTAATCTAACTTCTTTGTAGTAGTCAGAATTCATAATGTCGCCTATGCTATGGTTATTTAAGTCTAACCATTCTTTTCCACCGTCTTCTCTATTGTTTTTGCTTCTACTTGCTCCATTCTTATGATCACTTATACAGCAAAGTGTACACCCACCGTGAGGGTGTGTTGCTAAATGCGTGAACGGTAATGGGCAGTATGTTTTACTCATTTGTTGCTTTTCATAAATTGTCTGTTCGCCTGACGTTGCATACTTTTTTCTATTTGCCTGTCAAACCATTTAAAAAACCACTGTCTAATCTTCCCCATGGTCTCCCTTAAACTTTAGTTTACCTTCTGAATAACCATCTTCTGGATCTATTTCAGCATCAGCATTCATAAATCGCATACGTTGAATTAGGTCCCAATTTACATTCTTCCATTCACTTGCAATATCACCTATATCGGTCATATCGAATTCTTTTTTATCAGTCATTGATCTTCCTCCAATCCTCTCTAAACAGACAAAAACGTTCTTCGCCACTATCTGTTTTATACACAAACTGCATTCCTAATAGTTGTATTACTACTCCTTCGTTTTCTCTAGCAAAGGCAGGCTCTTTGTGTAATATTCTATCTCCTAATTTTGGTTGTTTTAATTTTGCCATGTTATATACTTATCATGTCCCCTTTGACAATATTATAAAGTTCTGTAAACGTATCTTCAAAACTTTCGTTACGATACACATCACCAGCATTGACTTGTTCTAAGAATTTTTGCCAATGTTCTTCTGTACTATCTGTTAAAGCATGTTCTACTAATGGTGATATATCCTTGTTGTATTTTCCTTCATCCCATGCTGGTAATCCAAAATCTTCTGGATGTTTTACTCTATCAGCAATAACATACTTTGTCAAACCTGGAACAACATTTGCTTCACACCATTCTGGGAAGTGTACTAAATTGTTCCATATTAAAAACTCTGGATAATTTGTTTCAAAGTAAAGATGAAAATCTCTTAAGTAAAAGAAGTTCCACACACTTACAGTATGCGTAACATTTATATTAACATGATCATTTTCTGTGTGTAATTTATAAAACTTATCTAAATTACTTTTTACATTGTCCCAATTATCTCCGTGGCGTAGGTAATCAAACTTTTCTTCTACACCGTCTAAACTTATGTTGAACCCTAAGTTCTCAAAGTTGCCTACAATTTTATCTATGAGTTTGTCATTGTAGTGTGTTCCGTTAGTGCTGAGAGTAATCATTATATTTTTGCTTACTCCCATGTCCACTAACTTGTCAATGAGTTTGCGAAACTCTTTCATATAGAAAGGCTCACCGCCCATTATTTCTAAAACTCTAACATGTGGCAACCAGTCCTCAATGTCTAGCCAAAACTTAGATTGCTCTAAGTCATGTAAATCTATTTTTGAAGGTGGTTCCCAAAATTCTATGTTTCTATCTATAGATTCTTTTCTCCATTTACTGCTGTAATTTGCATTACAAGTTCTACATTTCAAATTACAGGCGTTTCCTAGTATAAGTTGATAGTCCCGCGGCATATCGGGTTCAGCCTCGTAATCTATTCCATCTGGGTATCTCCATTCTGCGTATCCGTTATATAACTGTCGCTTAGACTCTTTACCGTTGTCTTCGTCTATCCAACATGTAGCACAATTCTCTGGCATCTTGCCCTCACGAATTTCCTGCCTTAAATTTTTCATATAATCACTATGAAAAATATCCCTAATTGAATCTTCCCCTAGTGTGTAGTCAGAACCATCTGGACGTGAAATTCTTTCACGAGCAATACAGCAACTTCTACAAGTTCCGCCTGGTTCGTTACTGAGATGTGTCCACAGTAAACTACAATGTCTTGGTTCGTTCATATTCCTCTACTAGCAACTTTGATACACAAAGCCTTGTTAAATCATTGCCTCTATTAAATTGCTGATGTTCCTCATGATTGCTCTGTGCAAATATAACACAACTAGTTGGTTTTAATTTTAATTTATTACACACTACCCATTGTGTTTTCATATACTTGTTTGGTATATAATCTGGTCCCCAAGCACTCATGGCAAATTCACCTATCATAGCACCAAAGTTATTTACTATACCGTGTTGATTAGCAAACAGTACAGCATCATCTATTTCAGTACGTTGTAGTCTAATACCTGCTCTAGCACCAATCACAGGAAATGTTTTACCTAAACTAAAAGTAACTTCTTCTACGCATGGCTTATCGACGTCAATATCGATACCGTAACACATTCCAAAGTATGCCATATCAATTAGAACTGGTACATTGTTTATTGTACACCATTCTAACAACTCGTGCATATCTTCTTTTGCTCTGCCTGTGTCACTAAATGGGCAACTTATAATTACAGCATCGCCATTCTTGATTTGACTGTAATTGTAAACCCATTCCCACTTAACGTTCATATTATTACATGCAACTTTGTGCATCATAAAGTCACCTTTAAAAAATTTAAAGTTCTTATCTCTATGACGTTGCATAAACATACTGAATGCTTCACTGGTACCATTAGTTTGTGTAACATGCGGAAATGCATCTAAGCCATCTATGGTATTTAATTCACTACTGCGTATCCATCTACCAAATATTTCTATAAATTTTTCTCTGTGATCTGTGACACCATCAGCGGCAAAAAATTCGTCCCACTCATAAGTGCTCATGCAGAAATCTCTTAGTTCTGCTGTAATGTTTTTGTCCTGTATAGCATAACCGCCATTAAGCGGACCTTGATAAGTGTAATTATTTTTCACTGTTGTCATCCAATTTGCCGTGTCCGTATTCGTTTTCTAAATGGTAAGGTTGATTCTTTTCTTTATCATACCAGTATAAACTTTTGTGTGGAGGATCTCTCCAATCATGTTTACTGTCTGCTATATAGTAAAATGTTCTAAAGCCAACTCTAAATTTATCCTCAGGACATTCAATTGGATTTGGATGTCCATGGAAACCACGTTTGTGATATTTCCACACAACCACGTTGCCCATCTTAGGTGGATAACTAACTATCTTTTCTGTCTTATCAAAATCCCAAAACTGTAAGTCACCATGCCATGCTTCATCCCAGTCTGGTGTGAAGTATAATATTAAACTTAATGCTCTATGTGTTTGGCACTCTTCGTTCCAATTAAAGTCTGAGTGTATTTTTAAACTGTCACCTTTGTAACTTTTCATATAACCAGCACCAGTTAAGTATGGATCTGGTAATAGATGTTGTACATCACATACTTGGCTGAGCCATGTTAAAAACTCCCTGCTATGTAATGCACTAACAACACCACGTGCTACAGGAGCCTCAGTTAAGTCTTTACACTCTTCCATGTAACTGTCTGCTCTTGTAAATGTTGTCCAATACTTTTTAGGTATGGTTTGGCTTTCCTCGTAAAGTAATTTTGCTACATTATAAGGTATAAAATCATCTAAAGCCAAAGTAGGGTAGGGAGGGGTATAGCGATATTGCTCGTTAAGTGCAAGTTTTTCACTGTCACTACCCCACTTATGGAATAAGTGATCAAGTATTTGTTGATCTATGTTCATTTGGCTCCTCTAGTATTTCCGTAATGTATAACTGAGACACCATCAATGTCAGGTGTCTTACGCCATGGATCTACTACAATACTGTTTGGTGCAAAACTAAGTTCTGAACCATTGCCTGTTTTCACACTCAATGCTTCATCACAGTCAGTAACATTATGCTCGCCATACCAATTTGGTACAGTATCTAATTGGTCACCGTATGTTACTTCTGGATTATGTGCTAACAAATAAACTGCAGGATTACTAAGTATGTCGCTAGTTGGAACATCTCCTGTTTGTTCATCATAGTAATGTAAATCAAAACCTGCTTTCTGTATGTAGTGTCCAACTAACATACTACTAGAGCCTGTTTCATACGGTACAAGTGGCTTGTATGCTTTACCTACAATAATAATAGGCATGTCTGGTACTAAGCCAAATGCTGGGTGTTCAGTACCTGCAAGTTCCATTAGACGTTTTGCCATGTTCTCTGCTTGTACTTCTCTTGATAACATTACTGCATCAAACAAGTCATAACCTAAGTCCAAGTCTTCTGCCATCCAACGTAGAGCAATGTTATCTCTAGGGTGACAAGCACCACCATCGCCCATACCTGGCTTCATGTAACCTGGTCCCATAATACGTCTGTCTGAATTTGCTAGTGCATCGCACACCACTTCTGCATTGATGTTGCCTTGCTTCTCAGCAACGTCTTGTATCATGTTTACTAAACTTACTTTTGCTGATATAAATGTATTATAAAAAACTTTAATACATTCGCATTCATCCCATGTACCTATAATGTACTTAGGATTGTTTTGCATGATTGTTTTGTAGAAGTCTACTAGTTCTTTTGCGTCACCAGTTTCACTTCCGTCTTCTGTACCTATCATTACCATTTCTGGGTTTACCATATCCCACTTGACCGTGCCCATAGCAATTAAGTATGGATTATAAACAAATCGAGTGTTGGTAATTATAGGAATAAATTCACGTCTTACCGTTCCTGGTAATACCGTGCTTATAAGGACTATTAGTTGTTCTTGGGTTGCCACTGCATTTACTCTCCCAAGAATATCTTTAACTATCGTATAATCAAAGTCCTTGTTTGGTAAATGGCTGGTAGGTGCCTTTCCATCATACTGCGGGTCATGTGGAGTAGGTACTGCAATAAAAACAATGTCTTGTCCTTTTACAGCATCTTCCATATTGTCAACCATGGTAAAGTTTTCAGGCTCTACTGGATTGACATCATAACCAACAACATCATGGACCTCGGCGACCATTTCGGCGCAGGCTTGTCCTAACTTGCCTACCCCAATAAATCCGATTGAGGCCATTTTGTTCTCCTGTTTTATGTCTCGGTACTAATTTCTAGTACACTCATATTTATCAGAGAATTACTTTGCTTTTTCGGATAGTTGGTATTGTGTTATGCTGAGTTTCTTGTATACTCTTGGATTAATTCGTCACCTGTTTTTCTTTCACCAAACATGTGAACTCCAATCTTCTTACCGTCAACATCATAAATGGTACGTTCTATTTCGCCACCATTAAATTGCCTGTCTATTACAAACTGACCGTTATCGGTATGCTCTGGTTTGTCATCGTACCACATAGATTTAAGTCTGTGTGAATGTATGCCTGAACTGCCTTCTGCCCAATGTTCTGCTAGTAATAAAAGTCTTTGTCTTTCTACTGTTTCGTCGTATTGCGTCATAATAATATTTATTACTTAGGGCCTCCATTATGCCCAATTAGAGAATTTTTCTTTTGTTGCTCTCTCCACTTTAAAAAGTGTAGTGCGACTTCTTTTGTTGTGTGAGTTAAAGTGCTCACTGGCTTTTTAATTTTTACTTTCATATTAATGCTCCACATGTATTCCAAACAAATAACCTATTGTCAACGACAACGGTATTATAATTAGCAAGTCCATTAACCAATGTAATGCGACTGCTAATGATATAATTTCTTTCCAGTGTACTTTACAGACATCTGCCCAATTTTTAATTCGTTTAATCATAATCTGCTTATTTGTCCTAGTATGTTATCTACATCTGGATCACATTGTTGTCTCAATACATCGTCTGTGACGGCAGTATCATAACACAATTCTCCAGCAGAATCTAAAACAGCAATTTCCCAAAAACCTTTTTTAGGTTTCATTTTATTATTATCCTCAGGATCAAGGTGCTCGTCATATTGCTCATCGTCTGTGATTATATATTCTGGTATAACACTTGCGCCGTACCCATTTGGAAATTGATATATACGTTGACGTCCACCAAAATGATGCCTTGTATCACTTTCTAAAAATTCTTCCCACTTTTTCATTCTGGTACTTTCTCCGGATCAACCAGTGTGTCATCATCTAGATGCTGATCTTCTATTTCATCTTGATACTCGTCTAGCATTTCTAATACATAAAAAGTACCATCTAAGTCTTGCCCTGCTGGATCTGTTTCCCAAAAACTTCTTGGCTGATCAAGAATAGAGAAATCACCATAGTGATTAGAACCAACAAAGTCATTTGCAGGTTCATAATACATACAGTGAATATCAACATCTGGGTTTGCCTCCTCGTAATGCATAATAGCATTTAACGGTGGTGACCAGGCACTTTCAAAATAACCAACAATAGCAGATGTGCTCTCATTAATCATTTCTAATTCTAAATTACTGTCAGTTAAAGGTATGTCCCATTTAGTTCCCCATTCATCTACTGCTTTATGATAATCCCATTCGCCGATTGGGTGTAAGGCACTTAACAATCCATCATCGGATTCGTCACTTGCTTTACTCCATATTGCTTCAACCTTATCAGTAGGTCCTTCGATTACAATATGATTATTACACCAATTTGGCATTAGTCGTCTAACCCTGGATAAAAGTTATCATTCTTTTCCTTGTAGCCATAGAATGAACCTTCCTTCTCATTTTTGACTTTGTTAGCCTTATCGCTTTTTTTACTTGCACCTAGTGGGTCAAGTAAGATCCTTTCCCTTCTAGACAGTTGTGCGTTTTCTGGTTTATCATACATTATAGTTTCTCTCCTAGTTCAAAACCTCTAAAGGTCTTAAACCTTGGGAACCTAAGGCTCCATGTGTCTTCTGCGTCTTGGCTTTGCGTTGCCGCATCGGCTCTAATCTCAACTAACTGACCAATTACATTGCTTTGGTCTGCCCAAATTTGCTCACGGTTTTCGTCTGTAAGTCCTGAGCCAACATTAAGGTGGAAGAACTTACCATCGTCTTCGCCCTCTACAACAAGTGCACCAAGTAAACCTTCATTTTTACCTGTGCCCTCTTCAAGTGCTATAACCTTAAGTGTAACTTCAATAAAAGGTTTTACTTTTAACCAAGCATGTGAACGTTTACATTTGTAACCTTCATGGTCTGGCTTAATCATTAATCCTTCGTAACCTTCTGCTAGAGCATGTTTGTTTAATTTATCAAACTCTGCTTGGCCTTCTTCAGTATCAAAGTCTACACTAAATGCGTCTACAACTTGAATACGGTAATTAAATAAGTTAGAAAGATCTATTAGCCTTCTGCGTCTATCAACTGCATTCATGCTAGTACCACCAGCATTAAATTCATCTAATGTAAGCATGTCAAATACTGCTAGGTATGAATCCTCAGTTTGAGCACCTTCTTTTCTGTGTACTTGTCTCATAAGTGTTTGAAAGTCCTCACTCATTACTTCGCCATCAAACACTAAACCTTCAAACTCTGATTTACTTAGTGCTTCGTTGATGTGTGGAAAGTTTTCTAGCAACTTACCATTTCGTGAGTACAATGTTGCATCGCCATTCTTAACAATAGCAATAACTCTAACACCATCATACTTGTATTCTACTGAACACTTACCAGCAATCTTTTTAGGATGTTTAGCACCATCATGTGCTAACATACAACCAAATAGCGGAATAGTATCCTTTTGTACTTTGTTAATTAGTTTAGCACCAGTGCCACATCTCAAATCTTTAATTAGTATTCTTCTGTACCAATCGTTCCATTGTTCGTTGGTTGCTTGGTCACAAAGTTCTTGTATGGCATCTCTGGCCGCATGTCCAGTCAACTCTCTGTTTATTAGTTGATGAAACACTTCATGTACTTGCCCTATCTCTACACCAGAACCATCAGTTTCACTAAATGGAACTTGCTTCACACCAAATGTAACCAAAGGATCAAGAGCCAATCTAGTACCAGCAATGAATACTTCATTATCAATATTTTCTTTGATAACGTCTTGCTTGAATAGAGAACTATTATTGCTCTCTAATTGCTGAATTACTTCCCATGGATTCATGCTGTCTCCTTTGCTCTATACTCAGCCATTGTTTCTTTGATCATTGTTCTGTATTCACCCATCATTGACCAACCCATGTAGTCACCTGACGATTGAATATCAAATCCGTATCCTGACTTTTCGCTTCTACCATTGCTATAAGAAACTTGGGTGACTGGACCAAATACTACTTTGTAATATTTTTGCTCGTAGTAGTCGCCTCTTTTATCACCCGATATCCAAAATGCGTTATCAGTTCTAGCAACCGGTGTTAGTTTAGCACCAGTACAATGTTTGAAAAACTTTTTAAGTTGCTCAATGCTTTGATAATCTGTAGCAAGAACAGTTGTATTTCTATCTTTAATCATTACGCCGCCTCCTGACAATCTTTTAACAGTTGAGGATCTTTTTGGTCGAACCAACCGTTTTTGGTTTTATACTGACATTTATAGTCATCTCTAGTGTTACCTACACCAGGTGTCCATTGCTCAGCCTTACCAGTAATGCCTGAGGCATAATGGGTATATTCAGGATGGGGAGTGTGATGGGTACGACATTTCCAACCGTTCTCATAAAAGAACTGCACTGGAGTTTCCCAAGGTTCACATATTGGACCCTTGCCGTCGCCATTTTTACCAAGGTCACGAATCTCCCAATCCAGGATATATTCTTCAAATCCTTCATTAAAGGATTCTATTAACTTAGTTAAGGTTGGAATGCCACCATTACCAATAGTATTAATATTGGCTGTAGTTAAGTCAGTTACAAAATAAGTGCAACCACCTTTATACTTCCAGTATGCTTCACTTACACCATGCTCATAACCTTCGTTATGTGCGGCGTAGTTTTCTCTGTACTGGGTGTGTATTACTAATGTTTGCATAATTAAACTCTCCTACCTTTTTAAATTATACAACTATTATACTAAAATACTGAGGTGAGGTCAACCTTTTTTACCGGTTTTTTTGGCCTAATTTGTCTTTTATTACACCATTTATATCAGTGTATTGTGTATTAATATACTTTTTAGCAGGATATGTAGGTGGCATCCAGTCTATAATTATGGTTCTTTTGTATATAAATTTTAACCATACTGTTTTACCATTTGTTAATTTGCGTGGCTTCCATGCAAATACTTTATACCAATTTGAATATCTTGGTTGAGTAGGGTCATGAGCACCCTGGTCTAGAGGCACTAGTCTTCCCTTAGTGTAACATCACTTATCTTAAGACCGATAGTGTTTTGTAAGAACACACCTCTATTTTTGCCTTCCGGCATAAACCTATAACTTAATGCATCAGCAAGTAATATTCTTCTATTACCATAAAATTGTTTAAGTGGCCAATCTGACATTATATCGTCATATGCATCTGAACTAGGCTTTGGCATTACGCCTATATTACGACTTGGAGAATCATCCTCGGCCATCCAGTCTTTGTTGTAACCAAATGTTTCAAAGTCCCAATCATAAAACTTATACACCATATCTAATACTTCTTGTGTATTTTCTTGTTGTTCATAAATTAGACGCCAATCCATTTCACTTTGATTTAGTTTCCTTGCCCATGGAGTTTCATTTTGCATTGCAACACGTTCTAAATATCCGTAATCTTCGTGAAACTTCTTTCTAGTAAAATCATAAATTTCTTCGTAACGTTCAAAACAACCTATGAAGTCTACTCGTAATTTTGCATCTTCATCTACTAAGTAAAGTATCTGTGGTGTTTTATGCATACCCCATAAAGCAGTTACAGTTACAGGATCTAAGTATGTAAGTAAATTAGATGCATCTTTAGGTCTGCCTTGAAACCTCCAACGACACCAATACTCAAATGACATATCAGAAGCCGCTAATGCACCTGCTCTACCAAATCTCCATAAACTTACTTCTCTAGCATAAGGATTTCTAACAATGGATAGTTTAGTATTTGCATCTGCATTATCTAAAAAATAACATGCAGTTTGCACAGGACTGTGATTGTCAAACAATTCTATGTCTGTGTTAGTGCCGTAGTTTTCTAAAAATCTTTTGTATGAAGTTCCACCTGTTCTAGGTATGTGTATAAAAAGTAAATCTTGTTCAGGTAGGTAAAACATTATTCCTCATACTTATCTAATAACTTTTTTGTTTCCACAGTAACAAATTTTTCTACCTTTTGGATATTTAGAAAAACTTCTACTGATGTGGTTTCTTGATTCCATATTTTTGAGAGAGGTGAATCTACACTTGGATTTAATGGTATAGGACCATTTATTTCCTTTCCGGTTTTCTCACTAATATTGCCATTCTTATCAGTCAAAACAATCTTGTCGACAAAAACACTAGGTATCTCTGTCGTAAAGATGTCTTTCAACAATTTGTCGAAGTTGCTAAGTTGGGAATTGTGAGTAAGGATAATTTTCCTTTGGCTCATTGCTCCCTTCTATATTGCTGACTTTTTTGGTCTGCCTGGTTTTGGTTTTGGCTTTAATTCAGGTGCTCTTGCGTATGCTTCTTCTCTTTTACTGTTAGCATCTGCAATCATCTGCTGTTGAACTCTTTCGATATCTTGTTCAATCATTTCAGCCTGTTCCAATAAACCTCTAGCGATTCCTAATTGTTCTTCTTGCTCACGTTCTGATAAAGCATTAGGTCTAACCGCATCTCTTTGTGCATCAATTTCTGATGTATCAACAATCTGTGGTTTTTCTTTTTCCTGTCCTGCTTCAATCTGTGCAATAGATTTATTAAGTTCACCTAATGGTACTTGATCATTTGGTGTTGGTAACATAACAACTTCACTTACTGGTGCTTTTGTTATCATGCCATCACTGTGGATTGCCTGTAACATAATTCTACCATCACTAAAGTTTCTACCATTTAGTACCTGTGCTAAATCACTGTTGGCTTGAGCCTCGTCGCTGTCTACGACTCCAATTAATTCGTCGTGTTGTGTAGCACCGAGTTCGCCAGTCATAATTAATAGAGCGTTATCAGGTTCACCTGGTACTTCTCTAAATAGGACTAGACACTTACGGTCATTCCACTTAGCAACGTGTTTCATTACTTTAGCCATATTATTCTCCTTCTGCAGGAGCCTCTGCCTCTGCTGGTGCTTCGGTCTCTGCTTCTGCTTGTTGACTTGCAACTATGCTGAGAAAATTATTTAACCTATCAAAAACAGCACCAACTTGAGATGCTTCTGCGCCTCTGAATGCTCCTCTGCTTACTGCTAAATCAACGATTTGTAATAATGCATTGAGTTCCTCTAGACTTAAAGAAGCCTGTTGTTCCTCAGGTGCACCGCCTTCTACTGATTGTTCAACTTCTTCGTTTACAATCTCTGTGTTTTCTGTATCTGCCATTTTTTCCTCCAATGGTAATTTACAAGTATTATTTATTAACTGATGTTTTTAAGTGAACGATAAAAAGGTCTCAATTCCTAGTTGATTGTAGTTATTAAAGGTCATTTTGGCACCACTAAGTGTTCCGCCTTTGCCACTACCTGTATCTAGGAAAACTACTCTTTCTTCTTTTTTTGTCCAATACACTAAAGGCATTTTTAAGTTGTCTTCAAAGTTAGGCTCACTTTGTAATGGTGATCTATCGTGTCCAACAAATACTATTTTGCCTGTAGGTATTGCTTCTGCCCAGTCGTAAACTCTATGAGCATACATTTGACCGTTGTATTCAACCTGCTTTGAGTTATCAACTTGACCGTATAAGAATACACTTTCCATAGACTTCTTAGTTATCTTTTTTGTTTCCCAAAACTCAGGGTGTACACCACCGTGTGTAAAGAAAAAGTCTTTGTAAGTAGCATAAAGCGGTTGCTGAGATGCAACTTCTAATACTAAATCCTTAAAAAGATCTATACCAAAGTCTACTCTTGCAAGAGTATCTCTTTGAGGTTTGCCTAATTTAACGTCATTGCCTTTTGCCCAACGATAAAGTTTGTTATCATGGTTGCCTTGTATAATAGTACCGTGTCCAGCATCGAGTATTTCTTTTGCTAGTAACATGGTTTCTAAAGGCTTTGGACCGTAATCTAAAATATCACCTAATTGCAAGTAATATAAATTATGTTTACGAGCATACGAATATGAAGTAGCAAAGTCAGAGAATACTGAGTGAACATCGCCCACTACTAGTAAACCTTTGTAACCTTCTAAATTAAGTTCCATAACTCCTACTCAACTACTTAATATACTATAATTATACTAAAAATAAGGGGTAAAGTCAACTGCTATTTCCAGTAACTTTCTAGTTTGCCTTCTCTAACTAGGTCTGTACTCACACAATGTGGGCCACCTGCTAGTGTTCTCATATGACGCATTTGAACTGGCACTGGTGTTATACCATGTTTTTCCATTGCTTTCATTAAATGTATTTCGTCATCTGGTACTAATACATGCTGTGGGTCTATACTTAGTACGTTCATACCAATCCAGGCACTTGCTGGAGCATAATCTTCCAAGCATGGTTGCCCTACACACATTTCTTCTGTGTACCAAATCTTATCCCAATCTTTGTATATAGCAGGCACCTTATCTACATCAACCCTACTAGCATTAAGGATAACTAGTCCGGGTCTTAGTGGCATAATTGTACTGTCGACATGTGCCCAACTATACAAATCATGCATTTTGTGTACTCTAAAATCGGGGCCTAGAGCGTTCTGTAACCACTTAGCACCCATCTCATTGCCTGTATTGGATATAAGGTACAGTATATCATAACCCATGCGTATAAGGTTAGCAGGGTCTAGTATAGGTTCATTGTTGTTTACACTTGGGTCTCTGCCTGGCTGTATTTTAAATAAGTCATCTTGTAACATAGGCTTAGGCATTGGTAACCAATTAGCACCAGCCATCATCTTGTCCATAAAGAGGTCTCTGAATAAAAAGGTTTCATGATACCTTGCTCTCAGACTCATAGCACCTTCTATGATTTTATCACCTATTACAGTAACACTATCACGTGGACAATATGCTTCGTATTGATCTGACTTCCAATGTCCGTTACTAACATCTGCTGTAAAGTCTACAGCATTTAGGTTAGGTCTATGTACCTTAACACCGAAATCGTTGCTTAGAACGTTACACAATGCGTCTAAATCCTCTTCTGCTTCGGTATATACATGCTCTGGGTATCTACCCTTAGGCATTTGTGCATACTGTTCAGCACTTAGATTAGCATAGTTGGTTGCGTGGTGCGAAAGGTCTCCATGTGGAATGTTGGCGTCTACAGCCGTTCCAATAATTATTTCTTTAAGGGGATCCCATTCATTACAGGACCATAGATTGTTATTCTGCGTCATGTGTAGTATTTACTACAACTGACTCAATACTGCCTATATTATCTGGTTTTTTACTAGGTGCCCTTGCTAACTCTATAAATGTAAGCATGTCGCCAGTATGCTCAAAGTAAATTCTCCATATGTTATCACTACCAAGTGTAGACATATAAAGCAGACCTTGTCCATGCTCATCGAAGTGCGACACTAAATCAAATATAGTGTCGTCTTCCATTGTATTAGAATAAATGCAAATTTTGTTTTTCATTAGGTTCTCATAGGTTAGAGTACCTTTCAGACCTTCTAGTTCACCTGCACCTAATTTTTTACTTACGTGAATCTTCATGCTTTATATTTCACCGATACGCCATATGGTGCTTCTGGAGTTCTACCACCGTAACCAGAGCCATGAATAATAAACAATGTATCACAGTAGTCTTCGTCACCCCAACTACCCCAAGGATAACCGTCTGTGAATACAATTAACTTCTGCGGAACAATGTCTTCCTCTTTGAGTCGATCAAACATACAATCAAACTCAGTACCACCACCGCCTTCAATTTCAATGTCATAAATGTCATCAACGTTAGTCGAATCAAACTCATGAATTGTGTATGTAGATGTATCAAAGAAACAAAGTCTAAGTTTAAAGTTAGTGTATTGCTCCATGCAACCTTTAACTTCACTTAGAAGGTCTCTAAGCATTTCATCTGACATAGAACCGGAACTATCAATAAAGCAGAACACATCTAAGTCTGTGTCGTAGTCCATACCAGGTAAGTATACTCTTTCAGCAATACCTTTTCTAGCAGGTCTCATAAATGTAAAATCATTCTTTACAACACTTTGAATATTAGTTGAAAGTAACTCTCTCCAATCTAATTCAGGATTAGTAAGATCTTTAATCATCTTTCTAACACCATTAGGGATATCTTTGTTACCTGCACCTTTGGCCGCATTCATGACTGCTTCTTTTACTTCGTCATTGATCTGCTGTCTTTCTTCCTTAGAATACGTTGGTGGGCCATCTTTCTGATCACCACCATCTACATTACCTTGTGCACCTTGACCATCGCCATCTTCTTCACTATAGTCCAAATGCATATCAAGTGTTTCTTCTGTAACATGCTCAGCATTTTCATACAAGTCATCATAGATCTCATCTGAAATCCAGTTCTGATATTTGTAATCAAAACAAATATTAACTTTGGTAATTCTCTTACCAATGTTGTTTTCTACTAAGTCCATATTCACAACATAGTCATTTGCTATGTTCCAAAGACGAGGATCTCTGTTACCACGTCTATCCATATGGTCATAAACATTATGTAAAACCTCGTGGCCCATAAGGAATATAAGTTCGTCATCGTCTAACGAATTGATAAACTCTGTATTATAAAAAAAGTATCTGCCATCAGTTGCGGCAGTTGGGCACCAACTAGATGCTTCTTGTAATTGTAACCTAGTTGCTAAGTTACCAAAGAAACCATTCTTAAGAAGCAGTTGCACCCTAGCAGTAATTAATCTATCCTTTACTGCTTGTTCTGAATTTTGTGCTAAATTGTTCATTGTGTGTTCTCCTACAAACTATACTTATATTATACTAAAAATTACCTGGGAGGTCAACCTATTATTTTGGGAAAAAAGGTGGGGGGACCTGTTTAGATCCCCCCTTAGTCTGTGCCGCTTAGTGTAGGTTGTAGGAGTAACTGGCGACACAGGAACTAACTAGTCGATGTTCATGTACTTTCCGTATCGATCAACCCACTCGTCAATACGTTTTACGTCTGCAAAGTCAACATCGATATCATACTCGCTCAATGCAATTTTACAGCCTAATACACACATCTCAGGTTCAAAGTTGTCCATTAAGAAGTTAATGAAGTTATTGAAAGAAGTAGTAAGTTCTTTCTCATCACCTTCGTCTTGGATATTTTTCAACTCATAACTCATACCAACTGTAAGAGCATACTTGGAAGATATCTCAAGTTTCTTCAACTCCTTGACCTTACCTGAAAGGATTTCAGAAGGCTTAGGAAGTTTAGAAGCATTCTTCTTATGGTTCATAAACTTGATTGCCATGCCTTCGCCAACCAAACCAGTAACAATGTCCATTTCCTCTTCATGAGTCATGTCACTGTCTTCTAGCATTTGGCTAACGAATGCCCAAGACCTAGGAGTAGCAAAACTCCTGCTTGAACTCTTTGGATCAAAGTCAAAAAGGTCTTGTTTAGCAAAAGCCAAGTAACCAACAACATCTGGGTTGATGTCATTATCAACTGCCCATGACTGCCAATCTTCGTGATTAACTTCAACTTCTAAGTGAAGGAATCTGTTTGCTAAAGGACTTGGCATCCTGTAAGTAACACCTTTATCAGTGTCTCTATTACCAGCCGCCGCAATTACCACGTTATCTGGTAATACATATTGTCCAACCCTACGGTTAAGGATCAACTGGTAAGCAGTTGCCTGCACACTTGGAGGTGCAGAGTTAAGTTCGTCTAAGAACAAGAAGACAGTTTCATACTGACTAGCAAGTTCTTCTGATGGTAGTTCGGCAGGTGCCGCCCACATCATTTTGTTAGTGTCCTCATCTCTGTAAGGATACCCTTTGATATCTGTTGGGTCTAGCAAAGCCATTCTCAAATCAATTAAAAGGTTGTTACCTTCTTCAGCGATCTGAGCCAGTACGTCGGACTTACCAACTCCTGGAGGACCCCAAATGAATACAGGACGTTTTTTAGAGAAAGCACGTTTGATGTGGTTCTTTGCCCTGCTTAGTTTTACTGTTCGAATGTTATCTGACATATAATTACTCCTACGAAATTATTTAATATGTATATATTATACTAAAAAACCTGACCTAGGTCAACCTTTTCTTTGTTATTTTTTAAATTAAAAGTTAATTCAACCAAGTAGCCTAATGCTTGTAACTCATCTAACCTAAGGAAAACGTCACTATCAGAATAAGTTTTAGGGTCAGATATCCAATTATGTTTACCTGCCCTAGCACTAAATTTATCTAAGTAACGGATTTTATAATCCAAAGATTCGACGTATTCCATTATGCTACTTGTTTAACTCCTGAAAGAACATCAGAAGTGATGTCCTTGAAACCCCATTTATCAACAATGTGATATGAATCGTCTACTGAATCAAATACAATGTCGCCAACTGAAAGAGAATGCATGTCACGATATGTAACAACTTCACCATCTTTCCTAGTGAACGTCTTCATTTTGAAACCACTTACGAATG
>VMHT01064921.1_pt1 | contig 23851 bp, 25 predicted proteins | sample 4693611 | NCBI WGS metagenome assembly VMHT01 (sample SAMN12280063, study PRJNA550983) | marine metagenome | isolation source: seawater sampled from same location over 5 years 0.02-0.2 micron viral filtrate | place: USA: collected off the coast of southern California halfway between the port... ...
ACCTCATTTGCGACGCCTTGCTGAGCGAACGCGATGCCGAGATCGCGCTGAGCCCCGGTGTGCGGTGGGGGCCGTCGATCTTGCCGGGCCAAGACATCACGCGCGAAGATATCTTTAACGTTACCTCGATGACCTATCCCAATGCCTATCGCACGGAAATGACAGGGGAATTCCTGAAGGTCGTGCTGGAAGATGTAGGCGACAACCTGTTCAACCCCGACCCCTATTACCAGCAGGGCGGCGACATGGTGCGCGTTGGCGGCATGGGCTTCAAGATGGACATCGCCAAGCCGCAGGGTGAACGGATCAGCGATATGACCCTGCTCAGTTCCGGTGAGCCGATTGATCCGTCGAGGAACTATGTCGTCGCTGGTTGGGCCTCGGTCAACGAGGGCACCGAAGGGCCGCCGATCTGGGATGTGGTCGAAAGCCATATCGCCAAGTTGGGAACCGTTTCCGATGGGGCCCGCACACCGGTGGAAATCGTTCTGCCAGACTGAGAAAAAGCAGAATAGGGGTTCTCACGCGGCAACAAATTCAATAAAATGAATTTGAATATGTGAGGGCCACGATATGACCGACAAAAATCAAAATGGGCCATCGCGCCGTGCCTTTCTAACGGGGGCAGGGGCGGCGGCTGCGGGGACGCTGGCGGGCGGCGCCAGCGCCCAGGCGGACCCGGCGATTGCCATTCATCCTTGGATGCAGGAGTTGGGCGATGGCGTTGACGCCGCGCCCTATGGGATGCCATCGCCGCATGAGGCAGATGTGAAACGCCGCACCGTGGAGTGGCTCACTGCCGATCCGGTTAGCTCGATCAATTTTACGCCGCTGCATGACCTCGACGGGACGATCACCCCCAATGGTTTGTGTTTCGAGCGGCACCACTCTGGCGTCGCCCGCGTCGATCCAGCGCAGCATCGGCTGATGATCCACGGGTTGGTCGACAAACCCTTGGTGCTGACCATGGAAGACCTCAAACGGTTTCCCCGGCAGAACCACGTCTACTTCCTTGAATGTGCAGCGAATTCCGGGATGGAGTGGCGCGGTTCTCAGCTTAACGGCTGTCAGTTCACCCATGGTATGATCCATAACGTCATGTACACCGGCGTGCCACTGCGGCTGGTGCTGGAAGAGGCGGGGATCAAGCCTGAGGGCAAGTGGCTGCTTGCCGAAGGGGCCGATGCCGCCGCTATGACGCGCTCAATCCCGATGGAAAAGGCGCTCGATGACTGCCTCGTCGCCTTCAAAATGAATGGTGAAGCGCTGCGCCCCGAACAGGGCTACCCGGTCCGTCTGGTTGTGCCGGGTTGGGAGGGCAACATGTGGGTGAAATGGCTGCGCCGCATCGAAGTGGGCGATCAACCTTGGCACCACCGCGAAGAAACCAGCAAGTATACCGACCTTCTGGCCGACGGCGTGGCGCGCCGCTTTACTTGGGAGATGGACGCGAAATCGGTCATCACCAGCCCCAGCCCGCAGGCGCCGATCACCCATGGGCCGGGACCGACCGTTCTGACGGGGCTGGCGTGGTCGGGCCGGGGCACGATCCCGCGTGTCGATGTGACCATCGACGGTGGCATCACTTGGCATGAGGCACGGATGGACGGGCCAAGCACGCCCAAAGCGCTGCACCGCTTTTACTATGATTTCGAATGGGACGGAAAACCGTTGCTGCTGCAAAGCCGTGCGCATGACAGCACCGGTTATGTCCAGCCGACCAAGGATGCCCTGCGCGAGATCCGGGGTGAGAATTCGATCTACCACAACAATGGCATCCAGACTTGGGCTGTTGACGCTGACGGAAAGGCTGAAAATGTCGAGATTTCTTAAACTTGCGCTGCTGGCCAGCGCCATGGCCAGCCCCCTTGCCGCCGAGCCTCTGGGCCTTGGCCGCGCCGCCACGCCCGAGGAAATTGCCCTTTGGGACATCGACGTGCGCCCCGACGGTCTGGGCCTGCCTGCGGGCAGTGGCGACGTGATGACCGGCGATAAAATCTACACCGAAAAATGTTCGGCCTGTCACGGGGTCTTTGGCGAAGGTACGGGCCGCTGGCCGGTGCTGGCGGGCGGGCAGGGCAGCCTGTCCGATGCGCGCCCGGTCAAGACGATCGGCAGCTATTGGCCTTATCTCTCAACGGTTTACGACTATGTGAACCGCGCCATGCCCTTTGGCAACGCGCAGTCGCTGACCCATGATGAGGTCTATGCGATCACGGCCTATCTCCTCTATCTCAACGATGAGGTGGATGAGGATTTCGTGCTTTCTTCGGACAACTTTGCCGAAGCGCGTCTGCCGAATGAGGAGGCCTTCAAACCCGATGACCGGGCAGAGGTCGAGTTTAAGGCCTTTAAAGAAGAGCCCTGCATGAGCGACTGCAAACCATCGGTCGAAATCACCATGCGCGCCGCCGTGTTGGATGTGACGCCCGAAGAAACCGCCGCCAAAGCCGCCGCCAAGGCCGAAGAGGCACAAGCCGCCGAACCCACACCCGAAGCGCCGACCGCCGAGGCACCGGCGGTTGAGGTCGCCGAGGCTCCTGCCGCCGACCCGGCGCTTATCAAAGCCGGCGAAAAGGTGTTCCGCAAATGCAAATCCTGCCACCAGATCGGCGCCAAGGCCAAGAACCGCGTCGGCCCGGTGCTGAACGGCATCGTGGATGGCCCGGCGGGTGCGGTCGAAGACTTCCGGTACTCCAAACCGATGGCAGCCGCAGCCGAGGCCGGGCTGGTCTGGACTGAAAGCGAGCTGAGCGCGTTTTTGGCCAGCCCCAAAGGCTATATGAAAGGCACGAAAATGTCTTTCCCCGGTGTGCGCAAAGAAGAAGACATCGACGCGCTGATCGCCTACCTGCGTGATGCGTCGGAGTGATTGCGGCGATTAGAGAAAACTGACGTGCCTGCCCCCCTTGAACCCCCATACCGGGGGGACTAATCTCTGGGTAACAGTTTTGCGGGTATGGTCCCGCGAACAGGAACTGAGGCAGGCACGCATGAACGATCCGATCAACACCTATATGAATACGCTTGTCCCGATGGTGGTTGAGCAAACCAGCCGGGGCGAGCGGTCCTACGATATCTTCTCGCGTTTGCTGAAAGAGCGGATCATTTTCGTCAACGGCCCGATCCACAGCGGGATGAGCCATCTGGTCGTCGCCCAGTTGCTGCACCTTGAGGCGGAGAACCCGACCAAGGAAATCAGCATGTACATCAACTCGCCCGGTGGCGAGGTGACGGCGGGCCTGTCGATCTATGACACGATGCAATACATCAAACCCAAGGTCTCGACCCTGATCTGCGGCATGGCGGCCTCCATGGGGTCAGTCATCGCGATTGGCGGCGAAAAGGGCATGCGTTTCGCGCTGCCCAATGCCGAAGTGATGATCCACCAGCCGTCCGGCGGCTCGCAGGGCATGGCCGAAGATATCTTGATCTCGGCGCGTCACATCGAACGCACCCGTGAGCGGATGTACCAGCTTTACGTCAAACACTCCGGCCAGCCGCTGGATGTCGTGCAAAAGGCGCTCGACCGTGATCTTTGGATGACCCCCGAAGAAGCCAAGGAATGGGGCCACTTGGACGAGATCGTCGAAAGCCGTGGCAAGGCGGATGATGCCGCTGCCAGCGGTAAGGGTAAGAAAGACAAATAATAGAGGGGCCCGGCGCTGCATATTTTGCGATTGTAGCGCCGGGGTCACTGGCCTAAGCTTGAGGCCAAATCTCGCAGCCCCAAGTTCGGGGCGGACATACACGACAGACCTGAAAGGTTTGAGATGGCGAATAATTCCGGCAACGACAGCAAAAACACGCTCTACTGTAGCTTCTGCGGCAAGAGCCAGCACGAGGTGCGCAAGCTGATTGCGGGGCCGACCGTGTTCATCTGTGACGAATGCGTCGAGCTGTGCATGGACATCATCCGAGAAGAGACCAAAGCCTCGGGCCTCAAGGCGACCGACGGCGTGCCGACACCCCGCGACATCTGCGGCGTGTTGGACGATTACGTGATCGGTCAGGCGATGGCCAAGCGCGTGCTCTCGGTGGCGGTCCACAACCACTACAAACGGTTGAACCACGCCCAAAAGGGCGGCGATATCGAATTGGCGAAATCCAACATCCTGCTGATCGGCCCCACCGGTTGCGGCAAGACGTTGCTGGCCCAAACGCTGGCGCGTATTCTGGATGTGCCTTTCACCATGGCCGATGCGACCACGCTGACCGAAGCCGGTTATGTGGGCGAGGATGTGGAGAACATCATCCTCAAGCTGCTGCAATCGTCTGAATACAACGTGGAACGTGCGCAGCGCGGCATCGTCTATATCGACGAAGTCGACAAGATCACGCGCAAGTCCGAAAACCCCAGCATCACCCGTGATGTCTCGGGCGAGGGCGTGCAGCAGGCGCTGCTGAAACTGATGGAAGGCACCGTGGCTTCTGTGCCCCCGCAAGGCGGGCGCAAGCATCCACAGCAGGAATTCCTGCAAGTGGACACGACCAACATCCTCTTCATCTGCGGTGGTGCCTTTGCGGGCCTCGACAAAATCATCGCGGCGCGGGGCAAGGGTTCGGCCATGGGCTTTGGCGCTGACGTGCGTGACAATGACGCGCGCGGCATCGGTGAGATTTTCACCGACCTTGAGCCGGAAGACCTGTTGAAGTTCGGTCTGATCCCGGAATTCGTCGGTCGTCTGCCGGTTCTGGCAACCCTCGAAGATCTGGACGAAGACGCGCTGGTGACCATTCTGACCGAGCCGAAGAACGCTTTGGTCAAGCAATACCAGCGTCTGTTCGAACTGGAAGACACGCAGCTGACCTTCACCGATGACGCGCTGCAAGCGATTGCCAAACGTGCGATTGAACGGAAAACCGGCGCGCGGGGTCTGCGCTCTATCCTCGAAGACATCCTGCTCGACACGATGTTCGAACTGCCGGGGTTGGAGACGGTGACCGAGGTGGTCGTCAACGAAGAGGCCGTTACATCCGAGGCCAAACCGCTGATGATCCACGCCGACAGCGAAAGCAAAGAGCCAGCCAGCGCGGGCTAAGACCCGACGCTAGGCAGAAAGATAGAGGGCGGGCCAAAGGGTCCGCCCTTTTACATTGAAGGGATGATCATGAAGCGGATTTCATCGGGCGGCGCCTATGAGGAAAAGATCGGCTACAGCCGCGCCGTGGTGGCGGGCGGCATGGTCTATGTCTCGGGCTGCGTCGGTGAAGGGGCGGATGTCAAAGCGCAATGCGCAGCCGCATTGGCGACGATTGAGCGAGCACTGGCAGAGGCGGGAAGCGATTTCGCCCATGTGGTTCGTGTCACCTACATGCTGCCTGATGCCGCAGAGTTTGAGCCCTGCTGGCCGCTGCTGCGCGAGGCCTTTGGCGCACACCCGCCTGCGGCGACGATGATCGAATGCGGGCTGATTGACCCGAAATACCGCATTGAAATCGAAGTCACCGCGATGCTGCGAGATGCGGCGGAGGGTTAAGTTTTCTCCGGCACCAGTTCAAAGTCATCCCCCAGCCGGGCGCGCACCTCTGCGGGATCAAGGTTTGCCCAAAGCGGCCCGCTGTCGTCGATGAAACCCGTCTCACGCAGGCTATCTTGCAGCGCGGGCATATCCAGCTCGCCCATCCAAAGCCGCGCCTTGGCCTTTCCGAGCGGTTTCCACGAGCGAGTAAGGTGGCAGAGCGTCGCGGTGGCGATCCCCGCAAAACTCTGCAGGTGCTGTTCCAACCCGCGCGTGGCAGAGGACGGGCGGCGCACAACGATGGCCACTTGCTGCATGGGCCGGGCGACCATCCCCAAGAGATGCAGGGCGGAGCCTTCGGCGGCGATGATCTGCTTGGCCGCCTTATAGACCGCGATCTGTTCGCGCAGCCCGTGTTTCTCGGGGTGAAAGACGGTGTAGCCCTGCGCCGCCAGATAGGTTTCCAACGCCTCTTCCCCGATCAGGTTGCCGCGCCCTGCGGGCAATTTACTGCGGCTGATATAGAGCTTCTCTGGCCCCTCGGGCGCGATCTCTTGCGCGAACCGATTGGCGATGGTGTTGCGGTAGGGTTCTGTGCCGGTGATCAAACTTCCCAGTCCAAAGCCTTGCCCCGGAACGATCAACCGCTCGACCCGTGTCGGTGCGTCTAAACTCACCAGCGGCTTATCGCAGCCCAGAAGGGCAAGGAAATCACGCTGATACCCTGCCACCTCTCCGCCGTTGCGGGGGCGTTTGGGGATAAAGAGAATGCCGTCGATCTCTTCTTCAAGGTGATCCAGCGCCCAAAGACGCGCGGTGCTTTCAACCAAGAAATGCCCGAAATGCAGCCAAAGGACCCCGCCCCAAAGCCATGTGCCCCTGCGCTCAGCCACCTTGCCCTGCGGTGCTTCTGGCGGCGTGGTCAGCGCGCGACCGTTGCGCCAAAGTGCGGCTTGGGGGCAGGGGCGGCCATCGCTGTGCAACACCCCGGCGGGCTGCACCAACCCGCTGTCCTCAGGCAGGATGACCAGCGCATTATCTAAGGTCGTGATCTCGGTCGACCAGCCCCCCTCTGGGACGGGCGGGCGCTCGGCGGGGTCAAAGATACAGGCCCAGACCTGCCGGGTGCAATGCCCGGGTGATTTGCGAAATCCGGCGCGCTCAAGGATGCGTTTGCATTCGCGCATCCCCTCGCGGCCATAGGCCTCGGGGTGGAATTCCATCACCACGGCGCGCAGCCCGTCGAGCGCGGCATGGCGCAGAAACTCCAACTCGCCGCCTTCGATATCCATCAACAGCACGTCGGGTTTAAAGCTGCGGCGGATGTCATCAAAGCTTGCGGTGGGCACCTGAACCTCCGTCGTCTCACGCATGTCGCTATCGATGAGAGAGGAGCCGAGGAAAGAGTTGCGCAGGTGAAACAGCAGGGTTTCTGGCTGGTCGGGGGCAGAGATCACCACCTGATTGCGAAGAGTGATTTTTTCTTGAAGTCCGTTGAGCGCATAGAGCGCGCGGATGTGGGGGATCAAGTTTGGGTTTGCTTCGAACGAGAGCACCGCTTCGGGCGCGGCCTTTTTGGCGACGATCGCACCCACCAGTCCCAGACCCGCGCCCATCTCAAGCACCCGGTCACCGGGGCGGACGACAGCCAGCGCGCCATCGATCTCTTTGCGCTCGTAGCGGCCTGCATTGATCCGCTGGATGCGCGTCTCGTTCAGAAAGGGCGACTGGGGCACATTGATGCCATGACATTCCGCCGCTGCCGGTGCGGCCCCTCTTGCCTCAGTCATCGCTGCCCTCTTTCGTTTTTCTAACCCTAGCCAGAGGTCGCCCGCGCGCCAAGCTCCTTTGCGGCGAGGTTGGACGCCAAAGCCTCCATGGTGCATATAACGGACAACAGGAACGGAGACCTCGATGGGCATTCTCAATTCACTTCTGCGCGGCGTCACTTGGTGGAACGGCCAGACGCTGAACACCCAGCTTTTCACTTGGCGCAAGGGCAGCAAGGTGGGCGAAGACGCGCAGGGCAATATCTATTACCGCAACGCCGATGACAGCAAACGCTGGGTCATTTTCAACGGTGAGGCCGAGGCCAGCCGCGTGAGCCCCGATTGGCATGGCTGGCTGCACCGCACATGGGACGAGCCGCCAACCGACAAGCCGCTGATCCACAAGCCGTGGGAAAAGGCGCATGTCGAGAATCGCACCGGCACCGCCATGGCCTATGCGCCCGCCGGGTCGCTGCGCCGCGCCGAACCTGTCGAGCGTAAGGACTATGAGGCCTGGCAGCCTGAATGATCGGTTGGCCGCGCCTGAGGTGCGGCCCCAAGTTTCACGCAATCCGGGTGGATGAATGAAAAAGCTTCTCTTGGCCGCGCTTTTGCTGGCCGCGCCGCTGCATGCCCAAGAGGGCGCACAGATCGCCAGTGCCACGGGTGGCGTTTTGCGCGCTTTGGACAAGATTTCCGGCGATACAATCGATCTGGAGATTGCCAAGGGCGACAGCCTTTCTTTGGGCAATTTGCAGATCTCCATGGTCGATTGCCGCTATCCGGCGGGCGATCCGGCGGCCAATGCCTATGCCGCGCTTGAGATCACCGAAGAGGGCAGCAGCGGCGCGCTTTTTTCTGGCTGGATGATCGCTTCGGCCCCGGCGCTGCACGCGCTGGAGCATTTTCGCTATGACATCTGGGTCATGCGCTGCAGCACGTCCTGAAAACTGACTAAACCCCCCGCGTCGAACCGTGCAGTGCCGCGTTTGGCCACATCGAGCTGCGCGTGATATTCCGCGCGGCTGATCTCTTGCGCCCCGAGAGAGGCAAGGTGATCGGTCAGAAACTGCGTGTCAAAGAGGGTAAAACTCGCATGGCGCAGCCGATCCACCAGCGCCGCCAGCGCCATTTTTGAGGCGTTGGTCCGGCGGGAGAACATGCTTTCGCCGAAAAACGCGCGGCCCAGCGTTACGCCATAGACCCCGCCCACCAGTGCTGTGCCATCCCAAACCTCAAGCGAATGGGCGTGGCCTGCGTGGTGCAGTGCGGTGTAGAGGGCGGTGATCTCGGCGTTGATCCATGTGTCTTCGCGGTCTGCGCAGCCGGCGACGACCCCATCGAAATCGCGGTTGATCGTGTGGTGAAAAGTGCTGCGTCGCATGGCGCGGGTGAGCGAGCGCGCGATGTGGAAGCCATTGAGCGGCATCACCCCCCGACGCCGCGGATCGACCCAGAAAATCTCTGGATCGTCGCGGTGTTCGGCCATGGGGAATATCCCGATGGAATAGCCGTGGAGCAGGATCTCTGGTGTCAGATCCGACATCGGTGTCAGGCGTTACCGAGGTTGGTTTCCAGCCAATGCTCAAGCCAGTGGATGTTGTAGCCACCCGACTGGATGTCTTCTTCGGCCAGCAGCGCGTGGAACAGCGGCACGGTGGTATCGACACCATCCACGATCAGCTCACCCAAGGCCCGACCAAGACGCGCCAGCGCTTCGGGACGGTCGCGGCCATGCACGATCAGCTTACCGATGAGACTGTCGTAAGAGGGCGGGATTGAATAGCCGTCATAAAGCGCCGAATCCATTCGCACGCCAAGCCCGCCGGGGGCGTGATACTGCGTGATTTTGCCCGGGCAGGGCGCGAAATTCGGCAGTTTCTCGGCGTTGATGCGGACTTCGATGGCATGGCCATTGATGGTCAGATCGTCTTGGGTAAAGGACATCGGCAGCCCTTCGGCCACGCGAATCTGTTCGCGCACCAGATCGACACCAAAGATCGCCTCGGTCACTGGATGTTCCACCTGAAGACGGGTGTTCATTTCGATGAAATAGAACTCGCCATTCTCATAGAGGAATTCGATCGTGCCCGCGCCGATGTAGTTGATATTGGCCACGGCGTCGGCGCAGACCTTACCGATCCGCGCGCGTTCCTCTTCGGTGATCGAAGGGCCGGGGGCCTCTTCGAAAACCTTCTGGTGGCGGCGTTGCAGCGAGCAGTCGCGCTCGCCCAGATGGACCGCGTTGCCCTTGCCATCCCCAAAGACCTGAATCTCGATGTGGCGCGGGGTGGTGAGGTATTTTTCGATATAGACTTCGTCATTGCCGAAGTTCGATTTCCCCTCGGCCCGCGCGGTCTGGAAGGCTTTTTCCATGTCTTTGGCGGTTTGGGCGACTTTCATGCCCTTGCCGCCGCCGCCTGCCGTGGCCTTGATGATGACCGGATAGCCGATCTCTTCGCCCAGGCGCTTGGCCTCTTCCAGCGATGCGACGCCACCATCCGAGCCGGGCACGCAAGGCACGCCGAGCTTTTTCATCGTGTCCTTGGCGGTGATCTTGTCACCCATGACGCGGATGTGTTCGGCGGTGGGGCCGATGAAGGTCAGACCGTGGTCTTCGATCACCTGCACAAAGCCTGCGTTTTCCGACAGGAAACCGTAGCCAGGGTGAATCGCTTCGGCCCCGGTGATTTCACAGGCCGCGATGATCGCGGGGATCGAGAGGTAGGATTGGGTGGAGGAGGGCGGGCCGATGCAGACGGATTCGTCGGCCATGCGCACATGCATCGCGTCACTGTCGGCAGTGGAATGCACCGCGACAGTCTGAATGCCCATCTCGCGGGCCGCGCGGATGACGCGCAGCGCGATCTCTCCCCGGTTGGCGACTAGGATTTTGCTGAACATGTCCGGCCCTTATTCCAGGATCACCAGCGGGGCGCCGAATTCAACAGCATCGCCGTCGCCGACGAGGATGCGCTTGACGGTGCCGGCGCGGGGCGCGGGGATGTGGTTCATGGTTTTCATCGCCTCGACGATGAGCAGCGTGTCGCCTTCGGAAACCGAAGCGCCCACGGAGATGAACGCAGGCGCGCCCGGTTCACCTTGCAGGTAGACGGTGCCGACCATGGGCGATGTCACAGCACCAGGGTGATCAGCCGGATCGGCGTCAGCGGCAGGTGCGGCGGCCGCGGGAGCGGCGGGGGCCGGGGCAGCGGCAGGCGCGGGGGCGGCTTGGTACTGCTGCTGGGGGGCGGCCATGACCTGCTGCGGCGGCTTGCGGCTGACGCGCACGTTCAGGCTGTCATCCTCGGCATAGTCGCGTTTCACCTGAAGCTCTGTCAGGTCGTTTTCGTTCAGCAGCTCGGCGAGGGCCTTGATGAAGGCCACGTCACTGTCATGGGTGTTTTTTGTCATTGGATCCTCGAAGATTTCGACAGGCCAATAGCCCGTCGCTGCGCGATTGATTGGCTCGCTTATAGGGCATGGGCAAAGCCATGAAAAGCCAACTGTTGTCTAGGGGGTAGGATCGGTTTTTTGTCGCGCAATGGCCCCCGGGGCGCAAGAATGAGGCCGCGCCACATCTTCGCGCACCGGGGCAAGGTCACGTAGCGTCAGATCGCGAGGTATTCCGCCCGCAGTTCCGCGTTGTTCAACACCTCTGCCGCGGTGCCGTCAAAGACCACGCCGCCGGTATCAAGGATCACCGCACGGTCGGCCAGTTTCAGGGCGCGCACGGCGTTCTGCTCAACCAGAATGGTGGTGATGCCCTGCGCCTTGATCAGCCCCAGCGTCTTTTCGATCTCATCCACGATCACCGGGGCAAGACCTTCGTAGGGTTCATCCAGCAGCAGCACCTTGATGTCGCGGGCCAAGGCGCGGGCGATGGCGAGCATCTGTTGCTCCCCGCCCGAAAGGGTCACCCCCTCTTGGTTCCGCCGCTCACGCAGGCGCGGGAAGAGGTCATAGAGCCGGTCGAGTGACCAGCCGATGGGCGGGGCGATCTGGGCCAGCTTGAGGTTCTCTTCGACCGTGAGGCCAGAAATGATGCGCCGATCTTCGGGCACCAGCGCCAGCCCCGCAGCCGAGGCTTGGTGGCTGGCCATATTGTGCAGCGGTTGATGATCGAGCCAAATCTCGCCGCGCTTGAGTTCCGGGTCGCTGACCCTTGAGATGGCCCGCAGGGTCGAGGTTTTGCCCGCCCCGTTGCGGCCCAGCAGGGCGAGAATTTCGCCTTCATGGACGTTAAAGCTGACCCCCTGCACGATATAGCTCTCGCCGTAATAGGCGTGAATGTCCCAGACCGAGAGGAAGGCCGGGGCGGTTTGGGCATGGTTGGCGTTTTTGTCTAGCGTGTCGGTGCTCATCGGGGTGTCCTTGGGGTTCGGCAACAGGATAGATCAGGCGGCGTCTTGGCTCTCGCCCAGATAGGCTTCGCGGACCTTGGGGTGGCCCTTGATCCGGTCGGGCGTGTCTTCGACCAGTGGCGTGCCTTGGGCCAGCACGGTGATCCGCTCGGCCAGCGAAAAGACCACATGCATGTCGTGTTCAATGATCGCGATGGTGATGTCGCGCTCGTCCTTGATCTGTTTCAGCAGGTCGATCGTATTGTTGGTATCGGCCCGTGCCATCCCCGCAGTAGGTTCGTCCAGCAGCAGCAGACGCGGGTCTTGAGCCAGACACATGGCGATTTCCAGCCGCCGTTTATCGCCGCGTGACATGGAGGCCGCGTGCATGTGACGTTTGTCGATCATGTTCATGTCGCGCAGCATCTCTTCGGCCTTGTCGATCATGTCACGCTGGCCAACGACCCGCGACCAACCATTGAGCTGGAAGGCCCCATCGCGTTTGGCAAGACAAGGGATCAGCATGTTTTCCATCACCGTGAGATCGCCAAAGATCTCGGGCGTTTGGAAAACGCGGGAGATGCCCATCTGGTTGATCTCATAGGGTTTGCGCCCCAGCACCGACTGGCCGTCGAACATGACCGAGCCGGTATCTGGGATAAGCTTGCCCACCAGACAGTTCAGCAGGGTGGATTTGCCCGCCCCGTTGGGGCCGATGATCGCATGGACAGAGTTCTCTGCCACGCTCAGGTTCACATCGCTCAGCGCCTGCAGACCACCAAATCGTTTGCCGACATTTTTGACTTCGAGAATGGACATGATGTCTCTCCTATTCTGCGGCTTCGCTGCGTTGTTGGGCGGCGTCGGCCTCGACCGAGCCTGCATTCTTGTCCCGGCGGCGGAAGACACGGCCCAGACGTTGGCCACCTTCGACCAGCCCACCGGGCAGGAAGATCACGACCAGCATGAACAGCAAGCCAAGCGTCAGGTGCCAGCCCTTGCCGACGAAGGGGTGGATGATCGCGACCATCGCGTCTTCGATCCCGTCGGGCATGAAGGCAAACCAGCCGTGCAGCACGTTGTCGTTGATCTTGGCAAAGATGTTTTCAAAGTACTTGATGAACCCTGCGCCCAGCACCGGCCCGATCAAGGTGCCCGCGCCGCCGAGGATGGTCATCAGCACCACTTCACCCGAGGCCGTCCACTGCATCCGCTCAGCCCCGGCAAGCGGGTCCATCGCCGCCAGCAGACCACCGGCCAGCCCGGCATACATGCCAGAGATCACAAATGCCGCCAGCGTGTAGGGCCGGGTGTTCAGGCCTGTGTAGTTCATCCGCTGCTGGTTCGACTTCACCGCCCGCAGCATCATGCCAAAGGGCGAGCGGAAGATGCGGATCGCCAGATAGAAGGCGAGGATCAGGAAGATTGCGCAGAAGTAGTAGCCGACGGAAAAGGTAAAGGTCCATCCGCCGAAGAACAGCGTCGTCGAAGAGTTCATCGCCGCGCCGAAAAGGTTGGGGAATGACGGTGCATCGACAGACTGAAGATACTGCGGATCGGAGTTGTAGATCTGCAATCCCGTCTCGCCATTAGTGATCGGTGTCAGCACCGAATAGGCGAGGTTGAACGACATCTGCGCAAAGGCCAGCGTCAGGATGGAGAAGTAGATGCCCGACCGCCGCAGGCTGATAAAGCCGATGAGCGCCGAGAACAGCCCCGCCATGATGACGGCCAGCACCAGCGCGGGCACGACGTTGTAGCTGAGCAGTTTGAACATCCAGACGGCAGAGTAAGAACCGACACCCAGAAAGGCCGCGTGACCAAAGGAGAGATAGCCGGTCAACCCGAAGAGTATGTTGAACCCGATAGCAAAGATGCCAAAGATTACAAAGCGCTGCATCAGATCAGGGTAGCCCGCATTGAACTGCGCGAGGCCCGAATCCGCCGGAAAGGGGTTGAGGATGAAGGGGGCAAAGAGCGTGAGAACGACCACGACCCCCAAGAGAAGCGTATCGCGTTTTTCCAGTCCGAACATGTCTTATTCCTCCATCACGCCGCGGCGACCCATCAGACCGCGCGGGCGGACCAGCAGGATCACGATGGCAACGACGTAGATGATGATCTGGTCGATACCGTAGATGATGCTTTTGATTTCATTCATGGACGCAAGGCTTTCGAGGATCCCAAGCAGAAAGCCCGCCAAGACCGCGCCGGGCAGGGAGCCCATGCCGCCGACCACGACGACGACAAAGCTCAGCACCAGAAAGTCCATGCCCATGTGATAATTCGGTGAGTTAATCGGCGCATACATCACGCCCGCAAGCCCCGCCACGGCAGCAGCGATGCCGAACATGATGGTAAAGCGGCGGTCGATGTCGATGCCCAGAAGGCCCACGGTTTCGCGGTCTGCCATGCCGGCGCGGACAACCATCCCGAAGGTGGTGAATTGCAAGAAGGCAAAGACGGCAGCGATGATGACTGTGGAAAAGCCGAAATAGACCAGACGCCAGTAGGGGTAGGCCAGTGAGGTGTCCAAGCCCAAGAGCGGCGCGAAGTCAAAGCTGCCTTTGAAAACTTCGGGCGCGGGCGTGGGGATCGGGTTGGCGCCGTAGAAATACTTGACCACCTCTTGCAGCACGATGGCGAGGCCAAAGGTCACAAGGATCTGATCCGCATGGGGGCGTTTGTAGAAATGCTTGATCAACCCGCGTTCCATGACAAAGCCGATCAACAGCATCACCGGGATCGCAAAGAGGATCGCCAGCGGCACCGACCAGTCGATGATGGCCTGTCCCATCTCGGGACCGAACCAGTTTTCGACATAGGGGGTTTTGACCTTCAGCGGATTGCCCAGAAAATCTTTCTGGGTCTCGTCGATGGTCTCAAAACTCAGCGTCAGTAGCCGTTGCAGCGTGACCGAGCAGAAGGCCCCGATCATGAACAGCGCCCCATGGGCGAAGTTGACCACGCCAAGCGTGCCGAAGATCAATGTGAGCCCAAGCGCGATCAGCGCATAGGCCGAGCCCTTGTCGAGCCCGTTAAGTATTTGCAGAAGAACAGCGTCCATGGACCCCACCTGTTAGGGATGCGTTCACATGAGGGCGCGCCCCATGTGGTGAGAAAAGGGGGCGCGCGGCGCAAGGCCGATGCGCCCCCAAAGGTTCAGTGGATCAGGCGCCCGGGTTGCACTTGCCCAATTCGCCACCGGCGAACATGGGGTGATCCGGGGCGTATTCGACCTGTGCACGCGGGGTGACCTCGACGATCTCCAGCGTGTCATATTCGTTGGTCGGGTTTTCTTTGCCCTTCATGACCAGCACGTCTTTGAAACACTGGTGGTCATCGCCACGATACAGCACCGGACCGTTGCCCAGACCGTCGAACTCGAAATCTTCGAGCGCTTCCACGACACCGCAGGGGTTGAAGGTGCCCGCGCGTTCCACCGCATCCGCATAGAGCAGCGTCTGCACATAGCAGGTGTGCGCGGAGTTGGAGGGTGGACGGCCATATTTCTCACCAAAGGATTTCACGAAGGCTTTGGAGCCTTCATCCTGCAGCTGCCAGTTCCAGTTCATCGAACCGATAACACCTTGCACGTTGGCACCGGCACCGGCGGCCATGAGCTCGGAATAAAGCGGCACGACGATCTCGAATTTCTTGCCGTTCACTTCTTTGTCCAGCAGGCCGAACTGCACCGCGTTGGTGAGCGAGTTCACCATGTTTCCGCCGTAGTGGTTCAGCACCAGCACATCGGCACCGGAGTTCAGCACCGGCGCGATGTAGGAGCTGAAATCCGTGCTCGCCAGCGGCGTCAGCACGTTGTTCACAGTCTCCCAGCCCATCGCTTCGGTCGCGGCGGCGATGGATTCCTGCTGGGTCCAGCCCCATGTGTAGTCGGCTGTCAGATGGTACGCGCGGCGGTCTTCGCCGTAAGCGTTTTTCAGCACCGGTGCGAGGGCGGCGGCGGACATGTAACCGTTAAAGAAGTGGCGGAAACCATTGGCCTTTTTGTCTTTGCCCGTGGTGTCGTTGGAGTGTGTCAGACCGGCCATGAAGATCACGCCCGCTTCCTGACACAGGCCCTGAACCGCCACGGCCACGCCCGAGGACGAGCCGCCGTTGATCATCACAGCGCCGTCTTTTTCAATCATCGCCTTGGCGGATGCGCGGGCGGCGTCGGATTTGGTCTGGGTGTCACCGGTGACATATTCGACCTTCTTGCCCAGAATGCCGTTCCCTTTCAGCGCCTTGGAGCTGAAGGTGTTCATCATGCCGCCGTCGCCCCCGCCATTGAGGTGCTCGACCGCAAGCTCTTGGGCGCGCAACTCGTCCAGCCCTTCTTCGGCATAGGGGCCGGTCTGGGGCACGTTAAAGCCCAGCGTGACCGTGCTGCCCGTGGGGGCATTGGTAAAGCCCGCGTGCGCCTCGGCGCGCAGATAGGTCGGCAGCGCCAACCCTGCACCGGCAACCGCGCCGGTCTGAATCAGCCCGCGGCGTGTCAGTTTCGTAAACGACATGAAGTCCTCCCATTTTTGTAAGTCGCGGCACCGGAACCTCCCCCCGGTGCCACAACACGCAATAGTGCAAAGAAACTATGGCGTGGAAAATGAAAACCGATCAATAAGGCGCTTGATCGAAACGATTTTTTTGTAAATATATTCGCAACCGTCCAGGGAGGTTTGTAAAGAATATGATGTTGCGCCGCAGAAAGACCTTGAAACAACGCATGAATTATCGCGCGGCGCGATCCGATGCGTGAGGGGCTGACCGGCAGCCGCATCCGTGAGCGGCGCGTGATGGCGGGGCTGAAACAGGCCGAACTGGCACAACAAAGCGGGATCTCGGCCAGCTATCTGAACCTCATTGAACACAACCGGCGCAGAATCGGCGGGAAGCTGTTGCTCAATATCGCCCATGCGCTTGGTGTAGAGCCGCAGGCGTTGACCGAAGGGGCCGAAGCCGCGCTGATCGCCACCCTGCGCGAAGCGGCAGAGGATGCAGCGCTTACCGGGCCCGAGAGTGACCGGGCGGATGAATTTGCTGGGCGGTTTCTGGGCTGGGCCAAGGTGCTTGCCAGCAGCCAACGCCGTATCGCGGCACTAGAGCAGACGGTTGAGGCGCTGTCGGACCGTTTGGCCCATGACCCGCAGCTTGCCACGTCGATGCATGAATTGCTGAGTACCGCCGCCGCCATCCGCTCGACCGCCTCTATCTTGGCAGAGACGGACAGTCTGCAACCCGAATGGCGCGACAGGTTTCACACGAATATCCACCAAGACAGCCGCCGCCTGTCCGACAGCGCGCAGGCGCTGGTGACCTATTTTGACAATGCCGCTGAGACCCGTGAGGTGGCCCACTCCCCACAAGCGGAGGTGGAAGCTTTTCTCGCCGCGCATGACTACCGCTTTGACCCGTTGGAGCAGGCCCGCGCCCCGCAAGAGGCAATCGCGGCGCTTGTAGGGCAGGCCGAGGCGCTCAAGACCAAGGCCGCGCAGCATATCGCGACGGGGGTGTTGCAGCAGATCGCGCGGGACGCTGCGGCGTTGCCCTTGGCGCGTTTGGAGCGGACCGTTGAGGAGACGGGCCATGACCCAGCCGAACTGGCCCGCAGTTTGGACCAGCCGATGGGCCGGGTGCTGCGACGCTTGGCGTCTTTGCCCGATTTGGGTGCGGGGCTGGTGGTCTGTGACCGCTCGGGCAGCGTGACCTTTGCCAAGTCGATCGAAGGGTTCACCGTGCCGCGTTTTGGGGCCTGTTGCCCGCTTTGGCCGCTTTTTGCGGTGCAGGGCCAGCCGGGGCTGGTGGTGAAATCCCGCGTCATGCAGATGGGCCGGGGTCAGGCGCAGTTTGAGGCGATCGCGACCTGCGAGGTTCAAGCCGCTGCCGCCTACAATACGCCGCCCTTGAGCCAATCGGTCATGTTGCTTTTGCCGGTGCCATCAGGGGCGGCCCCCGCGCAGCCCGTGGGCGCAACCTGCCGCATTTGTCCGGTCGAAGGATGCCGCGCCCGGCGCGAACCTTCGATCCTGCGCGACGGGATCTAACAGACGCTCAGGCAGTTTTTGACAGGGCTGCCAAACCGATGCATGCTCGCCCCGGTGCGCGAGACCCTGCAACAAACGGGGCGGTCGCACACCGAGGGGGGAGACTTTTTGCCGATGAGCAAACTCGTAGTTCTGGTGGAGGACGAGGTGAATATCGCCGAGGCCATCCGCTTTTTGTTGGGCCAAGAGGGCTGGCGGGTGGAGACGCTGGCCAATGGATCGGGTGCGGTAGAGGTGATCCGCAAGGCATCGCCCGATTTGGTGATGCTGGATGTCATGCTGCCGGGCAAAAGCGGGTTTGAAATACTCGATGAGCTGCGCGGGGACCCGGCGATGGGGGAATTGCCCGTGCTGATGTTGACCGCGCGCGGCCAAAGCCGGGACCGCGCCATGGCCGAGAAGGCCGGGGTCAGCCGCTTTATGACCAAGCCGTTTTCGAACTCAGAGATGCTGGACGCGGTGCGCGACCTGATCGCCAGTTAACCCGCCATGCCACGCCCTCCGATCTTTTTGGAAAAACGCGGCTACCGCCAGCGGCGCATGATGGATGCGGTGCGGTTGCTGCCGTTTCTGGGGCTGATGCTTTGGATGGTGCCGTTGCTGTGGCCCGTGCCAGAGATCCTGCCTGACGCCACCCTTGAACCCAGTGAGCCGACAATCGCGATGAGCGTGGCGCTGCGCTATCTCTTTGGGGTTTGGGCGTTGCTGATCTTGGCGACATGGGCGCTCTGGCGGCGCACGCGCGATGTGGCGACGGACGGGGGTGCCGATACCAAAGACGGGCCGCGCTGATGGTGTCGCTCAACCAGTTGGTCGCGGTCTGTCTGATGTATGTCGCGGGGCTGTTCATCGTGGCTTTCGCTGCCGAACGCGCGGCCCTGCTCGGGCAGGGCGGCTGGCTGCTGCGCTCACCGTTGGTCTATACCCTGTCGCTGTCGATCTACTGCACCGCTTGGACCTTTTACGGCGCGGTGGGCTACGCCGCGCGCTCAGGGTTGGAGTATGTGACGATCTACCTCGGCCCGTCGCTGGTGATGATCGGCTGGTGGTGGGGCTTGCGACGGCTGGTGCGCATCGGGCGGAGCCACCGGGTGACCTCAATCGCTGACCTGATTTCGTCGCGCTACGGCAAATCCAACACGCTGGCGATCGTGGTGACGGTCATGGCCGTGATCGGCGTGACGCCCTATATTGCGCTGCAATTGCAATCAGTTATCTTGTCTCTGTCGATTTTCGCCGCCCCCGATGTGCCGCTGGCCGAGGCGGGGGGCGATGTCATCAACCGCGGGCAGGCCGCCCTGTGGGTGGCAGCGGGGCTGACGCTGTTCACGGTGCTTTTCGGCACGCGGAACCTGAATGTGAACGAGCGGCACCACGGCGTTGTCATCGCCATCGCAGTGGAGGCGGTTGTCAAGCTGCTGGCGCTGGTGGCGGTCGGTATCTACGTGATCTGGGGTCTTGCCGGGGGATTGGGTGAGACGCTCGCGAAGATCGATGCCTCCGACATCGGCCAGTGGGAAGTTCAGGGCAGCCGATGGGCCGCGCTGACGGTCCTTTCGGGGGCCGCGCTTTTGTGCCTGCCGCGCATGTTTCAGGTCATGGTTGTCGAGAATGACGACGAGCGGCAGCTGCAAATCGCTAGTTGGGCCTTCCCGCTTTATCTGATGTTGATGAGCCTTTTCGTCGTGCCAATCGCGGTCGTGGGGCTGGACCTGATGCCGGAGGGCGCAAACCCCGATCTTTTCGTGCTGAGCCTGCCGCTCAGCCAAGGGCAGAACGGGCTGGCGATGCTGTCTTTCTTGGGCGGTTTTTCCTCGGCCACGTCGATGGTGATCGTCGCCACGCTGGCGCTGTCGACGATGGTCAGCAACCACATCGTCATGCCGATCTGGCTGGCTATGCGGCGCGATGGGGCCACGCAATCGGGAGATGTGCGCAATATCGTGATCCTCGCGCGGCGGCTGTCGATCTTTTGCGTGGTCGGGCTAGGCTACCTCTACTACCGCGCCTCGGGCGGCAGCGGGGCGCTGGCGGCAATTGGCACGATCTCTTTCGGCGGGGTGGCGCAGTTTTTGCCAGCGATGCTGGGCGGCGTGCTCTGGCGCGGTGCCACGCGGGCAGGCGCGCTTTGTGGGCTGGGCACGGGTTTTGTGCTCTGGGTTTTCACCATGCTGCTGCCCAGTTTCGGCGCGGATGTGGCATTGTCGAGCGCGACCTTGGAGAGCGGGCTTTGGGGGCTGGCATGGCTGCGCCCCGAGGCGCTGTTCGGCATCGCCGGGATCGATCCGACCGTGCATGCGGTGGTCTGGAGCCTTGCGCTGAACACGCTGGTTTTTGTGGTCGTCTCACTTTTCAGTTTCCCCGCGCCGCTGGAGCGGCTTCAGGGCGCGCAATTCGTCAATGTCTTTGACCACTCCGGCCCGGCGCGGGGGTGGACGGCATCGGTCGCGGGCAGCGAAGACCTGATGATCATGGCGCAGCGGATCTTGGGCGCGCGAGAGGCGCAGGCGTTTTTCACCCGTGAGGCCGAGCGGCAGGGGCAGGGGCAACGCTTGCCGGAACCCACGCCACGATTCGTACAGGCGTTGGAGCGGGAATTGGCGGCCTCCGTTGGCGCGGCGACGGCACATGCGATGGTGGCGCAGATCGTCGGCGGGGCATCTGTTTCGGTGCAGGACCTGCTCGCCGTGGCCGACGAATCCGCGCAGATGTTGGAGTATTCCAGTCAGCTTGAAACCAAATCGCGGGAGTTGACCGAAACGGCGGCGCAGCTGCGCGCGGCAAATGAGAAGCTCACGCAATTGTCGCTGCAAAAGGACAGTTTTCTGAGCCAGATCAGCCATGAGTTGCGCACGCCGATGACCTCGATCCGGTCGTTCTCGGAAATTCTACGCGACGCGCCGGGCCTCACGGACGCGGATAAGAATCGCTATGCCACGATCATCCACAGCGAGACGATCCGCCTAACGCGGCTTTTGGACGATCTGCTGGACCTGTCGGTGCTGGAGAACGGGCAGGTGACGCTGAACCAGCGGGAGGGCAACCTGCGCGACCTGCTCGATCTGGCGGTGACCACGGCGCAGGCCGGGGCCACCCGCCCGCTTAAAGTGCTGCGCGATCCGCAGGCTGAGGATATCACCCTGACCAGCGACCTCGACCGGCTGGTGCAGGTGTTCATCAACCTTGTTACCAATGCGCGCAAATACTGCGCTGCCGATCAGCCGCAACTGGTGATCTCGGCACAGGTCACGGCGCAGGGCTTGGTGATCGATTTCGTCGACAACGGCCACGGGATCGACGCAGGATCAGAGGCGCTGATTTTCGAGAAATTTTCGCGCATCACCGGAGAGGGCGATGGCGCGGGGCTCGGCCTTGCCATCTGTCGCGAGATCATGTGCCGATTGGGCGGCGAGATCAGCTTTTTGGGGAATGTGCCCGGCACGGCGTTCCGGGTGCAATTGCCGCAGAGCGTCCTGACACCGCCTGCAAAGGACACCGGCCCAGTAGTCGGCCCCGTGGTCGGGGCCGATACGCGGTCTTAGCTGTAGCTCTGGCCCAGCATCGGGCGCATGTTCTCAAGGTCATAGCCCCCCTGACGCGCCGCTTCGATGATCGCGTCGCTGTCCATCTCACCGGCCTGACCCAAGGCCCAAGCGATGGTCGAACGGGTGCCAGAGGCGCAATAGGCCAGCACGGTGTCATCCGTATCGACCCCAAGGGCGCGGTTGTTGGCGATGACATCGGGGGTCATGGTCTGATGGGTCAGCGGCTGTTCGGCAAAGGCAATCCCTGCCGCCTCGGCCGCGTCGCGCATGGCGGCGGCTTGGTGGCTGGGCGGCACTTCTGCATCGGGGCGGTTGCACAGAATGCGGGTGATGCCTTGGGCGCGCAGGCTTTCCATGTCACCGGGCTCGATCTGCGGGGCGACGAAATAGCGGGGGGTGATTTGGCGAATATCCATGCGTCGATTTAAGCAGATGCAGCGGCCCTGTCCAGAGACGGCTAAGACCCGCCGCGACCGCCCGCCGATCAGCCCCCTCGATCAGCTCAGAGAGATGCCCAAAATCACCATCATCAAGCCGATGACGGATAGAAACAGCGCGCCCATGTTCAACGGCACCACTTTGCGCAATACAACGCGCATCGCCTCATCGTCCAGCTGCGCGCGTTTGGCACGGCTCACTTTGATGATGCACCAGCCCAGACCGAGCAATCCCAAAAGGGACAGACCTGCGCCGCCCCAGACCATGAGATCGAAAATAGATGTGTTTGCGCTTTCCATGGCGGCAGAGCTACGCCAAACCGCCAAGGGGGGCAAGTCCCGCTTGCGGGCTGGGCATCCAGCCTGTAGTCAAACCCGCCAGAGCCAGCCATTCCGTGAGGACTTTCCATGAGCGATACCAGCACCAACCCCGATGTCGTCGAATCCCAAGGCGATGCGACCTACCGGGTCACCGCCAATGAGCTGCGCCAGTTCGTCGAGCGGATCGAGCGTTTGGACGCCGAAAAGAAAGACCTCGCCGAGCAGCAAAAAGAGGTGATGTCCGAAGCGAAATCGCGCGGTTACATACACCTCCATTAGCCTGTTTTATGAACCCAAAAACATAGACTTAAGCGGAAACACTGTGCTGCAAAGTGTTTTCCAGTTAAAAATACGAAACTAGTAATACAAGTGAGACTAACATGGCTGACTACGAGGAAGTGACCGACTCCTACAAGGTAACCGCAAATGAACTGCGACAATTCATCGAACGCATCGAGCGGCTTGAGGCCGAGAAGGCGGATATCGCCGAGCAGTCGAAGGAGGTCTTTAGCGAGCTAAAAGGACGTGGCTACGACGTAAAGGTCGTACGCACATTGTTGAGACTTCGGAAACGCGACAAGGACGATATCGCTGAAGAAGAAGCCATTCTGGAAATGTACAAAGAAGCTTTGGGTATGTGATATCCTTGCGAGTGGGGGCTTTGCCCCCGCCGCCTGTGGCGCCTCCCCCAGGATATTGTGCTGAACATTGAGAGAAGCTGCCGCAGTGTTGAGTTTGGGCTGGGGTGTGGAATTGCAGGCCGATCAGGCCGACGCACCTGCTACTGAAGTCCAAAGCAAAGCTTCATATGTTGGAGGTTTCGGACATTGCTTAGTGAACGAATACCTGACAATGCATACTTTGCTTTGAGCCAGATCAATTGATTAAGCCGAAATACCCCAGTTGGGCCTTGGGTGAGGAAGCAACCTGGATTGGTGGGTAATTCAACCAGCTGACTCGGCACTTGGCCGCTCATGCGCCGAAGCGATTACTCTATCAAGCACTTCATCTAAAAGAATTTCTATGGGCCTCCAGTCCTTTAGGTAAGGTATCGCATCGGAGTTCATATCTACGATCCAAATTATCCAGTCGAGGTATGGCGTCTCATCGCGCTCCTCTAATATTTCGAGCAAGGCATTTAACGCCACCGGTGAGAACTTCTGGATCATTCGCTCACTGCGCACATGGTATTTGTCTGCGAGATTCGAGTGCTTCTTTCCTACAGAATTTCCTTCGTTCTCGGCGTTTGAAGCTTTTAATTTAGCAGCATAGGAAGCGAAAAACTTGACCAAGATCCTATTGGCACCAACCAGCTTCTCGGCGACATCGGGCGGGAGCTCTGGTGCCGTATGCCTATCCCTACGATCACCGCTCAGGCTATCAGGAGATGCCACGCGAAGCGAACGCTTTATCTGGCGTAAACGGTTGTCTTTCAACCTGAGCGTACCGCGAGAATGATTGAGGTCGCTGGACATAAATTCACGCTTCCGAGTGGTGCTCACTCTTCCCTTACGCCGATATTACCTAGCCAATCTTACTAAGGCTACTCCCAAGTTTTGAGGCCTTCTGGGGTGGTCCCAATCATTCGGATGGTCTGTAGCTCTACTCAGCGTCATTCGAAGGGAATGAACTAAGGACCGCAAAGTTTGAGCATACCTGCCTTTTTCTGAAGTCTTTCCGTCACTTTCCGGCATCATTCGCAAACATATCCAAAATTGCATTTTGAAACTGGCTCAGCTTCTCGGACATCGAAAGAAGCTTGATCATCTGCTTTTGTTGAGCTTCGTTGCTGTTCAGAATTGCCTCCTGAACAGCACTCGGAAAGTCACCTAACAGTGCTTGTTCACGGGTGTTGTTGGCGATTTGCGCGACCACCCTCTGGTTTTCCGCCACCTTGTCCTTGATGGTTCTGGCATAGTTGAGCATGTCG
>VMHT01041174.1_pt1 | contig 23841 bp, 18 predicted proteins | sample 4693611 | NCBI WGS metagenome assembly VMHT01 (sample SAMN12280063, study PRJNA550983) | marine metagenome | isolation source: seawater sampled from same location over 5 years 0.02-0.2 micron viral filtrate | place: USA: collected off the coast of southern California halfway between the port... ...
CAAAGAAAAGATCGTCACGAGTGGTAAGGTTGACACCACTAATGATAGTGCCTTCTTTATATACATTTGACCCAAATCTTTCTACTTGTTTTTGTAGAATAGTTTGAAGCTGAGTTAACTCTCTTGCTTGTACAGCTTTAGATGGCTTAAAGAGAATACGATTAAACTGCTTCTCTTCATTAAAGTCATCATAATACGGATCTACATTTAAGTTTTTGTTGATACCCATGTGTTATATTCTCTTTCCCTTAAAAATCAAACGTGAATTTTATTTTTTCACTTTTATCTGCTTCTCTAGTGATAGGAGCAAAGTCTATAAAGTGTAAAAGATCACCACTATACACTTCGTACTCTCCATACACAATTTCATCTGCTATCTCATTATTTATACTGACTGAAGACGAAAGGTTATCTTTAATGTAGAATATACCCTTCTGTAGTTTATGTGCGAAGTTTCCATGATAGTCAACTAAATATATTTCAGTCTTGTCTACTGGAGTGCCTATGTCATCTGTGGCTACATATCTCAACTCACTTATTCGAGCAGTTATGATATCTAGAGAGTAGTCATAGTTATTATCCGAAACATTCTGCTTAGTTGTCGCAAATGCAACCTTTGCTACTCTAGAGCCGTCTATCTGACTTCTGTTTTGCATTGTGAATACTGTTCCAATCTCTCCACCCAAAACTCCCTCAGCTTGGAACGCCGACCAATCGTCAGTTGTGGTCATATTGCCTTGATCTACAATAGTATAACTGACTCCATCAACAGCCGCCTGTATGTCTATCGTCTTGATATATTGCTCTACATATTGGTTTACCTTACCACCCTGATTTAGCGAATCACTTCTGCCGTCGGAATCAACTGGTGTCTGTAATTCATTACCAGGTAATCTAATAATCGCTCTGTTATCAAAAGAGTGCCCCAATGTTGGATTTGTTGGTATAGTAGATACACCATTAGCATCTGTTATTGTTGGATTTTTAAGTAGTCCGACAATAGTATATGTGTTAAAGTCTGGAACGAACTCGTTTGCTCCATCAAAGTTAGTCACTAGAGCCAAACGACTCATTGCTAATTCAGAAATTGGATCTGAACCATGGCCGCCCACAGGAGAAACAATTGCTCTAAGAATAGTTGGGTTATCAGCAACAGATTGTGAACCCTTCAAAAGCGGTGGATAGACTACTTCAGCAGTGGCGTGTTTATAGTGTCTTCCTCTCGACTCAAAAGCAACTCGCTTTAGTGTTCCAGTTTCATCCAAAACTCCATATGCTTTACAACGAAAGTCTTTTTTTCTGGCGTTGCTTACGCCTTCTTCTGTGTAAAACCCTAGTTTACTTGCTGATACATTAATCTTAATAACTAATTGACACTCTACGGGTCCGTCAACAGGAACAAAACTATCTGTTGAGCCTTCGGGCATTCTAACGAAAAGAGTTAATTGATTACTACCAATTGAAGTAATAGAATCAACAACATCATACAAAGTACCAGATGAGTTGTGACGTAAGTACATATTCTTGTATGCACCATCAACACTATACAATGCCCTGCCAGTTTTAGGCGTGGTAGACACAACAATTCTCTTTACTCCAGGTGTGGCAGAGTCGATAGAAGATATAGATTGAACAGAAGATGTGTTAGCAGAAGAGGTTGCCTCACCAAATAGATACTGACTAAACTGACCTTCGTATGTTGATTCTATTTTAATGTTAGATATATCTTCTTGCGCTTTCTTTGCGACTTCTGGATCACCATAAGATAACCCATCAGCACCTTGATAAGTTGGTAGTGGCAGGTGACTCCCAGTTTTGTACTGGTCAATCTCTGCTTTGTCCACAGTAAATAAATACTGCCAAACATATCCATCTTGTGTTGTTACCTTACTATAGACTGTATCGTCTACAGCGCCAGGCACTTCATAAGATATAGCACCATTATTGTTATCAATACATTTAAGTACCAGAAAGTTATTACTACCATCTTCTTGTACGGTAATCACCATATTTGAAGATTCTGTATTTTTGGCATCATCAAATTCATCATAAACTCTTCCGCTTTGATATGGGTTTTCCAGAAACATATATCTAGCATTGGCTTTGTTTATTTTGTTTCCAAATATAACCTTTCTCTGGAAGTCTCTCTTCTCGATTTGCGTGTTGTTGATTCCTGGCTCACCCTCAAACTCAATCCCATCAAGAGATTGACTAGCCATAACATAAAAGTTATCAGTAGCCAATGAATCGAATAGACGATCAGTAGTTTCAACTTTAAAATTTTCTGTAATTATCTTTGCCATTTCTTTTCTCTATGTTAATCTAAAGTGCGTTGCTCTTTAGTGAATTCTCCTATTATGTATGGGTAAGCAGGAGTTGTAAGATTGTTATCGCTAAATGTTAAAAAGTATGCATATGTTCCACTCTGAAATTCTGGAGTTATACAATATCTTCCATTGAACACATCTAAGTCTGATCCTATAGACGAGTCATAAAAATAGTCTACAGTATATGTACCTCTGGGAGCAGAAAAAGTATCCGGTCTTCCAACCACGTTTTCCAATATGTCTTCACTCTTTAGTGCATATCCACTAGACATAACCTTAACACCACTATCATTGTCTGGTGCATTAGCATTTGTAAATCCATAGGGTCCATAGATTGGATGCCCATCAAGCGCCCAGCCAACTATCTTAGAATGACCCAATGGTAAACCATTTGATGATTCTACTCCATGTCGCATATAATCCGAACTAAAGCTACTATCATTAAAATAAGGACTAGATGTCTTAAATCTATTATTAGGAGATAATGGTGTTCCGAACCCCTTAGTATAGAACGAACAACTTCTATACCTGTATTCGTTATTATCGCCTTCTGGTCTTCCGCCAGCTTGATCCAATGCGCTATTATCAGGAAACACTGCATCCCATCGCAAACCAGTTGGAGAAGGGTTGCCGCTACTTGGACTATAGTTCACTCCAGGTGGATATATAGGAACACCATTTACTGTGACTCCTATAGCCCCATCATCGCTATAAACGCTCTGTGGAGTTGCTGCCGCAATATTTCTCATTCCTGCTCTATATCTAAAATTAAAATTATGATCTTGGTCTTCTATTTGCTTGTCTCTAACCATAGCCGCATTAGGATCGTCTCCTATATCACGAGCAAACTTTCTTATCGAATTATCATTTACTGCTGTGTTAACGCTGAGGGTATTACCCACTCTCACGACACCGCCAGCACTAGCCGGAAAGGGGTCACCATCTGATTTTACTTTTAAAATTTTAGACATTATTCTTGAACCTTCTCAACAGTAACTGCGATATATCTTTGATCGTTATCTTGATCTGCATCATCGTTAACACCAGGTCCGTCTAGAATCAAGTCTTTGTTTTCAATATTTCCATTGACTGTATCTATTTGACCATTCAAACCAGTAACAGTAGACTCTGATTTTAAGATATCTTTTAGTAGTTCGAATCTGGTAATTACCGCATCAACATTAGACTCTAGTGTATTATTACTATTTATCAAAGGCGTACTAAACATTTTTGTACCAGAAACTCCAACAACATCTTTTACCAAAGGCCCATAGATTTCTGGATCGATCATAGAAGATATATCATAAGAGTATTCTTGATAATAATCATTGTCTGGGATTCTGGCACTTATTTCACTGGCAAAAGAGTTTTTGCTTTTCCATCTGCCCAAAGTCTTGCCTTGCCCTAAAACTCTTAACTGTGCAGAGCCGATAACTTTATTGTATCTGGGGCTTTCTGGCATTGTGTTTATTATGTCAACAACTTCACCATCTTCGAACTTGTATCCTGTGTGACTTACAGCCAATTCAGTAATCTGTCCAGTGTCATAATAAGCAGGCCCGATGACATTAGCATTGGCGCCCATAGGAAGAGATTCTCTATCTCTTTTGAGTGCCATAATGTTTCTATCTTGTGCCCTAATGTTTACTGGTAAAGTTTGGTCAAATTCATGAAAACTCATATGTCTGAAGTAGAAATCTTCTTCTTCTCTTCTTACAAACTCTGCTCGAACTTCGTATGTCTCATCAACCAGTTCAAAAGTTGTTGCGCTTAAAGAATATGTAATCTGGGAATTAGCAACAGCAACACTGGCAGGTATTGCGGCAATCTGCTCAGGGGTATACTGAAGACTGTAATTCACATCTGATGATTCTAAGATTCTCTCTTGCGTTACTATTTCGCCTGGGCTTAATGTAAAATCAGATGAATCAAAGTTGACAATGTAGTCTTGTTTATTGAATCTTGCTATTACGTCATTTACAACACGAACGCCGACATCATTTTCATAGTCTGTTCCTGGTCTATCTTCTGTCAACTCAGCAATACTTCCTAGAGTAAACGTGACCTTATTAAACGCATCTCGATACTCTGTGTTTGCAGTTTCTAGACCCGGACCAGATAGATCGTAAACACCATCTCTGAATATGTCTGCACCACTTGAGTCTTGAATAGAGATCGTATCCAATGCAATATCAGAAAGTAAGTCAGTAATAATAGTAACAGTTTCTTCATTATCTACTTTATTGATTTCGAAAGAAGAACTGTCATTGAATGCGCCGATGTTCATACACCTAACTGTTTGATCTGGCTTTCCGTTAATCAAACCAATAAACGAAACATTGTTACCTAGACCGGTAGATGGAAGTCTGTCTCTTTCTTGCGACCCCGCCATTACTGGGTCTGTCATCATACCTTCCATATTATATGTACCAAGTTTAATATTGGAAGTTTCTGCTACAACTTGACCAGTATTTGCATCTGTAGTGAGATATGTTATAGGCGATGATACTTGATCATTTACTTTCAAGTGATCTAGTACGATACCTGTTCCAGTTATTTCTTCTGTTGGCTCAAGTGCAGTAAACTTTTTATTATGCTGAAGTAATGCATGAGGGTCGACTGCTTTAGGAGTTCCATATGTTTTTACTAAATTGTGAGGTCCTGTTTGAACATTTTCATCTTGATAACGAACAAGGTTGTTATCAAATAACTCATAACTTGTATAAAGCTGAATATGGTCATTATCCAGTTTTTTGATGAAGTAAACTCCATCGTCTAAAGTCTGAACTCCACCAACAAGTCCAATCTGACCAGTACCCTTTGTAAGTGTAACTTTATCTTGGCTTTCAAATCCATGATCAGCAATGTTTATAGAATGATTAAGAGTGGTGTCACTCGGTCTAACTGTACCAAAAACATTTAGTCCATCAAACTGCTGTGTGATTACTGGCATAGCTGGCACAGGATATGCGCCAATAAATCTATCTCCAACTTGAGGAGTCGAGTCGCTATCAGCACCACTCCATCCAAGTTTACTCCAATCAACAGGACTCATCTCTCCTAGATCATGAATAAAATACGTTCTTCTTGCTGTCAGCGCACTTGCCGCCGCGGCTCCACTAAGAGCATTTACTCTCAAAGTTGCATCTGTGTTTAGTGGTAATCCTAGACTAATCCACTCAGCATATGAAGTAGTACCCAGATCAAACAAAACATATTCTTTACCAGTAACCAAATTACATTTGATAGATGTACTAAATCCATCTGAAGAATAATTCGTTGGAGCAAGAGGAATGTGATATGCATCGTATTGCTCGTAGTTTGGAGTTCTTCTTCTTGGGTGAGCCATTCCGTCTGCAAGGGGAAGTCCAGTAGCTATATCATCAGCAGGGAACTCTGCCGAAACTAGATCAGGGTATAGTGGTGGAGTCTCAAGAGAAGCACCAATAGTTAGCTGTGGTAAAATTGAGTTAAATGATAACCAACGATATAGTCTAGCAAGAATTTGCTTATTATTAGCAAAAACTGCATCATGTCTAGCAAGTGTTGTCGGTGTTACACTAGCCGGTGTCTGACCTTCAATCGTTACAAAATGTAAGTCTGCATCAGCAAATTTAAAATCAGTACCAATCATTCCCTTTTCTGCACCAATCAAATTCCAGTCAGCTTCTGTAAGAGTAGTTCCTGGGTGGACAATCGTATAGAATTGTCCATTTTCAAGATCACCTAAAGATAGATTCATGAAGCCACTAAGACCTAGAGTATCATTAGCACTACCATTTCCACCTGGTCCTGCGGGAACTGGAGCGATTGTTGGCATACGATCAGCAGTTTCTGCTTGAAGAAGCGTGTTGTTCACAACGCCAGTACCAGATAGAGGTGGAATGTCTCCACCAGTTCTAATTATAGCATTAATTGTCTCTACATTATTAATTAGTTCAGCATCTTGAATACCATTGTTTACGCTCTGAAGAAACTTAAATACAATTTCAAAGTCTCTGTCATTTACCTTTACTGATGGTTGTGATAAGTCACCATCTTGACTGTCTCCAGTAAAGTTACCCAATATATTACCATTGTCGTCTGGTAGCTTGTTGTATATTTCTTTAACCTGATCTGACTTTTCTGGTGGAACTTGGAATACTCTACTGGCGGCATTATTATTAAATTTAGCAAGGGCATTAAAATAGTTATCGTAAAGCACATTACGAACTTGTCCATTTGCATTGGTGTATGTATCAGTAAGATAGTCAAACACATCATCTCTCAGAGACCTAGTTTCAATGAAAAGCATTGGGTGTCTGTAATCGACAACTCGTGCCGCACCAGTTACACTATAATGAACTCCATTTGCTACTCTGTTATCATGGTCTACAGTTGACCCAGGAAAGATGATTGTATCTCCACCCTTAATATCTAATACCTGATCATTATGTAACACAATTACTCTGTTACTTACAGCAATGTCATTGAAGTATTCATCAGTGAGACTAAACTGTAGTGTCCCAGGTTTGATATATCCAAATCCACCATCTACGATTTCGTAGTCAATACTACCAATAGACTCTGAACTCACCTCTGCTATTGTGCCTGTTGCACCAAGACCATTTTTCCTTGATGCTAAAAGTACTTCGTCACCAACTCTGTTTGATGGTAGTCGATTTGCATTAGATACTTCAATACTCGATATCGAACCATTAATAAGTTTACCCACGTTGACAATAGTTTCTACGTTTTCGTTATCAGCAGAGATAACCTCAAGCGAGTCGTTTACAGTAAACTTACCTTTAAGATTAGACATATAGACAATGGGGGTGACAGAGCCACTGATATTAACAAATACAATATCATCGACAAACGCAGAAGCAGACGACAAGTCACCACGAATCGTATTACCACGCCTTATAGGATATCCACCAACATCAAAGACTGACTTCATCTCAAGAAACTGTTCACCGCCCCATAGTGAGTCACTTGGTCTAAAGATGTTTCTAGATGGATATTGAATTTCAATGTTCTCATTAAAGAACATACGGAACAATAGTTGTAAACTTTCTTCTGTACCCTTTCTTACATAGAAGTCTTTAATGTGTTTAAGAATAAAACGAACATCTACACTAGGCTCGAATGGTAAACCAGAAAGATACTTCTTCTTATAATAGACAAGAAAGCTATTGAGAGTTTTATCAATGTCACCTATTTTGGGAACATCACGAGTAATCTTTTCATCAAGATGCTTATAATAAGCCTCGATAAATTCAACGAAGACCTCGTTATTCTCACGATAGACAGCAGGGAACTGGCTCGCTATGTCAGAATAGATATTGTCTCTTACTTCAACGGGCATATTATGATTCCAATGGAGTTACTGTGACTGTTACATCTTCACCACGAATCATAATGATACGATCTTTTGGTGGCTTGATATCTTTATTTACTGTGTTTGCCGTGAACTTAATTGCTTTGCCTGAGAACGAACTGATTGTTAGATCAATAAGTTTAACGTCACCAGTTAGATAATCAACAGTTCCAACAATAGGCTTGAATACTCTCTCGGTGTTACCATCAGCAACAGCAAGCATCATGTTACCTCGACCATCATCTTTACAAGTCACGACTTCATTCTCAACAGTGAATGGAGTACTTATAATAGCAGGTTGGAATGTATCAAAGCCATTGTCTTCATCAAATGGATATGGTTGAACTAGTTTCGTTTCAAACGAGAATGCCGGAGACTTAGTAATGTCTAGATCAGGCGAGTACTCAATAATAGGTTGAGTAAAGATATCAGTAGATACAATCGAAGGATCAAGACCATCTAGATAAGCCGCTAGTCTTGATTGTCTTAATGTCTTATTAAAGTCATTTAAATTCGTATTCTGATATTCTGTAACGGCAAGATCAACTTCACTTTGTATTTGACCCGGTGACTTACTTGTTAACTGTGGATCATATGTAATGCCTACATTTGTATCTACAAACATAAACTTCGCAGTTAGAAAGATAGGCTCAATCGTTAGTGGAGTCTTATCAGATAGATAGCGTTTAAAGTTAGCAATCTCATAGTCAGCAACACCCTCACCACCTACTACGTCAACAGAGATAATGACCTTACCAAACTGTGGTGGATAAATCTCATCACCACCATATACTGATATCGCCTGAATGTTAGGAAAACGAGAACGCAGTAGAGTCTCATAGTCTTTTCTTGTAATTGCTCTCTCTTGTACTTGAGTCGCCTTTGGTGCAAACGCTCGAATCGATTCAATATCTTCTGCATCTCTTCCACCCGAAGATGGTGAATGCACCACAACGTCTATCGAACTAGCGCCGCCAAAAGCGCCTAGAGTCAATGATTCGATGCCGTTGGCATCGGCGCCGGAAGTTATTCTATACTCTGCTACAATAGAGTCAGTGACGATTGGCTGTTTACCAAACTTGTCCTTTCCGAACTGTACTGAATACTTCCCATCATTCTCGGGCTGTAAATAGAATACATTGTCAACTTGTGCTACACCAGTTACATCAGAGCGATAAGTGTACTCAGTGCCATTGACAGTCAGTTCAAGACTTCGTGTGTCTATATTAGGGTTAGACAATACAGTGTCATTGATATTAATAGTTTCTTTTATTAAACGACCTTCATATACATCAATGTCCATAGTAAATACATTATTGTTATTCGGGTCTCGTACAGCATTATATGCCTTATCTGTCAGAAGGTTATATGTCTTATTACCACAGCGACCAATTAATGGCAATCCCTTTGGTAGTGGAAAGTAGTTGCTATCTCGCCCAGGATATGATATACTAATAGTTGCTCTAGCAGTTGCACTACGTCTACTCGTAGGCAGATAGTTAAGTTCCTTTGCATGAGAGATAACACTATTACGCTGTGTAGCACTATCAAGAAACATTTCACTAATAGCAACATTATAGTAATAGCTATTATAGAATGTGTTATACGATAGCACATCTAATAGTACATTCATATTAGAGCCTTCGTAGTCATAGTCTTTAAACTGGTCTTGGCTCTTTAGAAATGTCTTGAGTTCTTCTTTAATAGCATCAAAGTCAAGATTTGTTGCCGGTGATATATCTGCCATGTTATCTTACCCTACTAAGATCGATTGTAATTGATGAGTCTCTGTTACTATTTATTACACTGAATATAATCTCAACAGATATCTCATTTCTATCTACATTGCCCTGTACGACTACATCTTTTACTACAATGCGAGGCTCGTATGTTCTCAATGTTGTTCTTATGTTCTCTTTGAGTATTAGAATAGTATTAGGCGTAGCGAGTTCAAATAGACTACCTCTTATATCACACCCTATCTCTGGTTGCATTAATCGCTCTCCACGATCTGTCAACACAAGATTCTTTACACTTTCTTTTACAGCGGCTTCATTAACCTTTCGTGCAAGATCAGATCGACCTGGGATCTTCTCTAAATTTGATCCAAAGTCTGAAAAGAATTCTCTTGTTTTAGTTCTTGGTGTGATTGCCATTATAGTTCCTATCTATACCGTTATATATTTATGCGTATATTATGAACGCTTCTTTCTAAATCCATCTATATCATGCTTCTCTGTAAGCTGTTTTATATCCACAAGTGCTTGTCCACTATATCCAGATACCCATGATCGTCGGGCACTCGTATCAAGATGTATATGACTCTTATATACACCAATACCAGTAATACCTGCTCTACTAGCGGCTACGATAGTGTCATCTCTTTGTGCTTCTGTTACCTTAATGTCAACAGCATATCCAGTGTTGTGTATTGTATTACCAATAGCACCCATACGCTTTGGATTACCACTCTTCTTTGTTCTACCAGAGATGATCTCATAACTATGCCCTGTCTGCTTCTGTACTCTTATTACTCGGGCTAATAGCTTATCACTTAGATTCTGAAACTCTTTATTAGATATTACCTTAGAAGAGAAGGTTATCTGTGGTGTTAAAAAGGTTGCTTCTGGATTACCCTGAAGAGCAAGTATATCTGACATCTCTTCTTGTGTAATACCCTCATTCGTAAGATAGTCTGCTTCTCTATTAGATGGGGGTGTGGATTGTTGCTTGGCGATAATCTTATCTTTCTTTGCCTTTCTATCTTCATCACTCACTCGTAAAGCACCATACTTAACTGCTTTCTGTGTGTTCACAGCATTCTGACTTTTAAGTACAGCACTCTCACTAAACAAACTACCCGCAAATCTCTGCATCTTAATCGCCGGCGCCATGAGTATCATCTGTAGATCACGAGCCATTTGACATAATCTAAACATAAGATTCGCAATGTTCTCTGGTGTAAGTCTCTCGAATGAAGAGGCTAACTCAGCAACTAGCTTCTCCATATCTTCTATCATACCCCTTACAGTAGCACTTTGCATATAGTTCTGTATGTCTTGTAGTATCTTACCTGCCTTCTTCATTACAGCCATTGATGCTTTAGCAACTCCATATACAGCACCTAGTACAGCGGCAATAGCGGCTGTGGCTGCCTTTCTAGCGGCATTCACTGCTTCCTCAATAATCTGCTTGAGTATATCTAATAGTGTCTGTAGTATGCCCTTCTGTTTAATACTCTCGGCTAACTTCTTAACATCTTTCTCTAGTAGATTCTCGACTTGACTTAATAGTGCCTTGCCTGCTTTTACAACAGCAAATACTTTAGTTAAGTCTTCTAGTATATCGTTATAAGCACCACATAGCTTACCTGTTAAGTCTTGACCAATATTACTTGCTAGATGAAAGTCTAAGTCTCCAAGTAAATTAGCTATGATAGTAGGAAAGATAGATACAGTACCACCTAAACCAAGTAGGGCAGCCTTGTCAGATATTGATAATCCGACACTCTGATTATATGTTAGACCCGGGGCAGTTGCTCCTAATTGATTCAATGCATTTGGATTCACGCCACTCGTTCCACCAGTAACACCACCAATAGTACCCTGTAGTCCAGTAGCACCAACTCCAGTACCACCACCACTAGTAGTAGTACTACCTGCTCCACTAAATGCTCCACCATCTCCAGTACCAATACCACCAATAGTACCAACTCCAGTACCACCAACTCCAGTACCACCAACTCCAGTACCACCAGTACCAATACTAGTGTCAGTCTCTAGATTAATACCAGTTGTATCACCTGACCCTAATCCGGCACTACCAATAACACCACTTCCACCCCCAGTACCAGTTCCAGTACCAGTTCCATTCGCTCCAGTTCCAGTACCAGTACCACCTGATCCATCAGGGAAATCTGACGTAGATAAACCTATATCGCTTTCTTCACTACCAACAGTACCATTAATATTAGTTAAACCTGATCCACTATCGACTTGTAAGTGGCTCTGTACTGACCCCTTTCCAAGCAATCCATCAATACTATTAGATAGATTTGCTGCCGCATCTGTGTCATCCTGTCCATCTCCACTACCACCAGACCCAGACTTCTTGGCATCTGCTAAAGTGGTTGAAGTATCGTTATATTCAGTCACTGCTTCAAGCAATTCTTCGGCATTCAGGTTATTATTGCCCACAAAATCAGCAATATCCGTAACAGAAACACCAGCATTTTCCTCTACACGATCTTTTACACGAGGGTAATCATCAATCACACTGTTCAAAAGTATGTTGTTAAGCCCCTTTGTAAGTGCTACAAGCGAGTTTCTATTGCTATTATTAAGACTAGAAGCACTCTCATTAGCGAGTTTTTGAAGGTCTAGTATCGCATCTACGAGTGCCGATGAGTCTTCTTTAAGCAGTCCACCATCTCCGGCGCCTGCTCCACTTGCTAATGGCGTAGTATTATTACATTCAATACTCATGTTTAGTCGTCTCCAGTTGCCATTGTGCTTGTTATAAACGTAGCTTGACGTTCTACAACAGGCGGTTTCTGTGCTTTACTTGGTGGTAATGTCCCGGGTGATACTACATTTGCTATCTCTGTAACAGATTCTTGGGCATCTTTCAAGTCTTTTTGAGCCCCTCTAGCACCCTCTGTATCACTATAATTACCACTAGCTGCCTCTGCGTTACCATCATTTAGGTGTACTTGAGCGCCTGTGACGTTAGCATTACCACCAGATTTGATGTTTGCTGTAGCACCTGCTACCATATCTGCTCTTCCACCGGCATTAATTGTAGCATGACTTCCACTATTAATCGCAAACTTATCGCCTGCATTGAGTGATATATTCGTACCAGAGTCAAGGTGAATGATGTCTGGTGAGTTAATTTCGATGCCTTTATGACCCGCATCTGCATATGGAAGTAGTTGTTCTGACTCAGCAGGCGTACCTTTTGCTGTCATTTTAGTGTATGTTTCACTGAATATGTTCATTTTATATGAGTCAACGTGGAAGTCTCCATGCAATGCTCTTACATAGAAGCCACCTAATGTCTTGTCATCTCCAGTCGCAAACTTCATATTACCCTTTGCGCCCATGTTAATATCATCACTTGTAGCTAATACAGACACACCAGAAGCAGACATATTCGTCTTCACCCCCGCATGAAGGTTCATATTAGAGCGAGCAGTGACGTTAAAGTTCTCACACTCGATGTCAAGATCACCATTAATGAACACTTTACCACTACCAGTTTCTACCTTGAGTGACCAATCTTCTTGTACATTATGATGAGAAGAACCTGTAACATAGCTTGACAAGACCCCATCAGTTGTGTTATACTGATCACCAAAGGACTTAACAAATATAGTGCCGTTCGGATCAATCTGAAACACGGAGCCCGAACTGTGGGACATCAAAATGTAATCACTAGACTCTGCCTCATCACCATCACCCACTACAAGAAAGTTATCGCCATTCTTAGAGGCAAACACTCTATTGTTTAAATTATTCTCGGGCATAGCAATAGGTGGTTCATCAAAGGTTTCTTCACTCAATGCCTGTGCTATCTCAGACTCTTGAGATGCTCTCTGTATTAAAGTCTGCCCTTTATCTAAGTCTTCACCGCCTTGATAACGATGTAATTCTGGCTTACCATAGTTGTGTACTGATTCTGGTGGTAGATATCCATCTTCACCTGCTTCTCCAGATAACCCTGGTACGTTAAGATGCATACCTGGCAGTCTACCAATGATCATAGGCTGTTGTGCTTCTCTACCATCAATAAAGAAACCAAATACCCAGTCACCCACATTTGGTATGACTACTGATACACCATAAGTGCCATCTAGTACAGTTGCCCATGGTAAATCGCTTGTAGGCACACTGTCTTCGATATCATTACTCACACGAGGAGGGTGTATACCAAAGGCACGAACACGAACTCGCCCAGCATTCGTTCGGTCATGGTTATCTTCCACAACTCCAACGAAATGCAACATATTACTAAAGCCACCTGACATTACTTATCCTCTAGATACAAATAGATTGTATAACTTATTGATACTATTAACAAAATTCCCATAAGGTCGTTCCAAACCAAATTCATTACGTTAGTCCGCCCTTTGTAATCTTAATCTGTTGCTTATACACATCTCCACTAAACTCATTCATAACATTCAGTACGATGTATCTTCCAGACCTTTGCTGATCAATCTCTCTTGATCCTTTCGTAGTATGACTAAACTTATATAGTTCAAGATTAATCACCATGCCCGGATACAACTTAATACGCCCATTAATCTCAATGTCAAGGGCATTCACATCAAAATGATAACTCACAATAGGCTTTGCTGTATAGTTCTCATAGAAGTGTTGATAAGGCTTCTTCATATCAGACTGCCCCATCGACTGCCCAATCTGTGGAAAGTCTGTAAGCAAATACTCCTCAGGCGCTGTGTTAAATGCCATGTACTTGTCAAGGAAGTTCTGCCTATGCGTTAGCTTAACAGGCGATGGAAACTCTTTCTCTCCGACCTCAGTAGTGTAATCATACTGGCGTTCTATACGAGTCCTTGTCGTTGGGTCAAGTTCTGTTACGATGCGCCGATAGGTCCCCTCTTTCATATCACGAAACGTATCGACCTTAGTGCCGTAACTGAAGTCGTTAACACTCTGTTGTGCTATCATTTGACCCGTTCCTGTGTTGTCTTCCACCGTGTTGTAGATAAAATAAAGGCGGTTCTTTTCTTCCTCGTCTAAGGCGTCAAAATCGCCATATTTTTCTACTAGGTACTCAGGTGTACAAAAGAAATACTTCTCTCTTGTCTCAAAGAATCTATATAATGCTGTTTTATTTCTTTCACTGTATGCCCTTCTAGATAAAAACTGCATTGCGGCATCTGCTCTCATGTTTGGTATGACTAGAGTCTGTTCTCCATCTGTTTCTTCTATGTCTATAGGCTTATTATTAGCCGGGTCTTCGCATTGCATGAAGGTATCATAGATATCTTGTGCTATATCACTTATCTTTGTCTTATTATATGACTTTCTTATTGATCTTTGATCGCCTTGTAGCTTTGCAACTGAACAGAATCTTATTGTATACTTCATCATTCTATCATTAGTTGATGATGCGGGACCGATATCTTCGATGGCATATAGAAAAAATCTTTCCGTGGCGCTTTCACCAAAGAAGTCTTCGTAAGTAATCTCTATTTCTTCTTCCCCAATAAGAGGAACGTCTTCGAGCATATTGTCTGATTCTAAAACAACTGCGTATCCTGATATAAATGGATTGTCAATTGACTCTGTGATACCCCAATTAACGATTGCCTTTGATAGTTCTACATATTCAGGCAGTGAATTATTCTCGCTATCCGAATTAATGTTCTCTTCTAATAGAGGTCTTACCTTAAAGTTTTTAAGAGTAAAGAATCCTGCCTGTGATGCTTGTCTAGTCATCTTTTAATATAGTCTCGAATTGTTTTAATAGTTTTGGTACAAGACCTTTGTTGACTAATTCTATTTCTCTTTTGGCTTCGTTGGTGTCCCATTCATAATCATACACACGAACAGCAACAAATTCACGAGCCGGGTTAGTAATTGATGTACCAACCACCTCGCCAGTATCAGCAAAGAATATATTTTCTCCATTAACTGCGGCAGTGAATGTATTACCAACAGTAGAGTTTGTTCCACCAGTTAATAATAACCAGTTACTGTCTGATATTGTACCACGATTATTAATGGTGTATGTCTGACCTTTTATGATTTTATCAGCAGTAATAGTATGGCTATTACCAAGAGCAACAAATGATGCACGATTTAGGAATGTCTCGCTGTCATACTGACTCTTATAATGAACAATATTAGCAGAGATTGTTCTATCCATTGACCAATCCATAACTTGTTGTCCTACATATCCAGACTGTTCGGCATACTGAGCAATAATATATTTGTGTAGATTCTCTTGAGACTTAGGCCATTCAGTATATGGATCAACAATATCATTTGCCATGAGTACTAACCAAGCAAGAGATGGGTCGTCATAGTAATAATATGCTACATCTTCAGGTCTTTCCCCTTCTTTAACTGTGTATGACATATAATCTAATACACCGTCTTGTATAATATCTCCAAGTCTTGCTCGTCTGGTAATATCTAGGGCTTCAACACCATTGATATTGACTGTTGGATAGTTTTTAAAATAACTCATATTCTTGACCCCGCCATTCCAACTGGTAGTGGTGCAAACGCAACAGTATCATCACCAGGTATTCCCCCTGCGGCTATCATGTCATTAGTAATTCCATCGTTATTTAATACTGATCTAGGTACAACAGACTCTGTGATTGTTCCATCTGGCAATGTTTTCGCTACAATTATTTCATCATTTGATTGTAGATTACTAAAATCTTCTTCTGCTGAGTAAGAAGGCTCTTGTGCTTGCTGTATTGATGAGAGAGATTCGTTACTAATGTCACCAAATAATCTTTCATCGACAGCTTCTGCTGATAAATCACCGGCTTCGTTGTCAGCCGATGTATGAATATATGCTTCATTAAGTGTCATTGTAATACGAACTGCACTTGGCTTACCACCTTTTTGTATTGCTAATCCATTAGGGCTGTAGTCAATATTTAATTGTGAGATCATTGATGTCTTGAATTTAAAGAAATAATTCTGATCTAATCCCTGAAAGAATATATTTACCATTGCAGGGTATCTTAGAAGACCTTTATTAATTGCAGTGATCTCAGTTTCTGCTCCACCAATTGCACTATCTGTTTTTGGTAGTACCATTCTCTGTAATGTACGAATAATTGCTTTTAAATCACGAGACTCTTGTTCTGTCTCTGGTGATAATAACCATTCAAGTGAGTGTACTTTGAGATCAACACCCTTAAATACAAGAGTGGCAAATGGATTTACTGCTGTACCACGACCTGCTCCTACTGCGTTAGCAATATCTGGGGCAATCTTTGCGGCACCAATTGCTGTTAAAAAGCCTGCGGCATCACCAACTTTACCTGCACCTGACTTCAATGCTGATAAATCACCAGTAACAGCATCACCAAGCGCACTACCAAAACCTCTAATACCACCTGTAACAGCACTTGCAATATCCGCCGCCGCACCACCAATGCTAGTATTACCAGATGCTACACCTGCGGCACCAGTAGCAATTACACCAATTTCATCACCTTGAACATTAATTTTAAATGAGTCTTGAATCTGCTTTGGAAGTGGTAATAATACTTCTGCTACTGGTGTCTCGACTGCACCTTTCGCACCCCCATAGGTATACTCAAAGAATCGCATAAGAGTAGCATGGGCACCAAGATTTGATGGAAATTGTAAAATTTCTGTCGATTGTCCTCTCTCTTTTCGTCTGAGTGCGATATGCTGTTCAGGACTTGTTTTAAGTAAGTTGTCACCTGTACCCAAAAATTTAGCCATTTTTCTACCTTTATATAAATAAAATAAGTTAGTCTATGACAATTATTTATATGAGTTCTATAAGATGGCAAAGTATAATCAGGGTAGATTTCGCCCACGAAACCCGACAAAGTATAAAGGCGATCCAACTAATATAGTATATCGTAGTGGTTGGGAATTAAAATTGATGAACTATTTAGATAAGCATCCACACGTTACGTTGTGGAATAGCGAAGAAATAGTCGTGCCATATCGTTCACCAATTGATGGTAAGATGCATAGGTATTTTCCAGACTTTTATGTTGAGAAAGTATTTAAGGGTAAAAGAGAGAAGATATTAATCGAAGTCAAGCCGTATGCACAGACGAAACCACCTACTGTACAGAATACTAAAAAGAATAAGCCTACCAAGCGTTATTTAAATGAAGTTAAGACTTGGGGTACTAACTCAGCTAAGTGGAATGCGGCGGCTGAGTACTGTAAAGATAGAGGTTGGAAGTTTTCTATTATAACAGAGAATGAATTAGGAATCAAGTGATACTGTATAAATAGATAATAAACACAAGGAAATTTAACAATGTATGATTATAAATGTAATGTAGTTAAGATAGTAGATGGTGATACTGTAGATGTGGACATCGATCTAGGTTTTGGTATCTGGATGAGAAACGAAAGAGTTCGTATCATGGGCATCGACACACCTGAATCAAGAACAAGAGATTTAGTAGAGAAGAAGTTTGGTCTAGCCGCAAAGGAAAGACTCAAGCAACTACTAGGCGAATCAACAGTATTGCGTACACAAATCGCAAGAAATGGCGAAGACATGAAAGGTAAGTTTGGTCGTATTCTTGGTGACTTTGATGTATATGATGCTCAGACTGATGCTGTAAGACCAGTCACAAAGATATTAATTGACGAGGGTCATGCTGTACTCTATTTTGGTGGATCAAAAGAAGAGATTCAAGAGAAGCATATGCTCAATAGACAAAGATTAATCGAAGAAGGTGTAGTAATACTCTAATGGCTGTACTGTTTGACGAAATACTTAACAAGGGCGTTCGGTCTGGTCAGGTACCTGCTCGTACTGCTGAGGCTCGTAATTGGTATCGTGATACAGCAAGAAAATATAAAACAGTAAAAGAGAATCAGTTCTTTGGTGGTAAGAATAAAGATCGTATGATGGGTAGACCATTACTTGGTGGTATGTACATGATGCTTTATGATGCTAAGACTAAAGCAAAACTACCATATTATGATAGAATGCCTTTAATCTTTCCATATAAACGAGTACCGGGTGGATTCATGGGGTTGAATATGCATTATCTACCACTACAGCTTCGTGCTAGATTGATGGATGCATTATACGATACAGCAAATAATGATAGATATGATGAGACAACTAAAATAAAAATTAGCTACAAGATACTAGACAAAGCGGCTAAGTATAAAGCGTTTCAGCCCTGTCTGAAAAGATACTTGAACTCGCAAGTTCAGAGTAAATTTATGTACATATATCCATCAGAGTGGGATATTGCACTATTCTTACCAACAGAGAGATTTGTTGGAGCAACAAAAGCAAGCGTATTTGCCGATTCAAGACGGCAGATCGGAAACGATTAGGTAAAGACATGGCTTTTAATATAAACAATTTAAACTCACAGATTGGTAAGCATGGTGTACAAAAGGGTAATCTATTTAGAATGACCATTACACCACCACCCGGTCTAATTGGTACGCAATTACCCACAGCTATGGAGTCGAGAGATTTACAGTTCTTTTGTAGGGCTGTTACTTTACCAGAGTTTGATGTTCAGACTGATGAAGTTCAACCACAAGCATTTGGGCCTGTAGTTCGTAGACCAAGAACGCTAAACTTCCCTATATTGACAGCAGTATTTACTGTAGATGGCGACATGAAAATTCCAAGTTATTTTCATCGTTGGACACAACTTATAATTAATTATGACAACACGAGTCAATATGGTTCATTAAATGGAGCATTGCCGTTTGAGATGGGATATAAGCAAGAGTATGCTACAACATTAACTGTTGATGTGTATAATGAGTATGGTGAAGACATCTATACATATAAGTTCAGGAATGCTTATCCTATAAATGTTAGTGGTGTAGAGGCTGCTTGGGCGAACAATGATGAAGCACTAACGCAATCTGTAGGATTTAGCTATGACATACTATCTGTAACTGGCGCATCTGTACCTAGACCGGGTCTTGGTGGAAGTCGTGATGTAGATGTGGTTAATCCATTCTCATCAACAGGCGCACCTGGATTTCAGTTAACTAGTGATTCAGAGCAAAGATTACAAGTAGCAGAAGAAAGAAATTATACTGAAGGTAAAGTGCTTACCGGTAGAGGGTGGAGATACCCGATAGGTCAAAGCGAAGAATAATTTATTATTTTATAATATAGGAGAAGTGAAATGGGATTACCCAAGATTGACCTTCCATTATTTGAGACGAAACTCGTCTCCACTGGAAGAAAGAAGATTAAATACAGACCGTTTACTGTAAAGGAAGAGAAGATTCTTCTAATTGCACAAGAGTCTGACGAAATTGATCAGGTTATACTAGCAATTAAGCAGATTATTGGTAACTGTTGCTCTAATGTTAATCCAGACGATCTACCGATGTTCGACATAGAATATCTATTAATGCAGATCAGAGGCAAGTCTGTCAACAATGTAATTGAGTTTCAGATAACTGACCCAGAGACAGAAAAACCAGTACTACTTGAGTTGGATATTGACGAAATACAGATAGTCAAACCAAAGGGACATAGTAAAGAAATCGCTATCAGTGATGAGGCATTCATTGTGATGAAATATCCACAATTGACTGAAGTAACTACTATGCTGAATCCAGAAAAAGAGCAAGCAGACAACATCTTTGATGTTATGCTATCATGTATTGAGTCTGTAGTAGAAGGTGATACTGTATATAATCTAGACGACTTTACTAAAGAAGAAGTAATGGAATTTGTTGAGTCTTTCTCGACAGAGACAGTTGAAGGTGTTAAAAATTTCTTTGAAACAATGCCTGTATTGAAGTGCGAGAAAGAGTATGTTAATGCTAATGGCGATAAGAAGAAAGTGGTTCTGGAGGGTGTCGAAACTTTTTTTATCTAGTGTTGTGCCATATCAGCTTGGGAACATACTATAAGACGATGTTCGCCATGGCTCAACATCATAAATATAGTATCGCAGAATTAGAAAATCTAATGCCATTTGAACGAGATTTATATGTTGATATGCTGTTAGATTACATAGAAGAACAAAAAGCTAAAAATCGATAATGGAGTATAAAATGAGCGAAGAAACAAAAGCAGAAGTATTTCACCCTGCTGATACAAATGGTGATGGACAAGTAAGTAAGCAAGAAGAAGCGTTGTATCTTGAGTTTAAACGCAAGGAACTTGAAGATGCTGATGCTATGCGTGATGCACAGCGTAACATGACATGGTTTGCTCTTGGTGGTTTATTACTCTATCCATTTGCTGTTGTTTTAGCATCTCTCGCAGGCTTAGATCAAGCACAAGAAACGCTAGGTGATATGGCACCGACATACTTTGTCGCTGTTGCCGGTATCGTTGCGGCATTCTTTGGCACACAAGCAATGAAGAAGAAGTAGGAGTAGATTATGGACCCAGTAGAAGCGTGGAACTCGTTATCATATTTTGATGGTGTACTATTCACTGTCTGGTTAGGCACTATGTATTACGGAAAAAACTTAATCGATCAATGGTTCGGAAAATAAAAACAAATGGCTGAAGATACACGACCCGATGCTGACTTTAGCGAGTCGGCACCACAAACAGCAAAAGAGTCAATGACTCCAGTTGCTGATGCGATAAAAGAAAGTATCGAAGCCAGAAAGCAAGAGGTCGGAGATAAAAAAGAGAAGAAAGGTCTTGGTAAATTCTTTTCTTTTGGCGACTCAACAAAAACTATTCTTGAGTCTATCGAAAAGTCGATGTTTATGCAAACATCTTTCTTGGAAGAGATCAACACTAACCTAAAAGAATCAAACTTATTCGATAGAGAGTCAGCAGAAGATGCTGAAAGAGCCGCTAATCTTGCTAGAGTTGGTGAGGATATAGCTACACCAGGAGCCCCTGAAGAGTCTAAGCCTGAATCAGAAGATAAAAATCTACTTGATAAACTCAAAGATTCACTTGGTGATCTAAAATCGAAGGCATCTGATGCCGCTTTCGGTAAAGAAGAAGACAGTTTCTTCAAAAAATTCCTTAAAACTGGCGCAACAGTACTTGGTGGTGGTCTTATTGCCGCAGGGTTCACTGATAGTATAACCAATAAAGCATTAAAGAAAGTAGGTGTAAACGAAGAAACTGCTGACAAAGTATCTAAGACTGCAGGCGATTCAGTGGGAGTTGGTACTTCAGCCGGATTGACTGCAATGGCACTCAATAAGTTTGGGTTGCTCGGTAAAATCGGATTGAAAGTTGGTGGTCTTAAAGCGTTTGCTACAGCCGCAGTTGCAAAAGTAACTTATGATGCAATTGGTGAGTTAGATGTTGACGATGATGGAAAGATTCTAGGAATAAAGAAAGAACTTGTTCAGGGTATTGGTGGTGGTCTTGCCGGCATAGCTACCTTTATGGGAGCAGGTAAAGCATTTGGTGCTGTTGGTCTGGCACTGAAAGCAGGAATGGGCGCAGTCAAGAGTAAACTTGGTGCTAATGTTAAGGCGCCTAAAGTTAAGATACCTGGAATGCAGGGTGCTAAAGTACCTGGCAGTGTACCCAAAACACCAACTCCGAAACCACCAACTGTCAAAGCATTAAAGGCTCCCACAGCAAAATTACCTAGTGCTACTACCATTACCACAAGTGGTAGAGCAACTGCGGGTCGACCGCAAACAGTCAAGGGCGTAATGCAAGCCATGACAAAAATAAATCCATTGACAGCACTCAAATACGCTAAGTTTTTTAAGATAGGCGCACCTTTAGCGGCTGTCATACCTGCTCTTATCGAACCTGCAATGGCTATCTATAATGACGAACCCGATTCAGTTATTAGAAAGCAGACTGCAGGCGCACTTGGTTCTATTGGTGGTGCGGCACTTGGTACTATAGCAGGCGGTAGTTTGGGTACTATGATGTTCCCGGGTCTTGGATCAGCTATTGGTGGTGGTATTGGTGGATTACTTGGCGCACTTAGTGGTGAGTGGTTAATCGAAAAGATGACAGGCGCATTGTTTGATGGTGATGACTTAGACGAGAAAGAAGTAAAGAGTGAGGTTAAGAAAGATACAAAAGTAAGAGGTGTCCCTAAAGGTGGTGCGCCAAAAGAACCAGAATCTAAATCTGTCTCTGCTAAAGTAGGCGCTAAAATCACTGATCTTGGTGATATGGAACCGACTAGCGAACAGAAAGTTGCTGATGCTCAAGTAAAGGCTGATGATGCAGGTAAAGCACTATCAGATTTTGAGTCTACTGCTAAGTCTGCTAAAACTGTTCAGAAAGCAGATGAATTTGGTGACATGATTGATACAGTTGTCTATGATGATGCCGCAGAGCAAGCACAGTTCGACAAATTAAGTGATGCTAAGTTTGATGCTGATTATGCTGTAGAAGATGCGACATCAGAGATGATTACTGGAGATTCATTCGATGTCCCGGGTCAATTTGAGAAGTTAGTGTTCTTACAAGATAAAGGAGTCTTACCTGAGGGCAAGAGTCAGATAGTGATGGGCAAATTCGTAGATGGTCCTCTATCAGGTATGACACCAGATGAAGCCATTTCGATGTATGTTACACAAGAAGCATCTACTCAAAAAGCCTCCGCAGAATTTAAGGCTGGCGATAAGAAGGCTATACCTAAGATAGCACCAGACATGACTAAGCCAAAAACAGCAGATGGTAAAATACCCGCTAAAGTGACACCTGCAGAGGCGTTTTTGCCGAATAATGTTGCAACTGGTGATGATATGGGGCTATCTGTAGAAGAAGCAGAGAAGCAACTTGCTGATGCGAAAGGGGCGTTTGCTCAAGCAGAAGAAGACGGCTCTATATATGAAGGGTTTAGACAAGATGAACTTCAAGCAGACATACAATTCGCTGAAAAAGACCTTGCAGATGCTAATGCTCGTGCGGCAGCCTCTGGTGACTTTGTTAAGAGAAAGCCTGAGCCAGTGAAAGGTATCATGGAAACTTCAGGTCTTCAGTCTGCTCCAGAAAAACTAATGACTAAAGCTAAAGTAATATCAGAAGAACAATCAGACAAAGACAAACAAGCATCAATGGCAGTTCAAAATAATATTAGTCAAGGTGGCGATACATCTAACGTGACAACTGTTGGTGGAAACACTTCTAACGTCAACATCATCAAGGGTGGTGGTGCAAGTTCACTCGCTAACGCTCACCTACCAGTACCACAGTCAATCTAAATCTCTTTTCTTGCGAGTCAGTGTAGTTTCTACATTGTCTTGCTTGAGAAGTTCCTCAAGTTGCTCCACCGAAACATAATCTAAGTCCCAGTGATTGCAGATATCGTTGCGATATCGTGTATGGTTCTTGTCAGAACTTTTTGACTTCTTTCTATTGAAATAGTCTATCAATCGATTACATATTTTCATATAAACAACCTCTTATTTTAAATTAAAAAAAGGGGCGCATCCTTGCACCCCATAAACCCTAGTTTGAGTTTTGACCAATCACCTTAGTCTTCCGCTA
>VMHT01152034.1_pt1 | contig 23837 bp, 35 predicted proteins | sample 4693611 | NCBI WGS metagenome assembly VMHT01 (sample SAMN12280063, study PRJNA550983) | marine metagenome | isolation source: seawater sampled from same location over 5 years 0.02-0.2 micron viral filtrate | place: USA: collected off the coast of southern California halfway between the port... ...
GTTTGCTCATGGTACGGGCGGATAGTATGTGTGTACTGGTGCCCCTTCAAGTACACAGGCAGGGTGCGACTCCCTGCCCGCCCATGGCCTGCACCTTCCACGGTTGCCAGGCATCACAATCATGCTCACCTTTCCACTTATGCAACTTTCAAGGGATCTTTTCATTCACATTCCCTCTCGCACTTCCGAGTGTGTTGAGGAATTATGGGTGAATCCTATCACTGGTGTTGTCCAATGTGCGTTTGCTAAGGGCAACGTATACGAATACACCCACGTTTCACGGCGTGCAATTCTCAACTTACTTTCGCAGCCACAAATGTCGTTAGGTTTTTGGGTTAATCGCAACCTTTTAGCCTACGATTGCAAGTCTAAAAAGTACGGGTATTCTTACACTTTGCCCGTAATTCTTGCTACTTCCATGCCTTATCTTTCCTGATGGTGTAGCCAGGGTTCGACTCCCTGGCCAGGTATTGGGTTTTCCTCAGTTTCCCATACCAAACTGTGAGGGCTTGGCCTCCCGTAGATAAAAAGAGCCAAGGCAGCCGGAAGCCTCTCTAAGACCGGTGGGTTTTCGCTAGTCCGTTTCATCCCTCTAAAAAATCGGCGTGTTTCCCGATCACTAACGGGCAAGAAAGTGAGCGCTTGGATGTTTGACATCGAAAGACTCACACCTTTTGTTCACAACCTACCACCAATGATCACATCAACACGTGAACTTGAACTCACAAACTGGTACGACAGTTTGTCAGAAGAGAATCAATCTCTTTATGACATGATTGAAGAACGCTGTCCTGAGTTTACAAAATCAGACGGCGAAGATTGTCAAGCTTTTATGGATGAACTCGCAGAGTATGGCATCACAACTGCTCAACAGTTTGAGGATTCCTTTTACTATTCAGAAGACTACCGACCCGATTTATCACACTATAGTGAGTTCGTTGAGTATGTAGTCACTGAAGTTAACTGCGAGACAGTGCCTGAGTATCTTGTTATTGACTGGCTAGCCAGTTGGCGTAGGAACTATAGGCATGATTTCATTGACATTGAACACGATGACATTGTGTACTTCTTCAACCGTAACTTTTGACTCTCTTATTCAACCCTTCCACTCAGGTACTATGAAAATCCGAGTACACATCACGCCAAAGTCTGGCAACGATAAGACTGGCCCGATTCCTGTCACTACTAGTGAGCGAGCATCCTGTCCCACTACCTGTGGCCTTTATGACAAGGGCTGCTATGCAAAATCAGGACCGCTTGCGCTCCATTGGCGCAAGGTTTCATCAGGTGAGCGTGGCACAGATTGGCAAGGTTTATGCGACTTTGTCCAGTCTCTGCCTGATCGCCAGCTATGGCGTCACAACCAAGCCGGTGATTTACCTCACTTGTTTGGTGACATCGACCATTCAAACATGGCGCACTTAGTTGTCGCTAACACTGGCAAACGTGGTTACACATACACACACCACGTTCTCAACAAACACAATGTTGACATCATTCAGCGATCCAATCGCCAAGGTTTCACGATCAACGCGAGCACAGAATCTCTCGACGCGGCAGACGCTGCCATCGAGAAAGGTTTGCCTGCTGTTTGTGTTGTGCCAAACAATAAACCTGTCCCGAAGGTATCACCTAAGGGTCATAAGGTTGTGGTCTGTCCTGCACAAGTGCGTAACACCACATGTGCCGAGTGTAAGTTATGCAGCGTTGCAAAACGTACCTGCATTGTTGCATTCAAGGCACACGGTTCTGCTGCCAAGCATGTCAACGCTTTGGTGTCTGATTCTCTTAATTAACCCTTCCACTTAGACAATAAGTGGCGGGTTTCCTAAGGGATTCATCCCTTGTCCTTTCCTTTCACCTTCCATGCTCAACATCCACTATCAACAAACCGAGAACGGCAAAGTTCTTACTCAAACCTGTTATGTACAGGACCGCAAACACCTTTACGTAACTCTTCTCAACAAGGGTTACATCATCGTTGGAGAATCCTAATGACTTTCAAATTCATTCTTGAATCAAAAGATAACTGGGGAAAGTTTTCCTTCGTTACTGTTGAAGATTGCAGGGACATGGATGATGCAATCAATCATGTCAAACGTGAATTTCCCGATTTCACAATTGATCAAATCACTCCAGTTCAATGACACCACATCAGCAATACCTTATCCAGGCATGTGCTGACAAGAAAGGTATGAGTTATGAGTTATTCATTTCATACCTTATTGAACTTGCACTCAAACAACTATCCACCACAAAATGTCACAAGTCACTTTCTACTTCGGCAACGAAAAACGTCAGGGTAAGTTAGACCCTGTCACGTATCCAGCTTCTGAACATCTCATTGATTCATTGTCAGATGACAATCTCTGTGAATTCTTTGGTCACTGCATTGAGAACCTAGTTTACACAGAAAGGGTGTACACATGAGAGTTCGTGTTTACTACAACCTAACAAAACATGTCTGGAGTGTACAAAAACACATTCCAGGCAAAGGTTGGCGAGTCGCGGGTCATCTTCCGCGGCTTGCACTTTACAACGCAAGAACTGTGATCATGAAACACGGTCAGCAGCGCACAAGATCAGAAGGTAAGAAGTACGTTCACGCTTTCATTGAAGGTGAATTGAATGACTCTGAAGTTCTGGTCAGTAAGTCACACAAACGCATCACGTACAATCCGCACCGTGATGATGATTTTGTCTGGAAAGATTCAGGCGAGTTGTTCACAACATCTCCTGAGGTCATCCTTTCAGATAAAGCACACGCACTCTGACATCTTTCACAAATGAGAATCGATCCATCCACACGTATTGACGTTCGCTGCAAATCTGCACAGTGGGAAAACACCACAACTGATGCAGAACGCGCTGTTGATCTTGCTTATGACCTAAGTGAGGAGCACGGCGCGGATGTTGACTTGTATTTTAACGCTACTGGTCAACTTTACATGACTGTTTCAAACTATCCGTGGCATTCATGACACACGATGACTTGCTAGAACTGCAAGATACAGCCCTCCGTGATTATTACCGAGGGCTTCTTGATAGTAGGCAACTTCTCAACATCATTCACACACTTGACAGACGATCACATCAGTATGGCTCCAAAATCGAAGGATTGGTTGATTAGGAATGCAATTTATTGCTGGATGCATTACTACAAAGACTCAAATTCAACTCTCAACAGTCAGTATCAACAACTTTTGCAAAATGACTCAGACATCGACCCGCCAAAAGTTCGCACACGCGGACGTCCGGCGAAAAGACAAAGGACGAAGAAAACCTCAACAATTGAGGCAGAGAAAACAAGCACGGAAGGCTCTACTTAACAAAATTCACAATCACGATCGTCATGCCACTATTGGGTCAGGTAAAAGAATATGAAGTAATTCTTGATGACGGTAAGGAGCAATGGTCAGAAATTGTCTACGCTCCCGATTCTGAACACGCCGCATGGTCTGCTCTTGAATTGTCCACAAACCGTAGAGCACATTTAAAGGACGTAAAAAGAACTTATGAGTGGTAAGTATTATCCAAATAATTGGGCAAGGTATAAAGCTGCGCCTGATGAATTCTTCGAGCCCCATACGTTCATGGAAATCATGGCATACAAATTGCTTGCTTGGGAACTAAAACCAGGCATTTGTGCAATCATTCGTGCCACAAATCATGATACAAAAAAGACTCAAGAGTTTGTCTACAAACGTAAAAGCGCAGCAGATAAAAGGATCGAAGATTTAATCATGGATCCTAACGTTGAATTTACTGTATGCACACCCGAACTGATTCAAGCAGTCTCTGCACACGATACCGATTCTGATTATGAACCTAGTAACTTTTGATCGTCTGTCAACAAAGCTACAGCATGAAATTTTAGGTCATCCGCATAGGGATGAGCTTATTTGCCTAATGCATGAACAATTGTTAGATTATCGGCAGTCATGTAAGGCAGTGAGCAGTGAGCGGACTCAACACCAAGCGCCTTGCAGTTTTGATGCAGAGTGACTGTGTGAAATTGTGCAAGTTGATAGCTGTGCATAAAGGCATCAGCATGTCTGAACTTGCCAACACCGCGCTGCAAAAGTACATAGCGAGCGAATTATTAGCTGATGACACCCTATACAACTTGGTATCAAACATGGTAACTACGCCAGGTAGCTTGACTCATGATGGACTTTGTAAAATCGCGGATTTACGTCGGAATCGATAACGTTTCCTTTTGGGATTTTTGGCAATTTAACAATTGCACAACCCTCCACTTGGGCAAGTTCCGTCTAGAGTTGTGTTGTTCATTACCCGTTGATCTTGGATCCTCTTCGCAGGCAAGTTACCGACGATCAGCTTGTAAAACTCCTGAAAGTCATCGAGACACTGAGGATCTTGGACCGTGAGATGCCAGCACAGCTGCTCTCAACGTTCCTGTATGTCGCTAGCCACGACGGTTGCCACAAGCCTGCACTCTCGGAGGATTTGGACTTCTCAGAAGCGTCATCGTCAAGATGCACGGATTGGTTGTCCAAAAAACACCGGATTAAAGGACGTGATGGCTTAAACCTAATCACCAAGGAGGCTGATCCAGCAAACAGACGCAGACACGTCTTGAGATTAACTCCTCAAGGCAAATTACTTGCACAACAACTTCGCGACATTCTCTATGAATGAGTTTAAGACGTGGGGTCAATGCTTTGACTTCACATCAACAAACAGAGAGGAATGGGTCAATGGTCGTGGTCGAAAGACTGCGTTAATCAATGCCAACCATTTCACACAGATCAAGGGGCGTATGTTCCCCATCAAAGACATCACACAAGGTGTCATGGACTCTTTAAAAACAGAGTTACGTGAAACACGTGAGATGGAAGATGGGACAATCAATAAGGTGTTTCAGTATGTGCAAACAACGCTGAATCATTGCATTGATGTTGGCATGGTTCCTTGTCAAGATCCAAAAAAAGCTTGGATCAATGGCATGGGTCGTTTTGCCTTCAAAAAACTGAAGGTGTCACGCAAAACAAAAGAGTGCCTCACGTTGGCCCAGGTCGATCAGATGGCTGCCACGGCAACCAGCTTGTTTTCCAATCAAGCCTTGTCTGATTCCATCCTGGTGTCTGCCTGGTCTGGTATGGGCTGGGCTGAGTTCTCACAACTCACCACGAGCGATGTTGTGCTCGACACGAAGCACCCATTCATTGGTATTGGCACACAACGCAACGGCTGGACTCTTAAGAAGGAGTGCAGACGCCGCAATGTGTACTTTCCGGCAGACAGTGCCGGTTACCAGCGTGTGGTGCCCATCCTGAGCCGCTATGTGGACCTCCTGGGGCCTTCTGACCTGATCCCCTTCCTAGGGGACAATTGGCAGTCTCAGGACCGCCACAGAGAGCAGTTCAACAGGGTCAGAGATTACTTGGGGTTTCCTGATGTGATCACGCCCTACACATTGCGCCGAACGTATGCATCAGCGTTGGCTGCCAATGATGTTCACCCGTCAAAAACACACAAGTTGATGGGTCACTCACAGATGTCCACCACACTGGGTTATTACACCTACGTGGACGATGGGCAGCTGGTCGATGCCATGTCACGCTTGGAAGTCTAACGGTGTCTAAGAACCCTTTCTGGTAAGCTCTACCGGCTGAAGCGATCAAGTCTCAAAACAGTCTCGCTTCTGTCTCTCTTGTAAGACACTTGTCATTGCAAGGGATCTCGCCCGCGGATGTGGCGGAATTGGTAGACGCGCTAGTTTCAGGTTCCTCCGTTTCCAAGCTTTCATAAGTGCAAGGGTCAAGGACACAAACCTTGGCCCTTCAGTCGTATCAATGCTTCCACTAAGGCTAACAGTTGCACAAGTGGAATAGTACGAGTCTACCGAACGATCTAACGCGAGACTGAATGCCAACACCCGCTGAGATTTCAGCGCAGGTTGACCTTGAGCGAGAACAAATACGACAAGGATTACTACACCTGCACAACAACACCAAAAACTTAGAAAACAAAGATTATGCGAGTGCTTCTGTTTACGGAGTGTCTTCTATTCAGCAGCTGCTGCCTCTTGTGGTTGCACGTATCAATGATACTAAATCACGCATAAGGAAAGGACAGGCAGGGAAACATTTTGGAGAGATAAGAACTTATCTTTCTGATTTTGATGCTGAATCTGCTGCTGCTATCACCTGCAAAGTAACCTTTGACAAGGTATTTAGTACAAAAGATAGGTCGAACTACGTTGTCAATGTAACTGACTTTATTGGTCAAGCAATTGAGAACGAGTGCATGATGAGGCACTACGAAAAAGAGTGCCCTGGCTTATTGAATTTCATCAAAGAGAAATACTGGCACAAGGCAAGTGGCACACAACAAAAGGTCACAAATGTCAGAACCATGATGAATCGCCATGATGTAAATCATTGGAAATCATGGGGGAAAGTTATCCGTGTCAGGTTAGGAGGTTGGTTGCTTTCATGTTTATGTGAAGCCTCTAATTGGTTCCATATTTATATGAAACAAGTCGGACGTAAACGACACAATCTTGTTGTTCCGACACCAGAATTTCATGCCATCAAAGATGAAATTATGGCGACTGCTGAGATGTTTTCGCCCATTGCCTGGCCGATGCTTGTGCCACCTAACGATTGGGATCTACTGGGTGAGAAGCCAGGCGGCTACTTACTAAATGAGTTGATGAAGGGCTACCCGATGGTGCGGCGCGGTAACCCCACATGTATACAGGGAAAAAACGTGGTTGACTATTTGAACCATGTTCAACGAGTCGCTTTTACCCTTAATCCTTTCATTGTTGGCGTTGCAGAAACGTTAATGGAGAGAGGAATAAGTGTTGGAAAGTTTATCCCTGTTGTTGAGTTACCTTTACCACCAAAGCCACCTGATATTGAAACCAACGCGGAAGCGCGGAAGGACTACAGGCGACGAGCTGCAGAGGTATGTAACATCAACGCACAAGCGTTTCAAAAGTCATGCAGAACACGCATGACAATGAATGCTGTAAGTGTATTCAAAGAAAAAGGTAAGTTCTATCATCCGTGGAGTTGCGATTATCGTGGAAGAATCTACCCTATCTGCACCGTTTTATCACCTCAAGATACAGACTTTGGTAAATCACTACTAAAGTTTCATTCAGAGTCTTTTATGACACCTGAGGCAGAGCAATGGTTAGCTTTCCAAGTCAGTACATGTTACGGGCTGTCAAGAGAACCAATGCAAAAACGTATTGAATGGGCTTTAGAGAATCACGATTTGATTTCACGCATTGCGAAAAACCCGATTGAAACTAGGCCAGAATGGGAAGCAGCAGATGACCCCTGGACTTTCCTTGCTGCCTGCGATGAATACTATCATTGCATCATTAGTTGTGATAGAACTCACACTAATCTCCCTATTGCCTGTGATGCTACATGCAGTGGGCTACAAATATTGGCCGGATTATCTAGAGACAGAAGTACAGCAGCCAAAGTGAACTGCATACCTAGTGATAAACCACAAGATGCATATGCTGTTATTGCTGAAACATCTTTACCTAAGATACCGGACCATTTGAAGCCTGTATGGGACAGGAAATGCACAAAACGTGTATGTATGACGGTGCCATATAATGCCCGCCCGTTCTCAAATAGAGGCTACATTCGTGAAGCCTTGAAAGAAAAAGGCATTGAAGTTGACAAGGATGATTTAACTCAATGTGTCAAAGCAGTTCGTGATGCGATGGATAAGGTATTTCCTGGTCCTATGCGTGTCATGAAATGGATCGAAGATGAGGTTTGTCGAGCTATCGACAGAGGAATGACAGAATTAAGTTGGACAACACCATCTGGATTTGTCGTCAATCAAAAATTGATGAAACCTCAAATTGAAATCATTGAATTAAATCTACTTGGTCGATGCAAAGTTAGTCTTGCAGATGGAAGTACAGACAAAGTAGATAAAAACCACCACAAAAATGCAACAAGTCCTAATCTTATCCACTCACTTGATGCAAGCTTACTTTGTCTTTCTGCAATACGTTTCAACGCTCCGATTTCCCTCATACACGATTCGGTTTTATGTCGTGCTACTGACATGTCTACTCTTTCACGAATCGTGCGTGAAACATACGTGTACTTGTTTGCGGAGCACGACTATCTCAAAACCTTTGCTCAACATATAGGAGCAGAGACAGAACCACCAATTATTGGTGATCTAGAACCAGAATCAGTTATTAATTCCACCTATTTTTTCTGTTAATGTCACGAACTACATTTGTCACACCTGAACCAGTAGAACTGCAAGGATTTCAAGCAGTACTCGTAAAGGGTAAATACGACAAGTATGTTATGTCAGCAATTATTGATGACAAGCTTGCTCGTCAACTAGAACAAGATCGTATTTCTTCATTGGAATGGATCCAGTCTAAACTGAAAAACCCAAAACGATCAGTTCTTAAACCTGAGCCATGGGAAGAGGTTGCAGAGAATAAGTACTCTGCCAAGTTTTCATGGAATGACAATAATAAACCACCTATTGTTGACACTGAAGGTGCTCCAATTACTGACGATCGTACTCCTATTTACAGTGGCAGTACAGTCAAGATTGCTTTTATCCAGAAACCATACATCCTGAAGGATGATCTTACTTATGGTACAAGGTTGGAGCTAAAAGGAGTACAAGTGTTGTCAATTAATAGTGCTGCTGGTGTCGATGCTGGCGACATGTCAGCTGAAAGTGTCGCTGAGCTTTTCGGCACAACTGAAGGCTTCAAAGTTAGCGATCCAAATGTAATCCCACCCACTGAAACTGAAGTAGAAGATGATTTCTAAAACCGTGTACGAAACACTAAATGAAAAGGCTGAAAAGATTAATGGACGCCTTGCAATGCTTGGTATGGTCGCAGCACTGGGTGCGTACGCCCTTACCGGCCAGCTCATTCCTGGGATCTGGTAATGGCATTCAGATCAGGACTGGAAGAAAAAGTCGCTGATCTTATGGTTGATTTAGGAGTGAAGTACGAGTATGAGTCTACTAAAATCCCTTATATTATTGCTCATCACTACACTCCTGATTTCGTACTGCCTAACGGCGTCCTTCTAGAATGTAAGGGATATTGGGACGCAAAAGATAGGCGTAAAGTCAAATCAGTTAAAGAGCAGCATCCTGAACTAGATCTGAGGATGGTGTTTCAATCACCATTCAATACGATCAGCAAGAAATCAAAAACGACATACGCTCAGTATTGCGAGCGGTTGAATATTCCTTGGACATCATATGTCAATATCCCAATCGATTGGCTCACCTAGTGAGTTCGTTATGCACACACCGTGCGGCGAATGTGGTTCATCAGATGCCAACAGTTTGTACTCTGATGGACACACTTTTTGTTTTGCTTGTCACACTTGGAAAAGTGGAGACGGCACTGTTCACAATCACACTTCTACCCATGAAAGAATGGAACCAAGAGGATTTCCGCGACGATTATCTAAGCGAGGAATTTCTGAAAAAGTATGCGAAGAGTACGGAATCAATGCCGACGACTCACATTTATACTTCCATTATCGAGACAGCACTGGCAAAATTATTGGAATAAAAACTAAGGACAAGCAGAAAAAGTTTTGGTATGAAGGCGAGTCAGATGGCCGCTTCTATGGGCAGCACTTGTTCCGCAATCAAGGAAAAAGAGTTGTCATTACAGAGGGTGAGATCGATGCTGCTACTTGTCGCGAAGCTCTCCCAACGTGGGAGATGGTTTCACTACCGAATGGTGCAGCCGCGGCCAAAAAATCAATCCAACGAAATTTGGAGTGGTTACAAGGTTGGGACGAAGTCTGCCTGTTTTTCGACAACGACTCTGCAGGCCGTGAGGCGACGGAGGAGGCGGCTAGCGTCCTACCACCTGGCAAGGTCACGATTGCTGACCTCAAGGGCTACAAGGACGCCTCAGAGGCAGCACAGGACGACAATTTGCAGGCAATTCGTGATGCTATTTGGAATGCTAAACCGTACCGGCCTGACGGGATTGTCGATGGAAAGTCTTTACTTTCACTTGTAATTGAACCACAAGAGGATTGTATTCATGAGTACCCATTTCAAGGACTCCAGCACAAATTACGCGGGATCAGGAGGTCAGAACTTAATGTCCTTACTAGTGGAACTGGTCAGGGAAAATCATCACTCTGCACTCAACTTGCAACTCATCTCCTCAGTAAAGGGGAAAGAGTTGGGTATCTGGCACTTGAAGAAAGTAACAGACGAACTGCACTCCGCATAATGTCCTGTGCTACGGAAACTGCGCTACATCTTGAAAACCAAGAACGAGAGGTTTTGGTTGATGCATTCAATCAAACATTGGGCACTTATAATCTTTTTCTATTCGATGGCTTTGGTAGTTATGAGCCTGACGTTATTTATAACCGTATTGAGTATCTTGCAAGCGGTCTAGATTGTAAAATTATTTTTCTTGATCACTTATCGATTCTGCTTAGCGGTCTTGATGGTGACGAAAGAAAGATGATTGATACAACGATGACTCGTCTCCGTTCACTTGTTGAACGTACAGGTATAACACTGTTCCTAGTTTCGCACTTACGTAGACCACAAGGAGATAAAGGTCATGAAGAGGGACTACAAACTAGCCTTGGACAATTGCGTGGAAGTCACTCAATTAGTCAAATTGCTGACGCAGTTATCGGACTCGAAAAAGATCAGCAGAGCGGAGATGAACAGTCTCCTACAACTTTGCGAGTCCTCAAGAATCGCTTTAGCGGCGAGCTTGGTACTGCCGGAGAACTGATTTACAAGAAAGAAAAATGTAAGTTCTATGAAACAGAATTCAACCCAGCAACAGACTTCTAACGGTTGGATCAATACGCCACACCAAGCAGCAATGCTTTGGGATCCAGGACCAATGATTACGCACGGCGAACAAGAACAATTAAAAAAACCAAATCCACCTTCAAAGGAAATGGTAGACAAAGCACAATTTATCGACAAAACTTACGACTGGAAACATGCTCGTATTCGACCTGGAGACGGACGGTCTTCGCAATGATGTTACCTGCATTCACTGTTTGGTTATCTACGATTCAAAGACAGATCAAACACTCGTCTACAACGATGTTGGTAGTCAAGAACCGATTGTTAGAGGTGTCCAGATACTTGAAGAACATGAAGTTCTAGTTGGACACAATGTTATTGGTTACGATATTCCTGTCATCGAAAAAATTTATCCGTGGTTTTCACCAAAAGGATTAGTTGTTGACACCTTGCTTTTGTCTCGGTTGTATCACGCAGACCAGATGCAAAGGGATCACAAATTTAATCCTGCACATATGCCATCGCAGCTGTATGGTCGTCACAGTTTGGAATCATACGGTTACAGATTAGGTGAATACAAAGGTGAGTTTTGTAAAACAACTGACTGGAAAGACTGGTCAGAAGAAATGCAGGACTACTGCATACAAGATGTAAAACTTACACGCAAATTATGCGACCACTTCCACCCCTACCTGACTGGGTCGATTTAGAGCACAAGGTAGCGACTATTTTAACTAAACAAGAACTACATGGCTGGTATTTCGATGAGAGATCTGCATGGCAACTTGCATCGACTCTCCAACAAGAACTTTCAGATCTTGAAAAAGTACTTCGGGAACAACACCCTAACGTCGCAGGAACTATCTTCACTCCAAAACGAGATAACAAAACTAGCGGCTACATCAAAGGAACTGGACACGTAGAGCGCCATGAACATTGTGGTGTAATAACTGCTATTGAACAGTGCTCTTTCACCCGTCTCAAAGAACTAAACCCTACATCACGCGATCACATCTCATGGGTATTGAAGACATTTTATGGTTGGACTCCGAAGATTTTGACAGCTACTGGGAAACCTATTGTGGACGAGAATATTCTGACCGAGATGAAGTTAGAAATTTCTACGATGTTTGCGAGATGTTTGACGGTAACGAAAATGCTTGGGATGCTATCGAACGGCGTGAACGCATGGCTGAAGCTGAGTACGACATCTAATCGTATTCATCATCATTGTTCGATTGCTACAGCTACACATCGGTGTGCTCATCGACGACCAAATTTATCTCAAGTTCCACACGAAGATGAATTTAGAAAACTATTTACTGCTAGTCCTGGTCAACGAATGGTTGGCGCTGACTTGTCTGGTATTGAGCTTCGGATGCTTGCACATTATTTGAGCAGGCATGATAATCATTTTCGTGACACTCTGCTTAATGGTGACATCCATCAAGTTAATGCAGATAGAGTTGGCGTATCTAGAAGACAAATTAAAACTATTACTTATGCATGGTGCTATGGAGCGGGCAATGAGAAGCTCGGATTATCATTCGACCCTTGGCTTTCCTCGGTCAAGGCGAAAAAGAAGGGTAAGGAAATCCGTGAAGCTTTTGTCAAAGCTATTCCAGGTATGTCGCAGTTGCTGGAGGATATTGAAACGGCGACTCTACGTGGCTATATGATTGCTATTGATGGTCGAAAGATCACTCTTGATAGCAGGCACAAAGCACTAAATTATTTGCTTCAATCATCAGCTGGTGTTATTTCTCGCAGGTGGCTGTTGATGGCAAATGATGCAGTCAAACAGCAACAATTGTGTGCTCATCAACTTGCATACATACACGACGAACTACAGTTTGAATGTACGCCCGAACATACAAACGATTTAAAATTTATTCTTGAATACACAGCAACAACAGCCGGTGAATATTACAACCTACGCTGTCCAGTTGCTGCTGAGTCAAAGGATGGTATGAACTGGGCAGAGGTACATTGATTGAAACTACTTATCGACGCAGACTTTATAGTCTATAAATCTTGCGCTGCTGCTGAAGATGAAATTGATTGGGGTGATGATGTCATCCTGGTCACTAGCAGATTCACAGATGCGTATAACAACGTCCTGAAAGAACTAAAAAGAATTAAAGAATTTTTTTTGTGGGACGTGCCAGATCTAATTCTATTTTTCAGTGACTCTAAAAATTTCAGGAAGAAAATTTTTCCTGAGTATAAAGGTCATCGAAATAGAAAAAAGCCTTGTGGCTACAAACGTGTGATTAATACGTTGCGTAATCATTATGAGGTTATACAGATGCCTGAGCTAGAAGCTGATGATGCTATGGGTATTTATGCAACAGCTAACCCCGGTAACATCATCGTTAGTCCTGATAAAGACATGCGCCAGATACCTGGCCGCTTGTACAACCTCGATGAGACGACGCACATCACACCTGAAGAGGGTGCAAAATGGCATCTAATTCAAACATTGGCTGGTGATCAGACTGATGGTTATAGTGGCGTTCCTGGCATTGGCGTAAAACGTGCAGTTCAATTGTTTGAAAAGGAAGGCTACGGTTGGCAGACAGTTGTAGATACCTTTGCGACTAAAGATCTCGATGAGGATGTTGCACTTATGAATGCACGACTTGCAAAAATTCTTACATGTGAAGATTATGATGACGCCAGAGGAGCTGTCCGATATTGGTCTCCCACCGCCGATTATAGAGTTGACGATGGAGCAGCAGTTCAAACTGCGAAGGATGGATGACCTACTACCACAAGCAACTAAAGAAGATATTATTACTATTTTTATGGCACTACAAAGGCAGAACTTTGTTTTGTCAAATACAATAAGCAACCTAGTTAAACAATGGCCTATTCACCCAGGTACTACACAAGAGGATCAGTAGAAGTTTGGGACTTTGTACGTGATCAATCTTTAAATTATCATCTTGGTAATGCTGTTAAATACATCTGCAGAGCTGGTCACAAAGATTCTTATGCAGATGATTTAAAAAAAGCTATCCACTATTTAGAAAATGAATTATCACATGCACTTGCAGAGCGAAAGTCTAATGCAACAGGCGGAAACTTTCCGCCAGGCATATGGTCTTCCATCGTCCCAGGCTCGGATGAGGATACAGAAAGCTTTGATCGATGAAGAATGGTCAGAGTTTCATCAGGCATTTCATTTTGAAAGTAGTGAGAACCAACTAAAAGAACTAGCAGATCTTGTGTACGTCTGTTATCAATACGCCGCCAATCTTGAATGGGATTTAGACGAAGCACTTAAACGTGTACACAAATCAAACATGTCAAAGCTTGATGAATATGGCAAACCTATTTATCGAGCTGACGGCAAAGTCCTTAAAGGACCAAATTACAAACCACCAATTCTCACTGATTTAGTGTAATGCCTAATTACATTTCTAGAACTGGCCGCGTTCAAACATGGATGGATGAGCCTGACGGTCGCCTTCCCGTGTCGTGCACGGTATTTGTAGTAGAAGACTCAATGGAGGGTCCGAATGGAATCGAAGCAAGTTGGAAGTTCGTCTCTCATGCGCTCCGCAATGGCGCTGGATGCGCGGTCCACCTTAGTAAACTACGACCGAAAGGAAGCGATAATGGTAAGGGACTTATTGCATCTGGTCCTGTCTCGTTTGGACGAATCTATTCTACTCTCAACGAAACTCTTAGACGCGGAGGATATTACAAAGGAGGAGCTGTAGTTCTTCATTTAGATGCAAATTCTCCTGACCTAGTAGACTTTGTAACTGCACCACGCAATGAACTGCCTTGGGCAAAACGTTGTGTAGATATTACACAAGAGTGGTGGGACGCGCTGGATCAAAACTCGAAAGATGCTGTCATCTACGGTATACGTTCTGGCGACATCTGGCTAAACAAAGTTAAGTATCAAAATGGAAAACGAATCTTCGGCAACGTTTGCCTTGAAGTATATCTGCCCTCACGCGGAACTTGCTTGTTGCAACATGTCAATACCGCTGCGTGTGAGTTCGACGAAATCCCTAGAGCTTTCGCTGAAGGTATGTCGCAATTGTGTGCCCTCCACGCTGTTACTGGCGTCGGCGATTCGGGAGAGTATCTGCATCCCGGAGAAGACAGGCAGGTCGGATTGGGAATCCTTGGATTGGCAAACTTACTTCGACGCTGCGGAGTCACTTACGATCAATTCGGACGTGCCTTAGAACAAGTAAACAACGGAGATGTTGTAAAGTCTCCTGCATATGAACTCGCCCGTCAGTTCGAAATAGGAATTGATGAGGCAGCAAACATTGCACGACACAATAAAATGGATCGTGCTTTTGCTATCGCACCAACCGCATCGTGCTCCTATAGGTCACAAGACCTTGATGGATTCACCGCTTGTCCTGAAATTGCACCACCTATTGCAAGGACTGTAGACCGTGACAGCGGTACATTTGGTGTACAAACTTATGAATACGGCGATGTAGAAATCGCCAGTGAAGTCGGATGGGACAGCTACAAGAGAGTAGCTGACCAGATGATGATAATGTTAGATAAGACTGGACTTCTTCACGGGTATAGCTTCAACAGTTGGAGTGACATCGTTACTTACGACGAGACCTTTATTGAAGAGTGGCTGGAATCGCCCCAGACATCTCTATACTATAGCCTTCAAGTTATGGGCGATGTACAAGATAAGTCTGATGCATATGCTGCACTAAAGGACAGTGATCTTGACGAATACATTGCTGATTTATTTGAAGGTTCTTCTGTTGAACCTCAATGTGATTGTCAAGAATGAACCCGTACGAAAAACTAATTACCAGAAAAAGAAAGTGGACCCCTGTTGCTGTAACAGGTGGTCCTGTGACTGAAGGGACAGAGGACGCCATCAGTCGGTGCCTTGCATTGCGTGTCCTGGAGATTCCGGTTGGTGACTTCATCAGTGAAGCAACTAATAAGGAAGTGCCAGAGTCCGCGAGAAAGATTCTCAGTATGAACATTACTGATGAAATTAATCATGACATTGCACTCAACTATGTCGCAGACACATTTGATGTGGATGCAAAAACAACAAAAGAAGCAGAGAGCATTGCGGAAGCTTGGATCAATCATCCAGAGCATCCCATTGTCAAAGCGATGGTACTTGAGCGAAGTATCTTCTTCACTATCTTGCCATTCTTCAGAGCCTATGGAAACTCAGGTATGAGGACAGTTTCAGCAGATGTGTCACGAGATGAACAAATTCATGTTGCAACTAATTCTCTGGTTTGTGCTGAGTTGGGGCTTAGTTTTTCTCCATCACTGGATAAACTGAGGAAGGCTACTGCGTATTGGTTGTTCTCACCACTACGTGGTTCTGCAAAACTATCTACAAAGTTCTGGACAGAATCAAGTGATCGCTTGATGTATCAAGGTAAAGCACCTGAGCTGTCATTTACTAAGGCCGCACGTATGCCTGCATTCTTTGAACATGATGCAAGAAATCTACCCCAATATGCTTGAGGTCTTCGGTATGGAGGCCAGAGCTGTACTCAATGAAATGGAAGATAGATTCCCATCTATTACTCCATCTCCAGATGACACAATTGAAAAAATTATGTACCGCTCTGGTCAACGTTCTGTTGTGGAGTGGCTTGTAAACCGACTAGAGAATAACGATGGCTAGACGCAGAAAGAGTAAGCCAAGACGAGCACCGAAAAGAGTTGCTAAAAGAAAAATTACACGTTCTTTTAAACGTAAGTCACCAGCTAAAAAAGCTGTAAAACGTGCTCTCAAAGATAACAAAGTTACTAAAAAAGAAATAAGGACTATTGTCAGGAAGGGTGGCAGTAGAAAGCAAGTTCAATCAATTAGAAAAGCTGCTAAAAACACAAAAGGTCTGAAAATTGGAAAAGGTGTAGACAATAAAAAAGAAGTAAGAAAGATTTTTAAAAGGAATAAAAATAAAGGCAAAGCTGACAATCTCAGATCCGATCAACTTAAATTAACCCGCACTAGCGATGGCGGCGGTGGTGGCGGAACCTCCGGCGGAGGCGGTGGTAACTCTGGTGGAAACGGTGGCGGCGATGGCAAAGGCAATGGTGGCAAAAAAGGCGTCAAAGTAACGGCAGATGCGCTGTCTGGTGGTTATGGTCACAAAGATTTTGAACGCAGAGAAACCAAGCTGAAACAAAGAGCTAGGGGGTATGCAAATATTTACGGAGGAGAGAACAAACAATCACGAAAGTTTCTCAAGGCTTTAGCTGACCAAGCTACTACCCGTATGAAGATCAAACCTAGCGAATATGGTCGCAAGGGTAAAAAGGCAAAGTTCAGTGATTTGAGTCTTGCTCAACAATATGATCGTAATTCTGCAAAATTAGAAAAGAAACTGTCTAATCCCATGAATTCATTCATGGAGAAACAGGCTAAAAAATATAATAGCGGCGATGGTCCTATGGCATATCTTTCTGCTTTCAAAAATAAAGCTAACCCTGAGTTTGCAGAATTTAATGCAAGCCGTATGCAAAAGTTCGCTCAGTCTGGATTAACTGGTAAGGGCAAGGGCACCAGGAAGATGAGGAGACTTGCTACAAATTTAGGTATTAGCGACAAGCGTTTCGAGAAGAGGCGCAATCCAGGCAAAGTCTTTGGCATGGCAAGAAATAACCTGCAGAAAGCTGCTAAAAAAAATAAAAACTATACTCTCGGTAAAGCATCGGAAAGGTTGGATAAAATAATGAGTGGAAAAATGGAACCTGGACGTAACGGACCTGGACGTAAAGTACCTGGACGTAAAGTACCTGGAAATAGGAATTCCACTGCCATGTTTGCAACACCTTATGAAACAAATCGTTCCGGTGCCATGTCTATAGTTCCTTATAAAAATAGGAAAGCAGCTAGAAAAGCAGCAAAAAGAAAGTCTCGTTTTCCTACCGGAGGCGCATCAGCAGTGATAGCCCAAGCTTATAGTTCAGTATAAATTATGTCAGCTAAATCACGATACGACGCTCTTGCTAGTAGCCGTAACCAATTTCTACAAACTGCAATTGATGCAGCTAAATTGACTATTCCTTATTTGATGAAGCATGACGAAGAGGATAGTAACTATAAAACTCTTTTAACACCGTGGCAATCAGTCGGTGCTAAAGGAGTCTCTACTTTGGCAAGTAAATTAATGCTTGCTTTGTTACCTCCTCAGACAAGCTTTTTTAAATTACAGATTGATGATGCAACACTACTGTCTGGTGAGTTGAATCCTGCGATAAGATCAGATCTTGATCTTTCATTTGCAAAGATTGAACGTACTATCTTGGAATCTATTGCAGCTTCTGACGATCGTGTTGTTGTTCACCAAGCATTGAAACACCTCGTTGTTTCTGGTAATGCACTCATCTTTATGGACAAGGATAAACTTAAGTTATATCCATTGAACAGATACGTTGTAGAAAGAGACGGTCTAGGAAACGTAATTGAAATCGTTACCAAAGAAAAAATACATAAAAAACTACTGAAGTCTGTTCTTCCTGAACCTGATCCTTTCAAGACTACTGATGAAAGTACTGGTTACAGTCGTGATGATATTGATGTCTATACGCACATCAAGCGTGACAACAATAGATTTATTTGGCACCAGGAAGTTTACGACAAAATTATTCCAGGATCACAAGGTAAAGCTCCATTAGATTCAACGCCATGGCTCCCACTAAGGTTCAATACTGTTGATAATGAACCACTAGGTAGAGGCAGGGTTGAGGAGTACATTGGAGATCTCAAAAACCTAGAAGCATTATCTCAGGCTATTTGTGAAGGCTCTGCTGCTGCAGCTAAAGTTGTATTTACTGTTTCTCCTTCATCTACTACTAAGCCGTCAACATTAGCCAAGGCTGGTAACGGAGCAATCATTCAAGGCCGACCAGATGATATTGGAGTTGTACAAGTTGGTAAAACAGCAGATTTTGCTACTGCATATCAAATGATCCAACAACTGGAACGTAGGCTAAGTGAAGCATTCTTAGTCCTTACGGTAAGGCAGTCGGAACGTACTACTGCAGAAGAAGTACGAATGACTCAAATGGAACTTGAACAACAATTGGGAGGATTGTTCTCACTTTTGACTGTTGAGTTTCTTGTTCCTTATCTCAACCGTAAGTTGAGCGTGTTCCAAAAAACAGGAGAGATACCACGTCTTCCTAAAAACATTGTCAAACCTACAATTGTTGCTGGTGTCAATGCATTAGGCCGCGGCCAAGATAGAGAGAGTTTGCAGATGTTTATGCAGACTTTAGCTCAAACAATGGGTCCGCAAGCTATTCAGCAATATATTAATCCTGAAGAGGTTGTCAAACGATTGGCGGCTGCACAGGGTATTGATGCTCTCAATCTTGTCAAGACTGCACAGCAACTTGAGCAAGAGAAGCAGGCTGAGATGCAACAACAGCAGGAGATGGCTCTTACACAACAAGCAGGCCAATTCGCATCAGTTGAGCAACGCGCCCAGGCGCAAGGTCAACCACAACAACCAGAACAGTAATCCACCACAATGGCAGAAACACTAACCAATCAACAAGAAGTCTCTACAGAACTGAATGCAGATGAGCAAGAATCTCTGCAGATCGGTGAGCAGATGGATCAAGATCAGTCACAGATGTTGGCTGGCAAATATAAAACACCTGCTGATTTAGAAAAAGCATACCTTGAGTTGCAATCTAAACTGGGTTCACAGGATCGAGACACAGAGGAATCTGAAGAATCTGATGAAGTAGTTGATGAAACTGCTTCTGAAGAACAAGAAGAAGAAACTTCTGAAGAAGAAATCGCTGAACTTACAGACGGTGATATTGAATTCCTACATGAATTGGCAGGAGGAAAGGAAGGTTACAACACAATGGTGTCTTGGGCCTCTGAAAATTTCGATGCTGAGGAAGTAAACATGTACGACACAGTGATGGATTCAGGAGATCCTGCTGCTATTTATTTTGCTGTTCAATCACTTGTGTCTAGATACGGTGAGGCTAACGGTACTGATGGTGAATTGCTTGTTGGTACTGCCGCTTCTAATACTGTTGATGCTTTTAAGAGTCAAGCAGAACTTGTCGCTGCAATGAGTGACCCTCGTTACGAAAATGATCCTGCATATCGAGAAGCACTGCTTCTTAAACTTGATAAATCTGACATCTTTTAATCATGCCAAACGTAAACGGTAAAAAGTTTCCATACACTCCCGCTGGTAAAAAAGCAGCTAAATCTTACGCTGCACTTCAAAAGAAAAAGAAGGGCAGTCAATATAAAAAGGTGATGTAATGGCACACAAAGGAAAAGGCTCCTGTAAAGGAGGGAAAAAAGGTGGCTACAAAAAGTAGTAAACGAAAAAGAAAAAGTGTAAGTTTGAAAATCGGCGTTCACAAATCACGTAAGGGTGGCCTTACTGCAGCTGGACGCCGTAAATACAACAAAGCAACAGGATCAAATTTGAAGGCACCACAGCCCGGTGGTGGTGCTCGCAAGCGTTCTTTTTGTGCTCGTTTCAAAGGTATGAAAGGACCGATGAAAAAACCTAACGGCAAGCCAACCCGTAAAGCATTGGCACTTCGCAGATGGAAATGTTAGTTATGCCTGGACATTATGGTGGGATGAAAAAGCCCGCAGCTAAAAAAAAATTGAGTGCTGGTCAGCGTAAGATTGCTGGTCAAGCTGGCAATCCAAACAAGATCGAAGCTTCAGATTTCAAAAAACTACGTGCTAAGCGAGGCAAAAAGTAATGGCTAAACCTGGACTGTATGCAAACATTCACGCCAAGCGTAAGCGTATTGCTGCTGGTAGTGGAGAGAAGATGAGAAAGCCTGGTGCAAAAGGTGCGCCTACAGCAGCAAACTTTAAACGTGCTGCAAAAACTGCTAAGAAAAAATAATGTCTATCAACCTCACTGACGCTGCTCAGTATTTCAAGGCTCTACCACATCAGGTAGATGCCTTTGCTTACTTACAACAAAATACAGATCCTGTTATTCTTGCTGAATTTGCTCGTCTATATCGTAATAACCTTGAGACTAACGAGTTTACAAATGATTGGGACAGTGTTGTCAGATTGGCTACGACTGCTGGAGCTAAGTTCCCTGAACTAGTTGCTGCTCAATGGGCACTTGAGTCAGGTTGGGGACAACACGTAAGTGGTAAAAATAACTACTTTGGTATCAAAGGTAAGGGCACTGTTCATCAAACCTGGGAGGACTACGGTAATGGTCCTGTCACTATTTATGATGAGTTTAAAGATTTTGATACTCCTTATGATTGTATCAATGAGCTAGTTACCAAATGGCATAAAGATTACAGAGGATATGTCGGTGCTAATTTTGCGAGCGATCGTAATAGTGCCGCTTATCACCTCAAAGCTGAAGGGTATGCAACAGATCCAAACTACCCACAAAAACTTATCTCTTTAATGAATAAGCACGCTTGATGGTGTAGAGGAGGTTCGATTCCTCCTCCAAGCATTTGGCACTGAGCCCGAAAGTGGATACCTCGGTTGCCGTCTAGACGGTGGGAAAGACCACAAACTTCAAAGCTTTGAAGAGAATGTAAATACAAACTTTATTCTCTTTTTTTAAAAATGGCACAACAAAGTAGTTCACAGACTGTAGGCGGACTCGTCCGCCCCGGTCAAAATAATGCAACGGGTGATGCCCGTGCTCTCTATTTGAAATTGTTCAGTGGAGAGATGTTCAAAGGTTTCCAAAATAATACGATCGCCCGTGATCTTGTTATGAAGCGTACCTTGCAGAATGGCAAATCTCTTCAGTTCATTTACACTGGACGTACGAAAGCTGAATATCACACTCCTGGAAATGCAATTCTTGGTAACGATCAAGGTGCTCCTCCAGTGTCAGAAAAGACCATCACTTGTGATGATCTTTTGATTTCTTCGGCCTTCGTTTATAACCTTGACGAAGTACTTTCGCACTACGATCTTCGCTCGGAGATCAGTCGCAAAATCGGCTATGCTTTGGCCGAAAAGTATGACCGCTTGATCTTCCGTCAAATTGCAAAAGGTGCTCGTCAAGCATCTGCTATCCAATCTACCGGCACTGGCGGTTCTTTGATCAGTATGGAAGAGCCAGGTGGTACTCAGATTCAGGTTGGTTCTGGTTCTGGCGCTGTTCAGGATGCTTTCGATGCTACCAAGCTTATTGCTGCTTTCTATGATGCAGCAGCAGCATTAGACGAAAAAGGTGTTAGTCAAGACGGACGTGTTGGTGTTCTAAACCCACGTCAGTACTATGCACTGATTCAGAACGTAGGTAGCAGTGGTCTGATTAACCGCGATGAGACCGGCACTGCTTTGCAGAGCGGCAACGGTGTGGTCGAGATTGCTGGTATCAAGATTTACAAGTCAATGAACATTCCGTTCCTTGGCAACTACGGTATGAAGTATTCAGCTGATGGTTCAACTCTTCCCAAAACTCCCGGTAACACTGGTGATTTCGTTGGAAGTGATACTGAATTTGAAGATGCTCAAGCTAGCGTCTCTGGCATCAACAACAACTATGGTGCTCAAGATGCTTTTGACACCAGTTGCGGACTTATCTTCCAGAAGGAAGCCGCTGGTGTTGTTGAGGCAATTGGTCCTCAAGTTCAGGTCACCAGTGGTGACGTTTCCGTGATTTATCAGGGTGACGTGATGCTGGGTCGTCTGGCTATGGGCGCTGACTTCCTTAACCCTGCATGTGCAGTTGAGCTGTTCGCTACTAGTACCCCTGGTGGTGTATTCGGTTCATCTTATCCTGCTAACGCTTGATATTTTTTATATATACACACACAGGGAGTCTTCGGGCTCCCTTTTTTTTATTTTGTACGATGACACTACCAACAGATACAACTGAACAATCTCAAGCTCTACCGTTTATCAATGAAATGCTGGCAGTGGTCGGACAAGCTCCTGTCAATTCTGTGGAAGACACCAACCAGGAGGTTGCGATTGCCTGGAACACGTTAGGGAGAATATCAAAAGAAGTTCAATCAGAAGGTTGGACCTTCAATAAAAAATATGATTTAGAGCTTGCAAGAACTGATGTTACCGTTGCAGGTGTAATACAAAAACGTGTAGCTGTTAGTTCGCAGGTCGTGCAGATGGACCTGACGAAAAATGGTGAAAATTTAGGAAGAGAAGTATCTATTAGATATGATTCTTCAGGAACACCTGCTGGTCAATATCTTTATGACTTGAGTAAAAATACATTTGAGTTTACCTATAATCCACATGTGGATGTTATCGAGTTGGTTACTAATGAATCAACAAATGCATATGGATTGCATTTTCTACCGAAACCTATACAAGATTATATTTTAGCCCGTGGCTGTACGTTTTTTAGTAATCGTGCCGTAGGCTCTGGTGAACAGTATCAAATACTAAAAGCAAAGGAAGACGAACTTAAGGCGATGGCTATTGAGTTTGAATGTAATCAGGCTGACTATAGTTTCTTTGGTCATCCTCAAGGTGGCAACTTCTACACCAGCTACGAACCGTACAAAGCACTCTCGCGTTACTGATGGCAAATATTACACAAAGTATTCCTAATTTTTTAGGTGGTGTTTCTACTAGGCCAGACGATCTTAAGGACATCAATCAAGTCAGAGATATTGTCAATGGCTTTCTCGATCCTACGTTTGGTCTTATCAAAAGAAACGGGTTTGCTTTTGTTAGCGAGTTAGGCACTGCATCAGACTATACAGATGGTTATTGGTTCTTTTATCGTTTTAGCAGCACTGAGGCTTACATTGGTGTAATAAGAAGCCAAAAAATAGATGTATGGAATGTTGCAGATGGCGGATCAGTAGCAACATTTACCAGTCAATCATATCTGACTGTTCCTGGTGGTTCTACGGCAAGAGATAACTTTCATACTGTTTCTAGAAAAAATAAAGTTGTTATAGCAAATAAGAGTCAAGTTACTGCGATGCAAGCTGCTCCGTCAGTTGCTCTTAATGGCGAAGTAGCTTCAATTGCTGATTTACCAACAGCATCTGCTAGTAATGTAAATGAAATCTATAAAGTATCTAATACATCACGT
>VMHT01188081.1_pt1 | contig 23835 bp, 18 predicted proteins | sample 4693611 | NCBI WGS metagenome assembly VMHT01 (sample SAMN12280063, study PRJNA550983) | marine metagenome | isolation source: seawater sampled from same location over 5 years 0.02-0.2 micron viral filtrate | place: USA: collected off the coast of southern California halfway between the port... ...
CCACATCGGATTTAAAACAGGATCAGACGGATCAAAAACAGCTAATTCGTATAACGCCATTGATCCAGCCCAACCAGCAACTAACGCTGTGTGCATTAAATGTACTGCAATTAATCTTCCAGGATCATTTAAAACAACAGTGTGAACACGATACCATGGTAATGCCATAGTAATACATTCCTCAATATAAATAATGGTTTTTGACTTTCTTACAACTAAACTAAGTAAAGATTAGCTATTATATTATTATAAGTAAAGATTGAAAAAATTACTCAATTTTAATTTAAATGATTGATTTAAAATATGTTATTTCTACTGAAATAAGAAAGTAATAAAAATATCTTTATAAATAATTTAAAGTATCTCCAAAAACTAATAAAAATATACCGAAAGATATCAGACTAATTTAAAAACGGGACTGACGAGACTCGAACTCGCAACTTCCGCCGTGACAGGGCGGTGCTCTAACCAATTGAACTACAATCCCAATGCTCTGTATTAAACTACTAAATCAATGATAGTTTAATCTATTTAAAATGTCAATTTTTTTGATCAAATTTTATTAACAAAGGAGAAACAGGGATTCGAACCCTGGGTACAATATATTGCACGATAGATTAGCAATCTATTGCTTTCGACCACTCAGCCATTTCTCCTAAATAAATTTTTAACAAAATACATAATAGATAGATGGCTCTGGTGGGATTTGAACCTACGACCTGAGGCTTATGAATCCCCCGCTCTAACCACTGAGCTACAGAGCCTTATACTATCTTTATTAAAACTATTATAACACAATTTGATTTTAAGTTTCAAATGTATTACAAAATTAGTAAATTTAAATTTTTATATTCAAAATAAAAGAATAATCTAATGAAATAAATTTCTAATTATTAGATATATTATTATAATAGTCATGTACTTAATAATTCTATAACGACACTATGAATGATTTTTGGAATAATATTTCTCGTTACCCACGATTTTTTATTAGTAGTGTGATTGGGTTGACACTAGTTATCATTACACCTTTTCGCAACCTATTTAAAATTCCGAAACTACGAATTTTTTTAATACTTCTGGTTTTTGGAATAATTGGACTTTTATATATTATTTTAAAGAATATGGTTGGTCTGTAAAAATTTTTATCAAAAGTATTTATTGTATTGGGCCGGGTTGGATTCGAACCAACGTAACAGTACTGTAACGGATTTACAATCCGTCTCCTTTAACCACTCGGACACCGACCCCTTCTAGATTACTACTTTATCGAATTATAGATAAAATGTCAAGATTTAAATAAGTTATTAGTGCTCAAGTTTCAAAACTTATAGAATTAATAAAATAATAAGAATACCTATTTATTTTAACAAAATGTTTAGTTTCGATTTCCATTGTATTTAGAATTTAATTGCAAATTTCCTTAGTTTTACTTTCGATAAACGGGAATTGAATTTTACTTATGTATACTACTCCTACTTAGTGGAATAGGAAATCGATCCAACTTTAATGTAAGTGGGAGTAGAGGTTTTTTGGCGAAAGCTTAAAGATAATTATTAGAATAGGTTAAGTTTTTGATCGATTCTTAAATATTGTTCCAATACTCTAGATGGTATTTTATTGTTCATTTTTATCATAGTCTTCAAATTTTGTTAAATATTGGTTAAATAAGAGTTGTGTGTTTCCAATTGGACCATTTCGTTGCTTCGCAATAGAAAGGTCTATAATGGCTGAACCAGGTGTTAAATTTGTTACTGACTTTTGTTTATTCTTATATAACATTAATACAAGATCAGCATCTTGTTCAATAGATCCGCTATCACGTAAATCAGATAACATTGGTTTTGGGTCAATTCGCCCATCAATGGTTCGACTTAATTGAGATAATGCAATAATCGGAACATTAAATTCGCGAGCAAGATTTTTCAATTCACGAGTAATTAATGAAATTTCTTGCGATCGGTTAAGATTTTTTGATGAAGGTTCTTGCATCAATTGTAGATAATCAATTATAACTAAGCCAATTTGAGGATATGTATTTGAAAAATTTTTTAGTACTTTACGAACATCCGTGGAACTTAAGTTTGGTGTATCATGTAAATGAACTGGAATTTTTCCTAAAATTCTCATAACTAAATCAATTTTTTTCCAGTCTTGGGTATTCAAAAGTCCAGTTTTAAATTTCATCTGATCGAGACGGGTTTCCATTGAAAGTAAACGGTACATTAATTGTTGAGCAGACATCTCTAAACTAAAAAAAAGCACCGGTAAACGAGTTTTCTTTAAAACATTTAAAGAGATATTTAACCCAAAAGATGTTTTTCCGACGGAAGGTCTACCAGCAATAATAATTAATTCAGATTTTTGAAAGCCATCTGTATAAGAATCAAGTCCTACAAATCCAGATGGTATTCCAGATAATTGACCGGGCCGTTTTACTTTTTCCCATAAATCATCAATAATAAACCTTAATAGTTCAGCACTACTGAAATCTTTTTTTTTTAATTGAAGGTCATTCATTAATTTTCGTATTTCTGTATCAATACCTAATAACTGTTCATAGACTGAAAAATTCATGATAAATCCATTATCTACAGTTTTTAAACCAATCTTAATAATGCATCGACGGATATATTTTTGTTTCACTAAACGTATATAGTCCATTAAATAAACAAGAGTTGGAATTTCTTTTAGAAGTTCACTAATAACTTGCAACCCTCCAACCTCATTTATCAGACCATGACACTGAATGTAATCGGTTGTAGTAAGAAAATCAATAGCCAGATCTTCTTGATACATTTTAATAAAGGTTTCATACAATTTTTGATGATTTTTAAAATAAAAAGCATCAATTGGTAAATGCTCCATAGTAATTTCAAGAGTTTGAAATGATGTATCGCAATTGACTAATATACAAGTTAATAAAGTTTTTTCTAAAGTAAAACTATGAGGTAACTGAGCTGTTAAATTCAATATATTGTTTTGCTCATCATAAACGAAAAGGGATGGTCTTTTATTATTTCCTTTGCTTTTCTTTCTCATTTTAAAATAATTTATGTTATTATTTTTATTCGTTAATTTTTGTTTATCTATTAAAAACTCTTTTCATATTAAAACTTTTAGTATTAATAAGTAAGCTTGTAATTTTTCTTAATTATTTTTATATTATTGTTAATATGTTAGCGCCCTTAGTTCAGTTGGTAGAACGCTAGTCTCCAAAATTAGATGTCGTGGGTTCAAGTCCTACAGGGCGCGCTTCTCTTTTGAAAAGAGGTTACGATTGAAAAATTAATACTGTTAAATAGAATTTTAAAAATTAAAAGATTTTATCTACTGAGATTATAAATATTGTACCGCAGTCTTAAAATTTTAACAAATTATAATCCAAAATTTCTAAATATCTTTTCCAGATTATACTATCACATTCTTATGGCTAAAAAAATTACTGCATTAATTAAACTTGCTCTACCAGCAGGTAAAGCAACACCAGCACCCCCTGTTGGACCAGCATTAGGGCAACATGGTGTAAATATTGCAGCATTTTGTAAAGAATACAATGCAAAAACTAATGACAAAGCAGGTTTAATTATTCCGGTTGAAATTTCGGTTTATGAAGATAGAAGCTATACATTTATTCTAAAAACACCTCCTGCATCTGTTTTATTAGTTAATGCAGCTAAGATCAAAAAAGGTTCTTCTGCACCAAACTTAATAAATGTTGGATCAATTACAAAAGTACAATTAGAAGAAATTGCCAATATCAAACTACCAGATTTAAATACTACTAAACTGGAAAGTGCAATGAAGATTGTTGAAGGAACAGCCCGAAATATGGGAATCTCCATTGTAGATTAAATTAAACTTAAATAAATTTTTAGTGGAGAAAGTTATGCCTAAACTATCGCGGCGTCACGAAGAAAATGTTGAGAAAACTAAAAATAAAATTTACTCAAATTTAGACCAGGCGATTCAAATTCTACAAGAAACAGCGACAGCTAAGTTTGTAGAAAGTGTCGAATTACATGCAAATTTAAATATCGATCCAAAGTATGCCGATCAACAATTAAGAACAACGGTAACATTACCACATGGTGTTGGGAAACAAGTAACAATTGCTGTTTTAACAAATGATGAAAACTTTGATGAAGCGACAAAAGCTGGGGCTGATATCGTAGGTAATGATGAATTAATTGAAAATATTACTCAAGGAAATATTGATTTTGATTTATTAATTGCAACTCCTAATATGATGCCAAAATTGGCTAAGCTTGGACGTGTACTGGGTCCAAAAGGACTTATGCCATCACCAAAGTCTGGTACTGTAAGTAGTACTTTAACTGCCACGTTGACAGATTTTAAAAAAGGAAAATTTGAATACAAAGCTGATAAAACAGGTATTGTCCACGTTACAATCGGAAAAGTAGATTTTGCAACAAATCAATTAGTTGAAAATTTAAAAGCTTTCTATGATTCTATTGAGAAAAATCGTCCTTCTGGAGTAAAAGGTAAATACTTTAAAAGTTTATCCATTTGTAGCACAATGGGTCCATCGATAAAACTAGATTGCAATAGTTTTGAATAAATGTTCAAGAATTAAAAGAATTGAAAATACTTTCATATACAATAAATTAAAAAATTATTATGTCAGACAAAATTAACCAAATTGTTGAAGAGTTAAAAACTTTAACTTTATTAGAAGCATCAGAATTAGTAGCACAAATTGAAGAAACATTTGGCGTAGACGCATCTGCGGCTGCCGGTGGCGGAATGGTAATGGCTGCTGCAGCACCAGCAGAAGAAGTAGAAGAAAAAACTGAATTTGATTTAATGTTAGATGAAGTACCAGCAGATAAGAAAATTGCTGTATTAAAAGTTGTACGTTCTCTTACAGGTCTTGGCTTAAAAGAAGCTAAAGAATTAGTAGAATCAGCACCAAAATTGGTTCAAGAAGGTATCGCTAAAGATGCTGCTGAAGAAGCACAAAAACAAATTACTGATGCAGGTGGTAAAGCTTCGTTAAAGTAACGAAATCTTTAAAATAATTTAAAGATCCAAATTATAGTTTCATTCTTGGATTAAAATGTCAAGAATGAATCTATTCTATTTGTATACAAATATACTATTTTTAGAATATTTTTTTTTTTAATCTGGAATGCAGAGTCTTTAAGACTAAATTTTTATAAGTTTATTTTATTTGAAATAGGGAAAGAAAAGATCTTAAAAATAAAAAATTTGATAATTTAAATAAATTAAAATTGTAGAAAAAGTTAGTAAATTTATAAGCTACGTTTTAAGAATTCAAATTTTCCATCAGGAGATTTTTAAATATTTTGGGTTTTGATATCTTAACGATATCAAATGAATTCTAAACTATATGTCTTAATGTTAAATAATTTTCAAACGTATTGTTCTAAAATTCTATATATATTAGAATCTCTTAAAAAGAGTTTAAGAATATTAATTGGGCTGCCTGGGACTCGAACCCAGAACAAATCGGTTAAAAGCCGAGTACTCTACCATTGAGTTAGCAGCCCTAACCTAATAATAACATAAAAAGAGTCAACTAGTAAAGTTTTTATTTAGAATAATTTTTAGAATATGCTAATTTTAGAAATGAAACTAAAAGAATATTTTTACTTTATTAGTTTTTAAGTAGAATTATAACTAATACTAGTGGTTATTATATTACTTAAAATTTTATTAAAAAATTGATAATAAGGATTTAACAAATGATTAATTGGCAAATTATTGGACAATTGTTAGCAGTAGGGACTATTATGTTATCTGGTCCAGCAATAATAGTTTTACTAGCACTAAAAAAAGGTAACTTATAACTTAATATCTATTTCATTTCGATCATCTATAAAAAAACTTAAAAAATATTTATGATAACTTTATTAACACTTTTATTCGTTTTACTTTCATTAGCATTAGTTGTGACAGTTCCAGTAGCGTTAGCAACACCAGGTGAATGGGAAAGCTCAAAAGAAAACTTTACGAATGTCTTTAAAGCTTGGATTGGTTTAGTATTTGTAATTGCCACAGCTGATGGTATTACTAATTCGATTTAAATAATTCGAAATTATAGTATAAACTATAATTTCGAGTTGTTGAAACTCTTGACAAAATAATATAAGTTATATACAATATAACTTAGAGACAGCGAATTGATGTGTCTTTGATATTTTATCTATAAGCGGGCATAGCTCAGTGGTAGAGCGCGACCTTGCCAAGGTCGATGTCGCGCGTTCGAATCGCGTTGCCCGCTTATTATTTTCATCAGCTTATTTGATGAAAATATAAAATACTGCCCCCATCGTCTAGTGGCCTAGGACAGCTCCCTTTCACGGAGCAGACAGGGATTCGAATTCCCTTGGGGGTATTTTTTAATTTTTTAGTTTTATCTAAAACTTGACAAATATCCATTTAAATATGATTATAGATGTAATTTAAGAAAGTCTATATTTTAGTAAAACAATTGAATTCTCTTTAATTGTCAAAAATTTATACTTTTGAGATAAAAAATCTTGATAAAATAAATGTATGTTATATTCTCTTAGACTTTTACTTTTTTTAATTAACATTGATCAGACAACAATTTCCAATTGGTTTGATAATAATCTTAAAACTAAACCTACATTAGATACATTGCAAACTGTTAACATAGAAGATCCTGTCTATAACTCAGTTGAATCATTAAAGTTTCTTATAAATAATGTATGGCAAGAGGTTCAAGATGGGTTAAAACTAACAGATATTGAAAATGTTATTTTCTTTCTTGTTTTTGTCCGATTTATTATTCTAATCTTCCGTTATAATCTAAAGACATCTACTTACATTACATGTATTGGAATTTTTGCGGGTTATTTATGGTATCGACATTTAATTGATATTATTACAATGTATAGCCAAATGTTGGTAAAAATACCATATCTCCAAAAATTAGGAATTAGCGCAATTGAACTAGATGGGAGTAGTGAAGCACTTGTAAAAGCAGATGTAAAACTAGGTTCAGATGTTCATTGGTATGATCCTGGTAAACTCTTCTATTATGCATTTACAAGAGGAATTATTCAAGCTGATCCAGATACTGGACTTCAATATTATATTGATCCACTTTCAATGATAATTTCAAATTTAAACGAAAGTGACAAAGCACGAGTACTACCTTATTATTATAAACTCTATAATGTAATTATTCCACGTATATTTGAAACAATCAGTGGATTTTGGCAACAGTTATCAGGTGTTGCAGCATATGCGGTAATTACGAGAATTGGAAAACGTTATTGTCCTTATTTAATACGTTGGCATTGGACGTTTCTACTAATAATTGGTTTCCTAGAACAAATTATAATCTTTTTCTTATATAGGGTAATGTATTTCCAACAAGCTGTGTTAGAACCACAGATGGTAGCTGGTCTAGTAACTCAAACCATTGGAAAACGAACAGTTACGATAAGTGCCACAGATCCAAATTTATTATTCCAATTTAACCTTCTGAATATTATCTTAGTATTTTTCGTTGTACTACATTTAGGTGCCATATTATTTGGTTTATTACATGCAGTTTGGGGCCAATACTTTTATTTTCCTTTCTTAGTTGAAAATACGGAACTGCATATTGGTCCTCGTCCAAAGAATAGTATTTACAGTGGTGGGCAAACAGCATGGCAAGATGAAAAAGAAGCAAATACTCAACGAAAATTTACAAAACTATGGTACGGTTGGTTTGGAAGTGGAACTGGTGAAAATTGGATTATTGGACCCTTTAAACAATTTTTAAGAACTACGATGAGTAAATTCGTACGTTTATTTAAAAAATAAACAATTACCAATTTATCAACATTTAGACTGAAACATTTTTATAAATTTTATTCAATTTAACCAATGTTACTATAACTTGGTTAAAATTTACTGTTCTAATTTTCTAGAACAAATAATTTAAATAAAAAACAATCAATTCCACTATAAAACTCTAGTTCTTTTAATTACTTCCTCGAGTAATACTTATTCCTTATTTTATAGATTTAGCAAGATATGTATATTTAAAACATAAATCCATTACTAAAGAGTCTTAACTAAATTTTAATCTTGAATGCCCAGAACCAGATTCGAACTGGTGACACGAGGATCTTCAATCCACTGCTCTACCAACTGAGCTATCCGGGCATATATATATGCTTAAATTTATTGTACAAAAAATATTCGATAATAGCAAGAGTAAATATTTTTGATAGAGTAAATTATGATTGCAGTAGGCTCCAAACGAATCATAGTATATATATTGTACTATGATTCGTTTTTCCTTCCCGTCTGAAATTATTATTTGTGAGACAACTCGATAATCTTTATTTCGTTTGCCCTTTTATAATACTATCTGTTAATAAATTTAATATTAATTTGATTGATCGAACTGCATCATCATTACCGGGAATTGGAATATCCACTAAATCTGGATCACAGTTTGTATCCAAAATTGAAACAACTGGAATACCTAATTTACGACATTCAGCAATAGCAGTAATTTCTCGTCGTTTATCAATAATAATTACAACATCTGGTAAAGTTGTCATGGATTTAATTCCATCTAAATACTTACGTAATTTTGCTAGTTCTTTTCGACGTAGAGCACCTTCTTTTTTTGTTAATAACTCAAAGGTTCCTTCTGATTCTTGTTTTTCTAGATCTTTTAATTTTTCAATACGTTCTTTCATCGTTGTCCAATTTGTAAGCATACCACCTAACCAACGATGATTCACATAGTAAGAATTTGATCGCTTTGCTTCTTGGGCAATTAATGTTGTTGCTTGACGTTTTGTACCGACAAATAAAACTTTTTGATTTTTACTAGCAGCGACTTCTAGATATCTCATTGCCTTCTTTAGTAAAGTTGCAGATTGAATTAAATCTAGAATATGGATATTATTTACTTCACTGTAAATATATGGGAACATTTTTGGATTCCAGCGGTGAGCTTTGTGACCAAAATGAACGCCTGCTTCTAATAACTGTGATAAACTGATATCAGACATAATTTTTTTTTACGTTACTTATTTATAATGTATACAAATTTCTAGAAAAATGTTAACAAATCTTAAGTCATTTGTCCAGGTTTCTGAATAAGTTCTGGCGAGTTAAATTTACTCAGCTTATCTTTCACTAGGTATTTTCTAAAAGAATTTTTATAATTTTGTGAGCCCGTTCCAGCTGGAATTAAATGACCAATCACAATATTTTCTTTCAACCCTCTTAGCCAATCAATTCGACCTTCAATTGCGGCTTTTGTAAGAACTCGTGTCGTTTCTTGGAAACTTGCAGCAGAGATAAAACTTGGATTATTTAGTGCAGCTTTTGTAATACCGAGTAATAAAGGAACGTAACAAGCAATTTGTTTCTTTTCACTTGTTAAAATTTTATTAATATATTGAATATGGTATAAATCAATTACTTCCCGTTGTAATAATGGTGTATCTCCTTCATACGTAATCAAAACTTTAGTTGTCATTTGTTTGATAATGACTTCTAAGTGTTTATCATTAATTGTTACACCTTGTGACTTGTATACAGATTGAACTGAATTTAAAATAAATAATTGAACTTTTTTAAAACTCTTATGGCTTGCCTCATAATTATCTGTTAATCGAGCATATTTAAATGTTTTAGTTCGATCACATAAAAAGAATTTCAATAATCCATAATAATTAAAATAAACTTTTATTAGTTTATGTGGGTTAATTTTTTCATTTTCTTTTATAGATGTTCCAACTTTTTGAAATTCAAAATTAACATCTAAACTTGTTTTTTGTGATAATAACCCTCGCTTTTGACTCGTTGGAATACGTTTTACCATCATATTCTTTTTACGAGCTTCGAGAATCTCTTCAATTCTTGGTAATCCTTGTACAATATCACCCGTAATTTCTTTTTCCAAATTTAATAATCCAAGTGTTTTACCGGATTCAATAAATTCGGTATTTTTACAAAATACACTATTTACATCTTGTTCAAAGTAATCTTCAGTTATTGAATATAATCCAATAGCTTTTGTTGATTTTGTAAAAGGTTGCTCCGTAAATTTTAGTAATGTTAATTGATTTTTAGATTGATTTTCAGTATTTTCGCGGTTTGTATTTGTAATTAATTCTGAACTTTGTACTAAAACTGTTCGAGCAAACCTAACTTTGCTTACTGACCTATTTTTATAATTATCAGGAGATAATATTGTTTTAAGTTGTGGATTTAAACTATTAGCTGTTATCTTAAATTTTTTTGAAAATTGTGGAATTAAACAACTATAGAATTTTCCAGCATTTTTTAAGAAAAGTTTTGAAAACTCTGACTTTAAGGTAATTTTTTGATTCTGAAGAGTTGTTGAATTCAAGTTTTTTTGAACAAGTAGCTTCTTTAAATCATAATAGTTTACTGATATATTTCGATGAATCTTAGAATTTAGGTTACTGTTTGATTGTGGAATTAGTTTATATTGTAAATTTGTTTTGACCGTTAAATTATCACTTTTACAATTTGGGAAAAAGTATGGTCGGCCTTTTTGAACTGTTACAAATTTATCATTTTCGATAATAATCTTACCTGTCTTTGCTAAATTTGATTTACTCATAATGAAATCGTTTAATTTCTTATTTGTAACTTCAGCTTTATTAACGATAATACAATCATTATTAGAAATTAAGAAAATTTGTTTTTCTTTTTTTTTCTTAATTTTAAATTTTACAATTTCAAGTGAATTCGAAGTCAAAGTTTCTAAATAACCTAATATATTATAATTACCTATAAATTGGTTTTTTTGGACTAAGCAACAAGGATCAATATTTTTATCTCGTAAATTTGGAGCAATATAATTATTAAAATTAATCTTCTCAATAATATTAAAATCGACTGAATTTTTATATTTATTGTTTAACAATTCAATATTGATTTGTTTTTTAAATAGATTATTTGTTTTAAACAGTAAAAGATTTGTAATTAAATTGACATTTTTAATACCATTTATACGTTGATTTGACTTATAGAAATAAATAGCACTTGATTCTAAATTAAATTGTGATTGAGAACTCGAGGTTAATTCTTGAGCTGGCAAAGATGGAGATAAATATGGAAATTCATAAATCTGAATTGGACGGACTAACAGTCGGTCATGGTTTTTTCCTCCTAAACACTCACAAAATGATAAATTTTGAATCTCAACATTAGAAAATAATGCTTCACCCGGATAATAAACTTTCTTTTCGACCTTTTTTAATTTTTTACCTTTGTAAACTAAACCTGATTTTATAGAGATTACTTGTGTATTATTATTTCTCGGTATAATTGTAACAATACCAGAAGTTTTTGAAAATAAATTTGGAATAAGTTCAAATCCTTTAGAAATAAAATCACCGTCTTCAATGAGCAAAATATTTTGTTCATAGTTTATCTTATGAATTTCTTCCCCTAACCAGACTATTGTACGTGATTTAACAACTGGTTTAGTAATTGTTGAATTAACTTTTAAAAATTTATCCAAAAATTTTCTAAATTTAGATTTTATAGTTTCTAATTTTTTTAATTTTCGATTCGCATTTAGTAAAGTACGTTGAGTTCGAAGTAATTTACGTGGAGCATCTTCTTCTTTACGTTTTGCTTTATCTAACTTATGTTTAATTATTGTATGAACTTTATTATTCTTTTCTATTTTTGAAAGACTTTTCGTTAAGAAATAGATATCAGATTCTGCTTTTTTAATATCCCAACGTGCTTTTTCAATACTTGCTCCTGATCTAGCAATAGTAATTTCTGCTCGTTGATATTCCCGATTAAGTTCAGTAAGTTCATCTTCATATGAAAAAAGACTATAGTTATTTTTCTGAAATGAAATATATTCTGTTCTTTTATTATTTCTTAGACTATTTCGAAAATCATAATAAAGAATCCCACCTGTAAGTGTTAAAAAAGAATTTGTTATTAGAGTACCTAATTTTTCATTTCGAGTTAATTGCAAACAGTTTTTTGAATAAGCCTTTGTAATCGTTAGACAATATTTTTTCTCATCAAGTGTTAATAAATAATTTTTATATTTTCCAGATGAATTAAATTTCTCTAATTTGGAGTTTTTTAGTGAATATTTATTATGACTGACTTTTATGGCTCCTTCATAAAGACTCTTCTTATTATTTATAAATGTTACAAATCCACTGTAATGATTAATTAGTTTAGTTCGGAAAACATAACTAAATGGATTTAACTTATGATCTGGGTAAAAATTGATAAACGAGTTTAATGGACTGTTATATAGTTGACCAGATAAAATCCAAATTAATTTATTATGATTCAATAAATTAATTTTCTGCTTTAATTTTGGTATAAAAATCTCACCACATGTATCACTTAGAATTGTTTTAACTTCGGTTTTAACTTGTTTATTTGTATTAATAACTTCACCAATAACGGTATCTTTTGATATATATTGGTTATTTTTTGGAAATAAAATTGTATTTCGTGCAATATCAATCTTTACTAAATCCTCATTTTTGTCAGCTGGAATCAATACTAAAGAACCGGCATTTTTTGTTACTAGAACATCTTCACCTCGATTTGTTCTTAAAATTACAGTTTTTAATCGTTTATAAAATTGAATAATTCCATTGATTGGACTAATAATTTGTTGACGAGCTTCTGAAGTAAAAATACCACCAGTATGAAAAGTTCGCATAGTAAGTTGCGTTCCTGGTTCACCAATGGATTGACCTGCCAGAATACCAACAGCTTCCCCAATATCTACGAGATTTTCATTTGCTAAATCCCACCCATAACATTTTTGACAAATAGCACGATATAATTGACAAGTTAATGGAGAACGAATGGAGTATTCCATTATATTCTTGTTTTTCAAAATCTGAATTAATTCAGGAGTGATTTGAGTATTTTGTTTTACTAGTAAAGTAGATGTTTCTGGATCATAGATTGGTTTACTTACTACTCGTCCTAGAATCTTGTCAAATATGTCTTGTTCATTTGTAAAATTTTTTCTCGAAAATAAAAACGAGTGATTTGATCCACAATCTTTTTCACGAATTAAAGTATCTTGTGAAACGTCAATTAAACGACGTGTTAAATAACCTGAATTTGCTGTTTTTAAAGCCGTATCAACAATACCTTTACGAGCACCATAACCGGACATTAAATAATCTGTAATCGTTAATCCTTCACGGAAATTTTTCTTAATTGGTAAATTCATAATCTGACCACTTGGGTCAGACATTAAACCTCGCATTCCAACTAATTGCCGAACTTGCGATAAGTTACCACGAGCACCAGAAAAAGCCATTATATAAACCGAATTAAGGGGATCATAATTTTTGAAATAATAAATGATTTGGTTTTTTAATGACTCACTTGTTAAACTCCATGTATCAATGATTTTTTGAAATCTTTCTACATCAGTAATTTTACCCTTTAAAAAAATTTTTTCAGAGTTATGAATTTCTTGATTTGCTTTTTCAAGCATAACACTTTTTACAAATGGAATTTTTAAATCTTCAATACTAATGGAAATTCCAGCATGGCTAGCATATTTAAAACCTAAATATTTTAATTCATCTGCTAGTAAACAAGCCTGCATAGAATCATAACTTGTAAAACTCCACGCCAATAATTGACGTAGTTGTTTTTTATCAATTAAAGTATTTTGGTAGGTATAAGTTTTCATAAAATGTAGTTAATAGGTTATCTTTGAATTATAAAAAATTTAAAGTTTTCTGAATTGTATAATTTAAAATAACGCGGCCCGTTGTTGTTTGTAAATATTGAGTAATTATTTCACCATTTGAATCTTTTCGGACCTGTAAATTCTCATAATATTCAATTACACTATCATCTGGTAATAGAACTTTATTTTGTAAATTCGTAAGATCGTATTGTTCAGCATTATAACGAACCCAGATAGATGTATGAAGTTCAATCTTATTTTGGTTATACGCCAAAATGACATCTTCAAGACTTGCAAAATAATAGTTTGAACCTAATAATCCTTTAATATTTGTTGCAGTTAGATAATAACAACCCAGAACCATATCTTGACTTGGCATAATAATTGGTTCACCATTCGCGGGAGATAAAAAATTATAAGGTGCTAACATTAACATGTAACACTCAGCTTGCGCTTCGGGTGATAATGGTATATGAACAGCCATTTGATCACCATCAAAATCAGCGTTGAACGCAGAACAAACTAATGGGTGTAATTTAATAGCCCGACCTTTTACTAAAATGGGTTCAAATGCTTGAATACCTAATCTATGTAATGTAGGAGCACGGTTTAGAAAAATTGGATGGTTTTTTAAAATTTGCTCTAATACTGGTTTGATAATTAATTCATCGTATTGGATTAGATTTTTTGCAATTTTAATATTATTTGCTAGACCTTGATTAATTAGTTCTCGAATAACAAAGGGTTGGAAAAGTTCAATTGCCATTTCATACGGTAACCCACATTGATTTAATTTTAGAGTTGGACCCACAACAATTACAGAACGTCCCGAGTAATCCACACGTTTTCCTAATAAATTTTGTCGAAAACGTCCATGCTTTCCTTTGATAATATCTGATAAAGATTTTAAGGGTCGATTATTGGCACTCAAGGCTATTTTTCCTCGTTTACCATTATCAATTAATGTATCAACCGCTTCTTGCAATAAACGTTTTTCATTTCGAATAATTAATTGAGGAGCATCAATTTCTAATAACCGAAGCAACCGATTATTTCTTGTAATAATTCTTCTATAAAGTTCATTTAAATCAGAAGTAGCAAAACGTCCACCTTCTAACTGAATCATTGGTCTCAAAGCTGGTGGAATAATCGGTAAAATAGATAAGATCATCCACGAAGGCTGTGATGCAGTTCCAATTAAATTTTCTAAAATTCGAATTCGTTTAATTGCTTTTTCACGTATTTTATACAATCGATGTTGTTCCCATTTTCTAAACCAATGTGATGCAGAATATAATGGTTCTTCCTTATTTAAAACTTTGGTACAAACTAGAACAAAACAACGTGTTCGAAATATTTCCGATTCAAGATTTAATTTTTCTAATTCTCGTTTAATTAATGGAGCCCCGATTAAAAAGCTTGGAGTAGCTTTTAGTAAATATTTCGGTGTATGTTGACGACGATTTTGAGGTTTTGGGTACGGTTTTAATGGGTAATTACTTCGCCCCAATTCGCGACTTCGACGATATTGCTGTAGATCCCAATGTAAGCCGTAGAATGAAATTTCATCTTCTGCAATAAAATATGCTAATGAGGCAAGTTTAATACGTTTAATACGTTCATCCCATAAACTAATAATTGTCGATGGAGTTAATTTTAAACTACTAGATGTCCAAGAATAATCAAAATTCGTTAGTTTAAGTTTATTTTGAGATTTTTCTGATTGACTTGTATAACTAGTATTTAAACGTTTTTCAAATTCTTCTACTTCTAGAAGAAGTGCCATAAAGTTTGGTCGACTATTAATATACCAAACATGAGTCACTGGATAAACTAGATTAATATATCCCATTCGATGACGTCGGACGCGTGATTCTGTTAATTCAACACCACATCTTTCACAAATTAATCCCTCATAACGAACACGTTTATATTTCCCACAAGCACATTCTAAACTCTTACTTGGGCCAAAAATACGCTCACAGAATAAACCGTCCATTTCGGGTTTAAATGTTCGATAATTGATGGTTTCTGATTTTTGAACTTCACCTACAAATTGACCATTTGGTAATCTACGGTTTGACCATTGTAAAATTCGAAAGGGTGATGCTAATTTAATTTTAATATAATTAAATTCTTTGACAGAGTTTTTCATAGTTTTTAGAATGAAATATCATTTATATTTGAATTAGGTAAGAAGGTTTTTGAAAGAGCATTATATTTTTCTACAAGATTGACTTCAATTTCATATTTTTTTGAGGAACTAAATTTTTGGATTTTATAGGTACTCATATCTAAACCAATTGAACGTAATTCTTGTAATAATACTTTAAATGATTCTGGAATTCCAAATTGTGGAATTTGCTGTCCTTTCACAATTGCGTTTAAAGTTTCATTTCGACCTTGCATATCATCTGATTTGATTGTTAAAATTTCTTTTAAGGTAAAAGCAGCACCAAATCCTTCTAAAGCCCATACTTCCATTTCTCCAAAACGTTGACCACCATGTTGGGCTTTACCCCGTAAAGGTTGTTGAGTGATTAATGAATACGGACCTGTTGCTCTCGAATGCATTTTATCATCAACAAGATGAATAAGTTTTAACATATATGCATTTCCAACTGTAATTGGATTTTCAAATTCTTTTCCTGTTCGACCATCTATTAAAACCATCTTACCTGGAGCATATGGATTGAAAATCCAACTCTTGTTCTTTTTAATAGACGCTTGACGAAGTTTTTTATTGATCAGAATTCTTGATATCTCTAATCCATACATTTCATCAAATGGTAAAATTTTAAATCGACAATTTAATTTATCACCAGCAAATCCTAATAAAGATTCATACAATTGACCAACATTCATTCTTGAAGGAACACCTAACGGGTTTAAAATAATATCAATTGGAGTTCCATCAGGTAAAAATGGCATATCTTGACGAGCTAAAATTCTAGAAATAATACCTTTATTACCATGTCGTCCAGCAATTTTATCTCCGACTTGAATTTTTCGAATTTGTGCAATAAAGACATAAATTTTTTCTGATTTATATGTCAATTTCGTCTTACGGTTGAATGTAACTGTCTCGATCACACGACCCGATTCACCATGAGGCATTCGATAAGAATTATCTTTTACTCCTTTAGCTTTTGCTCCAAAGATAGCCCGTAATAATTTTGATTCGGGTAATTGCTCATAAGTATTTGTTGAAACAACTTTTCCAACTAAAATATCTCCTGATTTGACAAATGTTCCAACTCTTACAATTCCATCGTCATTCAGGTGTTTTACTTCTGATAATGTTAAGTTAGGAATCATTTTCATCGTCTGTTCTGAGATCTCAGTATTACGATTTATTTCAATTTTATAACGTTCAATATGAATAGAGGTAAAGATATCATCGTAAACTAGACGTTCACTAATTAAAATAGCATCTTCAAAATTATAACCCTGCCATGGCATATAAGCAATTAGAGTATTTTGTCCCAATGATAATTCACTACTTGTGATTGCTGGTCCATCACTTAAAATTTGACCGGACTTAATTTTTTCTCCCTTCCAGACAATTGGTCGTTGGTTAATACATGTTTGCTGATTGGAACGTAAATATTTTTGTAATTTGTAAATGACTTTTTTATTATTATTATCTTTAATAATAATTTTATTAGCTGTTACAGAATTAACAACACCTGAGATATGTGCATTTAGTGTCATTCCCGAATCAATGGCAATTTGGTTCTCTAATCCTGTCCCAACAATTGGTTTTTGAGGGAAAATTAAAGGAACTGATTGACGCTGCATATTTGACCCCATTAGAGCCCGATTTGCGTCATCATGTTCAAAGAAAGGAATTAATGATGCTGCAACTGAAACAACTTGAATTGTAGAAATAGAAATAAAATCAACTTCGGAAGGTGTTACATTAATAAAATCTTGTTTATAACGAACTGAGATAATATTTTTGATTAGATAATTATTTTTGTTCGTAGCAATATCCGCTGGAGCAATTTTATACAAATCTTCAACTTCTGCTGTTAAATAAATTGGATTTCCTGTTTTTAAAACTTTTCCGTTTATAACACGCCAAAATGGTGTTTCTAAAAATCCAAGTTTATTTACTCGCGCACATGTCGTTAATGATGCAATTAGACCAACGTTTTGACCTTCCGGTGTTTCAATTGGACAAATTCGACCGTAATGACTTGGATGAATATCACGAACCGAAAAACTAATATGATCCCGGTTTAGTCCGCCTGGTCCTAAACCACTAATTCGACGACGATGAGTTAATGACGATAATGGATTTGTTTGATCTAAATATTGAGATAATTGACTTGACCCAAAAAATTCTCGAATAGTTGCATTAATGACACTAAAATTTAAAAGATAATTTGACTCAATTGTATTCGTTTGATTCCGTAACTTTCTAACTAACCTTTGAAACCCAATTCTGAATAAATTTTGTAATAATTCTCCAATAGATCTTACTCGTTTGTTTTTCAAATGATCAATGTCATCTGGAACGGCTTTCGAAATTGTTAATGAGATTAATTTATCAATGATAGCAAAAATATCTTCGTAGGTGATTGTTTGAAGACGATTACTAATTTTTAAGCCTAATCGGTTATTAATCTTTAATCGACCAACTTTTCCTAGATTGTAATAATTAGGGTCAAAGATTTGTGAAAATTCTGAAATATTTTTAAAATATTCTAGGTTAGAATCAAATCGACTAATGGGTTGTTTAAAATAAGTTGAGTTAATTAAAAGTGGTTTATTAAAATAGAAAAAATCTGAATAATATAAATTCTGGTAAATTTCTAAGTCTGTTAATCCCATTTCTTTTAAAAGAACAAGAATCGGCTTTTGAGTTATTTTATCCAATTGAATAATAAGTTCCTCTTCTTGATTTTTTAATGGATAGTTATAAGCATTTAGCTTAGTATTTTTCTGAAAATTAAATCTAATCCATGATCCATATTCTGGAATTAGTGTTGCCGTATATAATTCTTCATCGGCATATTTTTTATGATAATTAGTTTTCACTTCATGATCTTTTTGATACAGAAGTAACTGTGTTTTACTCTTTAAATATTTATCTCGCTTTTTCAGATAATTATCATGTCTTGCTAATTCTTCTTTTAGGACTTTTTTATCTTTTTTTAATAAATCCTTTTCTGCTTGAATTACAACTGTTGTAGCATCATTTTTAATTAATTGATCTAAACGTTTTGTTCGTTTTCGAATATTATTTTTGTATTTATCAAAAGGTGTTGGATCAATCTCATAGGGTGTATGAATTTGCCCAAAAAGATATTTTAATTGATCTTTTAGACTTGTTGAAAAATATAAAGTTGATCGGAAAGTAGCAAATTGAGTAAGTTGATTTAAACTTGCCTCTTTTTCTAGCGATTTTTTAATATTTTGTTTTAAGAATGAGAAGTTTTGAATATCCAAAAACCAATTTATTAAATATTCGGTTACTAAAACTAATTTAGAATTTAACTGAAGTTGAACTGTCAATTGTGAATTCATAACAGTCTTTGTATATAATCGAATAATTGTTTTGATTTGGTTCTCAGATAAATCTAAAGTTGAACCATTGCTACCTAATTTATTCGGTAATAAAGATTGTGGTAAATTTTTCTTAATAATCTTGTATTTTGTTAAAACTTTTACTAGAAATTGAAAATATTTCAATAAAACTACAATTGTCTCATGTGTAAAAGTACTCTTTCTATATTTTTGTTTTAACCATTTTAAAAATAATAAACGTATATTTGAGTTTGTTTGGACGTTTAGTGTTTGCGAGACTAGTACATAAAATTTAAAACATTGAAAGAATGAAAACGATGATTCTTCTTTTGATTCTTTTAAAGATTCTAAAGAGTAATAAGAAATTGGAATAGAATTATGTTCTTGTGGTTTAGAATCGTATGTTTGATTTTCCCAAGTCGTAAAAATTTTTTTAACTCGTTTATTTTTTAAAAAATCAATAATTTTATCATCTGTATCAGTAAAATTGATTCTTGGTTGGTCTAATTGCGGTTTTGAAAAGAATAAGTCAAATTCGGAGATAAAGGCTTCGCCAGATGGTAAAAATGTTCGTAGTTTGTGGATATCTGCTGACAACTTACGTTTAAAATGGTTTTGAACTCTTTGGTTCTTATTTTTTTCAAAATAAATACCAGGACTTCGAATAATTTGACTTACAATTACACGCTCACATCCATTAATAATGAATGTTGCATAAGTAGTCATTAACGGTAAGGTAATAATTGGAAATTGGTTTTGATAATGAACTTGGTTAAGTACTTTATTTCGTACTTCAATAGGAATAACTAGCTGGGCACGGTAATTTCCGCTATATTTTTTTGCGATTACTAAATTATACAGAGGTTTAATTAATACGTATTCTTGACTAAAAATTAAATATTCTGTATTTTGGCTAAAATCATAAATTTTTGAGAATAAAGCTAATTCTTCGGTTAAACCTTGAGTAATGAACCAACAAAAACTTACTCGTTGCATCGCAAGAAAATCGGGTAGAGCATTGATATAATTAGTCTGTTTGTGCATGATTTTACTTTATGCCATAAATAATTTATTAAAAGAGAATTTTAAGTTAATAGAATAAGCATATACAATTACCTAGCTTAGACATTATTGTAATTTAACTACAATAATGTCGAGATAGAATATTTTATTACAATCAAAATAAAAATCTAATTGTGAGACAAATCAGGTTCGATTTTTGACACACTATCTTTCTTATATTATAGTTTAGCTAGTAGTAGTCGAAAGGCTACTAGCAAGTCTTGCTTTTTGGCGAGCTGCTGTATTTTTATGAAAGACATTTTTTTTTGTTCCTTTATCTAAAAAACTATAGATAGAGTTTAAAATTGTCTGTAATTTTTCCTTTGATTCTGGAGTTTGCTCATTTTCAGTAAGCTCTAAATTTTTAAAAAAAAGTTTTGTTAATGTTCGAACAGACGTTTTATAATAACGGTTTCTTAAACGGTTTCGTTCATTTATTCCAATTCGTTTTCGTGCAGATTTATTATTAGCCATATTTTTAACAATAAGTTATCAAGTAATATTTAAAATAAAAGTATAATACACAATTGTAATACAATCATTAAAAAATTGGAAGGTTTTTTTAAGAAAAATTTATTAATTTATCATTAAACCTTGATAAGATAAAAATTTTTAGGCACTATAATAATTAAAATTATTAAGTTCAAAATTCTATGGCAAAAAATAAAGGCACTCGAATTTTAATTACGTTAGAATGTACGGAATGTCGTTCAAATCTAAATAAGCGTTCACCTGGTATATCTAGATATTCGACACAAAAAAACCGTCGAAATAACCCTGAAAGATTAGAGTTAAAAAAATATTGTCCAAATTGTAATAGACCGACTACACACAAAGAAATTAAATAAACTATGCCAAAACAAAAACAAAAAGTTTCGCCAATTGGTTTAAATCAAAAGATTGATTATAAAGACATTGATCTATTGACATTATTTGTTACAGATCAGGGAAAAATACTTCCACGTCGTGCAACAGGCGTAACAGTTCAACAACAACGAAAACTATCAAAAGCAATTAAACGAGCACGTGTATTATCGTTATTCCCATTTGTTGCGTCAGATCCAATTTAAGCTATCTTAGAGTTATTATTGATCACAATAATAACTCATTCTAATTTTTGGTTAATTTATAAGGAGAAATTTATAGTATGGGAAATTTTATTGATAAAACATTTACAGTAATCGCTGACATTCTATTAAAAATTTTACCAGCTAGTAAACAGGAAAAACAAGCTTTTTCGTACTATCGAGCAGGGATGTCAGCTCAAGGAAAAGGACGCTATGCGGAAGCGTTACGAAACTACTATGAAGCATTACAAGTTGAAGAAGATCCTTATGATCGGAGTTATACACTCTATAATATTGGATTAATTTATGGAAATACCGGAAAATATACGCAAGCATTAGAATTTTATCATCAAGCACTAGCATTAAATTCGAATCTTCCACAAGCCTTGAATAATATTGCGGTAATCTACCATTCACAAGCCTTAAGAGCACAAACCTTTGATGACGATGAATATATTGATTTGTCTAAGGAATTGTTTGATAAAGCAGCGGAATATTGGATTCAAGCCTTAAAATTAGCACCCGATAATTACCCAGGTGCTAGAAATTGGTTAAAAGTAACGGGTCGATTTATGGATAGTTAATCTTTGAGTCTTATTGCATTCAATAATCATCTTAAGTTTGCTGTATAATAGATAATAATTATTACTAATTAGTAACCATTGAGAACTAAAGGTAATCGTTTGAAAGTATATTTATTCGAAGATATTTTAATATGTTAAATCAAAATGGTAAAAACTAATTTAAATAAAGGTTTCGTTACTCAAATTATTGGTCCTGTATTAGATATTGCATTTACTGATGGTAACTTACCACCTATTTACAGTGCACTTAAAATCGAATTAGGCGATGGAGAATCAACAATTGTTGAAGTACAACAATTATTAGGTGATAATCAAGTTCGTGCGGTTTCAATGCGCTCAACAGATGGTTTAAAACGTGGTGTAGAAGCAATTGATTTAGGTACTCCTATTAGTGTACCTGTTGGTACTGTAACATTAGGACGTATTTTCAACGTAATCGGTGAACCGGTTGATGAGCAGGGAGATGTTTCATTTGATGAAACATTACCAATTCACAGAGATGCACCAGCATTTACAGAATTAGAAACTAAACCATCAATTTTTGAGACTGGTATCAAAGTAGTTGATTTATTAGCGCCATACCGTCGTGGTGGTAAAATTGGTTTATTTGGTGGTGCTGGAGTAGGTAAAACAGTATTAATTATGGAATTAATTAATAATATTGCCAAAGCACACGGTGGAGTATCAGTATTCGGTGGTGTAGGTGAACGTACTCGTGAAGGGAATGATTTATACGAAGAGATGAAAGAATCTGGTGTAATTAATGAAAGTAATTTCCCAGAATCAAAAGTAGCTTTAGTATATGGTCAAATGAATGAACCTCCTGGAGCACGTATGCGTGTAGGTTTAACAGCTTTAACAATGGCTGAATACTTCCGTGATGTAAACAAGCAAGATGTTTTATTATTCATTGATAATATCTTCCGTTTCACACAAGCTGGTTCTGAAGTATCAGCTTTATTAGGTCGTATGCCATCAGCGGTAGGTTACCAACCAACATTAGCAACTGAAATGGGTGCTTTACAAGAACGAATCACATCAACAACACAAGGTTCGATTACATCTATTCAAGCTGTTTATGTACCAGCGGATGATTTAACAGATCCAGCTCCAGCAACAACGTTTGCCCATTTAGATGCGACAACAGTATTATCTCGTAATTTAGCAGCAAAAGGTATTTACCCAGCAGTAGATCCATTAGATTCAACATCAACAATGTTGCAACCTGGTATCGTAAGTGAGGTTCATTACGAAATTGCAGAAACAGTAAAAGAAACTTTACAACGTTACAAAGAATTACAAGATATTATTGCGATTCTAGGTATTGACGAATTATCAGAAGAAGATCGTTTAACTGTTGCACGTGCACGTAAAGTTGAAAGATTCTTATCACAACCATTCTTCGTTGCTGAAATCTTCACAGGTTCACCAGGTAAATACGTAAGCTTAGAAGATACAATCAAAGGCTTCAATATGGTTTTAAAAGGTGAATTAGATGATTTACCAGAACAATCATTCTACCTTGTAGGAAATATTGACGAAGCAATCGAAAAAGCAGAAACTCTAAAATAAGGAGTCAAATATATGGTTATGAACATTCGTGTCCTTACCCCAGACAGAGTCATTTGTTCAACAACAGCAGATGAAGTAGTTCTACCTGGTTTAACTGGACAAGTAGGCGTGTTAGATGGTCATGCAGCATTAATTACTGCATTAGATACAGGTCTATTACGAATCAAATTAGATGATAAATGGACACCTATCATTTTATGTGGTGGATTAGCAGAAATTGATCGAAATCGTGTAACAGTTTTAGTAAACGATGTTGAAGAACTTATTGATATCGAATTAAGTGAAGCAACACAAGAATTAGAGAAAG
>VMHT01080060.1_pt1 | contig 23832 bp, 18 predicted proteins | sample 4693611 | NCBI WGS metagenome assembly VMHT01 (sample SAMN12280063, study PRJNA550983) | marine metagenome | isolation source: seawater sampled from same location over 5 years 0.02-0.2 micron viral filtrate | place: USA: collected off the coast of southern California halfway between the port... ...
CCATTAGAAATGCCATACTATGACCTGAGTAGATTTGGAATACATGATTATGGAACTTGATACTATAGGATAGTATCCTTGTACCATTATCCGCACATTGCTGTCACAGGGTTTTCCACAGTTTTGTTGTGAGTTGTGGAAAACTTTTAGAATCATTAAATAAATGGGGTTAAGGTGCTCTCAAGATGTAGTCTTAGCCCGCAACCTACCGAATGTCAAGGAGAGATGTGCCAGTCCTCAAAGTGTCACACAAACCCTTGGAATCACTTGACATTTACTTGGAGCTCCCTTATAATAACAGCATGGATCTCCAAAAGACTCGGAAACACTCGGTTGACTACTTCGTGACCTTCTGAGTCTTTTGGGATTCGCACCTTTTCCACAACCTGTGGAAAACTCAAAAGATTAAAAAATGACTTTTTAAGATTCTTCTCTTTTTAAGAAAGTTAAAAAAGTGACTTTTTAACATTTTGAGGTTTTTAAGAAAATTAAACTTTAACATGTTTGTGAAAACTTACGAAAATCTTGATAGTTCAGCTATTAATAGACTGAAAGTATCAAATAATAGTGTATTTGTAACATATAACAGTAATATTGACAAAGAATATGAATTTAGCTGTGAAAACACAGTAGAATTCAATGATACAGTCAATAATACTGTTAACAATAAAGAATCTCTTGGTAAACTACTTAATAGTAGTATAAGAGAAGGCAAACTCGTTGATATCACTAAATAAATGCAGTATAGAGGTTAAAACACCCCAAAACCGATGACTAAGCGTTCTAAGAAAGAAGGCAACAGCAAGTACAAAGATTCAGAATGGACCAATGACGCATCTGGATACGATGTAAAGAACATACGCAGACAGACTAAACGTAAGATAACAAAATTCAAGAAAGAGAGCAAGTGGGGTGAGGACAGTTAGCAAAGTGACCACTAAGACCCCACACGGGGTCTTTTTTTGTTATTATATAAATGTGGACAGGGATGGGCATCCCATAAGCAACTGCTATTCCTTCCACACTATAAACACACAGGAGATCAAATGCCAAACTGGTGTCACAACCGTGTTTCATTCTATTCAGACAATGTTGATGAAATCTCATCAATAGCTAAGATCTTTAAGAGTGATGAAGTATTCAACACTATTCTACCATCACCAGACTGGAAGACGACACCCAACGACAAAGGCGAACTGCCTATCTTGAGAGAGATGAAATCTCCTAAGACTGGCGAAGTTTTCCACAGGACGTACGATTTTCCAGATGGCACAAATGATGACAGATGGTATTCCTGGAATAATAACAACTGGGGTACTAAGTGGGAACTGGGTGAGGTAGACTGTGAGCATGACGAAGAAACACTTGAATGTGTATTTGAAACTGCATGGTCACCACCAGAGGGAATTTATCAAGCACTGCGTGAGCAGTTCCCTGATGTTAGTATATCATGGTTCTGGGATGAACCAGGTATGCAGCAGGCAGGATACCTCAACAACTAGTCCAGTTTACAAAGTGTCCACATACCCCTTCACAGGGGTATTTTTATGTGTATAATGAAAGAGTAGTCAACCAAAAGCATTATGAGTTTTTTCAAGCACGTTCAACTTCACGAGTACGACATCACAGACCTCGGAATTACACAGGCGTGTTATGATGAACTTATCGCAGATGGTAACAACAGTGATGAGAAGCAATTACGCATTCTATCACGTGCCATGTGTGAAGAGTTCAAAGATTATATGAGACCATTGTTCTCATAAGGCAGCTGCCTCAACCAGTTGGCAAACTGTCCACTATTGCCCCACATGGGGCATTTTTCTTTTATAATGAAGACATGAGCACATTACATCACGAATCCTTACTTGAAACCTGCTTTGACGAAGCATGGGACGAGTTCAGATCTCACAACAAACTATCTCTAAAAGAGATGGAAGAGTTATGGGACTTCTCACGTGGCACACGTGACGCCATAGAATCAACAGCACGCAAACTCTTCACGGAGGCGTGCAGATGAGTTGCACCCGTAATCTAAGCATGACCGAATCAGAGGAGGAAGTGCTAGTCAAAATGACTATGTTCTTTATTGACAACGGGTGGACAGATGATGAGAGTCAAGAGGCATTTGATTCTCTCACAGATAAGATTTGTGATCCATCTCCATTTGACTACACCTAAGGGAAAAATCCAGCTGCCCGTGGACAGTTCACAAACTGTCCATTTTTTATGGGAATGGGTCTGAAATCGTGTATTATAAGAATATGGAAATCACAGACCAGTTTCAAATCACTCTCACCTCTCAGGAATACGACCTGATCCAAGAGGTTTTCTCATTCGCTTATTCAATGGATTTTGAAGAGCACAGCGATGAGCAAATTTTCAACAGCACATGGGACAAAATCTCAAACGCTGATCACAACATCAAATTTGAAGAGGTCAAATGAATTCTTACGTTGCTGAGTTCTATCCCCAACTCATTCAAAAGGGATACACTGAACGAGAAGTGAGACAGGAGGCAAAACGTGACGAGTCACGCGAGGTTCCCGATCCTTTCAAATCCAAGTATGAGACATACGACGAGTATTTGGAAGCACTTCACGAATTCATGAACGGAATTTAAACCAGTTGACAAACTGTCCCAAGCACCCACACAGGGTGCTTTTTTATTGCTATATTAGAAGAGTCAAACGAATACACACTTATGACAGCATCTGCAGCAACACCTAAGGCACGCAAAACAAGAACACGCAAACCAAGGGCAACCGCAGCAGTCAAGACAGTTACTAAGGCAGCAGTGAAAAAAACAGTCATCAAGACTACATCACCCCGCCGCCCTAGCACTGCCAAACTCATCAACTCATCACGCTACATGCAAGACATAAAGCAAAGATGGGCAATACATGAGTTTGAGATCAACGCCCTAGCTAATGACCTTAAGAAAGGTTTTACCATGGTTCAACCATATGGTCAGCAGTTAGTCAACCAGTTTAAGAACTGACACACACGCACCCCACGGGGTGCTTTTTATTTGTATAATAAAAGAGTAGTCAACCAAAGCATTCCACTCATGAGATTAATTGAACGTCAGATGAACCGCGCAATCAGAAACAACTCTGATTTCAGAAAGGATAACACAGAGGTCGTGAACATTCGCGGCAATGCATTTGTATACCTACACGGTAATCACATTGCAACTGTATCAAATGATTCAATGCAAATCTTTGATGGCGGGTGGCAGTCAGTCACAACCAAGTCAAGACTGAACGCCCTATGCTATGAGTTCGCATATGGTTGCGGCGTATTCCAAAGGAAATTTGAGTGGTTCATTTCAACCCGTGCTGGTGACGTTGATTTTGTTGACGGTTACGAGTTACCGCTGGCGACTTGATGGCACACTATTCAATGCCCCATCTCCCAAAACTTAGAACAGAGGACCGCCTGGTCCATTATGATCTAATCGGGAAGATGGGGTCTTCTCTTATAAATCTTTTGAAGGAACAATTTTTTAACAATGACAAACGTTAACACCTGGGCAGTTCAGCCCGCCAGCTGGTCCAAATTTGATGAGCACGGCGCGGTGTACTGTGCAGACATTGACACAGCATACAAAGTTTGCAGCTCAATTGCTGGCGAGGGTGACCAGGTAATTTACAAGCTAACACATGGCGACCCTATCAAGTGGGTACGTGTGACAGGCAACGAACTGGTCCAATCTGCATAGATTTCTGCACACCCCGCCCTATAATAAGAACATGAACAAAACCAATTCACTCAAAACTTATCACGGCGGACGTGTTCTTGCTAATGAATCAGCAATGAGAGATCCAGCGGTTGTTGCCATGTTTGCAGCAATGGAAGAAAGAAACTGGGAAGACCTAAAGCACCCCAGTGGACACTTCGGATACTGGAACATCAGCGACAGACATTAGTCGCTGATCCATTATAATAAGTACATCACATTCAAAGCACCCATGACCTCAACCTATCAAACTCAAACAACCGACACATCCTACAACGGTTGGACAAATTATGAGACTTGGAACGTTGCCCTATGGTTAGGCAATGATGAGGGCATGTATTCTCTAGCAAAGAGAAAGTCTTCCTATGATGAACTCATCCCAACACTTGAGAGCATCTATGGACAAATCACACCCGACGGCGTGAGATGGATGGACCCCAGCATCAACACATGTGAAATGGATGAGATGCTAGCAGAATTATAACATTCTGCCTCTGGGCATCCGTAAGACTGGCAGGGGTTGCGTTCACTAATCGCATTTAATCCGAACCTCAGCAAACATAAGTCCCAGACCATGTGTGTGTTTACTACAAAAGACAGAGGGGCAGTAATATGCCCCTTTTTTATGCCCCTTGATGCCCCCAAGCGGCGATGGGACTCCTAACCATTCACTAACCTACAAAAGTATCCAGACGACAGATAAATATATTTTGAAAATGGTTTTAAAAAACCCCAAAACCCAAAAAAATTTTCCTGGTAAAAAATGCCCCAAAAAGTTGATTACACAGACTACGATAAAATCCTCGCAAACTTTGATTCGTTCTGCGATGACTTTGAAAGTCGTGCGTCTAACGCCTACCTAAAAGGAGACCAAAATGATGGAAGAGTTACAAAAGAAATTGAGCGAGCAGGAAACGACGCACCTATGGCTGTCAGAGAAGTTGACGAGCCTGGACCAACGAATCTCGCAGCTGGAGCGACCAACGTTGATGTACAAGCGTCCGACTTCTGAGGATTACGAGACGATATCACAAACACTTGATTATCTTCATAATAATATAGAGGGTCTCAAAGGAGATCTAGCAAAAACACAAAGAGGAATGAGGTAATATGGGACAACCAGCAGCAAGAGTAGGAGATAGTGTTTTCACAGGACATGGATGTTCTACTACTACAAAGATCGTATCAGGTCTTGATCAAGGCAGAGTTCTCATAGAGGGAGAACCTGCAGCAGTGGTAGGAATGGAGATGGAAGCTCATACCATCACTAATCCTGGACTTACACCTCCATGCGTTTCTCACATTGGTCCAGTGGTCAATGCAGGATCTGCAACGGTTTTAGTAGGTGGGAAACCACTTGCCAGAACAGGCGATAGTGCAGACATGGGGGCAATCACTGGAGGATGCTCTACCGTCCTTGCAGGTTAGCAAGACCTGTGTTATAATTTTAAAGTATTCAAAAGGTATTAATGGCAAAAGCAAAAGCATCGCTGACAGGGCAGAACTTCGTTGAAGCAATCCCCAAGAAAACTCGTCAGGGTATGGGGAAGCACTCAAAGTATTCTGCGACCTCTGCGAATGGGAAGAGAAAGAGATATAGAGGTCAGGGGAGATAATGTTGTTTCTAATATCAATAATGTCTTTTGCAAATTTTGTATTCTATCCGTTAGTGATAGCTACAATCATTGCATTTGTTATTGAGTCAATCTTTAGATCACAGGACAAGGAACCTCAAGTGTTGAGGTCTATGGCAGTTAGGAAGTATTTCTGGAGACAAGCATGGTTATTCAACATCATTTGGTTTGTTGGGTATTTCATACTTCTAGTTACTAACAGACCAGGAGTACAACAGATGCCCGATATGATCTGGCAAGGATAACTTTTCTCCGAGCACCGAAAAACGCCGACCTAAATATTACTATTCCTCTTATTATATCATGTACCAAGCATTGCCTAAAGAGCTTCATGTAAAAGATAGTCCTATAGCAGGGCAAGGTCTTTATGCAAAGGAAGATATAGAAGCAATGATGTATCTTGGTATATCCCACGTGGTAGTGGATGAAGATATTATGAGAACGCCTCTAGGAGGTTTCATAAACCACAGTGAAGACCCCAATTGCGTTAAATGGTATGAAGAGGAAGAATGGGGGAAGATCTATCATATGAAGACGATTAAACCCATTAAGAAGGGTGAAGAGCTCTTTCTTAAATACACGTTCTATTCAGTAACCTAATGGCATTACCAGAAATCCCTTATGATGAATGGTTTGACACTAAGTACAAATTTGAACCCCACCCTTACGATAATTGGCCAATGGCAACTGATAATAAAAAGAAAAAGGATAAGGATGTAGAAGCAGAGATAAGTCTTCATGAGAAGATGTATCGTCTAGCAACAGAAAAACATAACCCTTGGGGATCTGAGGGGTTCCATACAGGAGGATTACATGACAAATGATTTCTTAGATAATCTTGCTGCACAGCAATATTTAAAAATGCACGACAAAAAACAAATGATCACTGAAGTAGAAAGTGATATCTATCAACGTAAAAAGGGTAAGAGAAAAGATGTAAGTGAAGGAGAAATTTTTGAAAAAGAAGATTATTGCGAAGGAGAGTTTATACCAGGTTTCCACGACTAGTGATAAATAGAAACAGCCTTGCTGTGTCTAAATGCCCACCTTTCAGACATTTAAAGATCTGAGTATTACATTCAAGAAACATCCTGTATCCGATGATTTGGTACAGGTGAAAGATAAGGCAGCTGTTGTGCAAGCAATTACTGCCTTAATTTTGACGTATAAAGGGGAAAGACCATTTCAACCTGAATTAGGATGCGATGTTAAGAACATGTTGTTTGAACCATTAGACTATGGTTCCGCAGTATTAATTAAATCTGCTATCCGAGAAACTCTTGTTCGTTACGAACCTAGAATTGATATAGACGATATTGTTTGTACACCAGATTATGATACTAATGGTTACCAAGTTGAATTGTGGTATACCATTATTGGTAGAGAGGACGCACCAATAGCTGTAGACTTCTTCTTAGAGCGTACACGATAATGCCTTATACTCAGGTTGCCAATTTAGACTTTGAGGATATCAAAGTTGCTCTCAACGATTATATGAGAGCTCAAACGGATTTTACTGATTATGATTTTGAAGGATCGGCATTATCCAACCTAATTGACGTATTAGCATATAATACGTACTATACGGCGTTTAATACTAATATGGTAGTCAATGAGTTATTCATTGATTCTGCCACCTTAAGAGACAACGTAGTAGCGATTGCGAAGCAGCTAGGGTACAGACCCAAAAGTGCTACCTCTCCTACTGCGTATGTCTCTTTTACTGTAAGTTACACTAACCCAACAACCGATAAAGAGATAACTCTTAAGAAAGGAACAGGATTTATTGCGACTTATGACAATAATGTGTATCAGTATGTTACACTTGATGATGTAAAAGCACAGGTTGTTAATGATGTTGCAACATTTACTGACATTCCTCTTAAAGAAGGAACACAACTTGTCAATACATTCAATATTAATTCATCATTAAAGAGTCAGAGATTCATTCTTGACAACCAAAATATTGATACCAACACAATTAGAGTAAAGGTATACCCAACTGGAGGTAGCTTTAGTGAACCATACCTTATAGCAGATAATATTTTAGGTGTTGATGGAACTTCAAAAGTATTTTTCCTTGATGAGATAGAAGATGAGAGATATGAGATCCTAGTGGGTGACGGGGTTCTCGGCAAAAAGTTAGATAACAATGCAAGAATTGAAGTTTCTTACTTAACAACATCAGGTCCAGAGAGTAATGGAGTAAGAACTTTTGTCTTCTCTGGTGTATTAGAGAACGTAAATGGAAGTACACCTGCTATTAGTGTTAGTGTAACTTCTGCAGTTGCATCTGCTGGTGGAGAGGAGATTGAGAGTACACAAAAGATTAAGTATACTGCTCCTAAAGCATATGGCACACAGGAGCGTGCTGTAACCGCCCAGGACTACGAGGCAATCGTTCGGAAGGTATATCCTGCCACCAGTGACATTATCATCTTTGGAGGGGAAGATCAGGATCCACCTGAGTATGGAAAAGTATTCATTTCATTAAAACCAAAAGATGCAAGTTACATTACATCCTTGACTAAGAATGAAATTGTAAAAGAATTAAAGCAATATGTGGTTGCATCTGTAGAACCTAAGCTAGTTGATCCTTCTATTCTATATGTTGAGATGAATAGTAAGGTCTATTACGATGGATCTGCTACTGATCAGACAACATCACAGATTAGAGACAAGGTTATTGGTGGTGTACAGTCTTATCTTGATACTTCTGATACTGAGAAGTTTAATGGTAAGTTCAGATATAGTAAGATGGTAGGTGTGATTGATGATGCAGATCGTACTATCAATTCTAATCTAACTTCTCTTACAATGAGAAAGGATTTTTATCCATCTCTTAACTCTACCTTCTTTTATGAAGTATGTTTCCAAAATGAATTTGATCAGGACTGTGATGATCCAGTCTTGTCTACCACTGGGTTTAGAGTAACTGAGTATCCTAATTTTGACGTTTATCTGGAGGACAGGGCAGGCAAAATTGTCCTATATAGACTAGATAGCGTAACTGGTGAAAAGGTTGTCCTTGACAGTGAAGTTGGCGATATTGATTATGTAAAAGGTGAATTGATGATGTACGATTTAACTATCATTAAAGGTAGTTTCTTTGATAATCGCATTTCTGTTAGAGTAAAACCCAAATCCAACGATATCAAGGCACTCCGTGAGGTTTATCTTGACGTTGATGTTGCTAATTCATCGTTCACTGCATACAAAGAGTAAAGTAAATGCCTGCTGTAAAAACCAAGAGAATTTCCACTCTAATTGAAACGCAGCTTCCAGCTTTTATTACTGATGAATACGAACTCTTTAGTAAGTTCGTTCAAAAGTATTATGAAGCACAGGAGGTACAGGGTGGTACGCTGGATATTATCAGCAATCTACAAAAATATGCAGATATAGATTATTATGAACAAAATCTTCTTAGACAGTCTGATATCTTGGACACTAGTATTTCTGCTAGTGATGATACAATTGTACTACAAGATGCGACGAGCTTTCCAAAGAAAAACGGATACGTAAAAATTGATGACGAGATTATCTTCTACGGATCTAGAACAGATACCCAGTTAAATGAGTGTTCTAGAGGCGTTAGTGGAAATACCTCACTAGGAGACCTATACGAGTCTAGCACTTTCTCTAGCACCACTGCGGCGTCACACAGTACAGGTGTGAATGTATATAATGTAAGTAATCTATTCTTATATGCATTTGTAAAGAATTTTGAGAATCAGTACCTAGGTTCTTTCCCTGAGAAGTATCTAAAGGGAGAAGTAGATAAGAGAACTCTTATTAAGAACATTCAAAAGTTCTACAAAGCTAAGGGAACTAAGAGTTCTATTCAATTCATCTTTAATACTGTTGTTGCTAAGGATAGTGATAACAAACCAGAAGTATACAAACCAAGAGATTTTACTTACAAGTCATCAGAATCTGACTGGATTAATGTTTATGCATTAAAATGTAAGGTTGTTAGTGGAGATCCTAAGAATTTAATAGGTAATAAGATTTCACAAGTATCTACTGCAGAATATGGGTATGCAGATGCTATTGTTGACAATGTAAATTCTGATGGTACAGCAGACAACGAAAAGATTTATAATATTGTTCTAGCTCCTGAAACTGTTAATGGTCAATTTGCTATTTCCACCAAAACTAAACTTGCGAAATCCCTGTCAGGGACTGCGATCTCAGGGGATAGAATTAATGTGTCTTCTACCCTTGGATGGGAGACTACTGGATCTGTATTAATTGGTGAAGAGACTATTACATTCAGTGAGAAGAATGTAACACAGTTTATTATTGATGAAAGACAAGCACAAGGAGCTACGGTTCATCCTGTTGGGACATCTGTATATAAACCAGTCACAATTTCTGGAAGTGGTGTAACACTATTAACTTTTGGTGTTGTTTATAATTTAAAACCACAGAATTCACAACCATATTCTAGTCCTGGTGATGACATTCAAGTTTCCAATCCAGGATTTGAAACTGATGATCCTAAAATTGTACAGGTAGGTACTAATCAAACAAGATGGGTAATTAATCAAGGTACTGCACCTGTCATTCCAACATTACCATCTATTCAATCATCCTTAAGTCAGTTAACTACTGATGTATCTTCCATTTTTGAGGATGATCAATATTACTATATCACAAGTTCTAGTTTTCCATCATATAAAATTTTAGATGGATCAACTGTAAACGAAAATCTTCTTGATCAAAGAATACTCCGTATCATCAGGAAACAATCTACAAGGACTACAGAGATCTATCCAACTCCTAGAAGAGATGTTGGTATCCTCCTAAACGGTGTTCCTGTCTACGGTTTCAAGGATTATGATAGTATTCGTTTTGGTAAACTAGAAGAAATCAAAATTAACACACAAGGTAGAGGTTATGAAAAACCACCTTTTGTATTAGTTGATCAGGTTCCAAATAAAGCAAGAGCTGTTCTTTCTGGTCAAGTTGTAGAAAGTATTATTGTTGATACTGATGACATCTTCCCAAGAACTCCAGATGTTACTATTACATCTGGTCGTAATGCATCTGTTCGTGCAGTTGTAACTGGTGGTAAAGTAACAAGTTTAATACTTGATAATCCTGGTGAATTTTATTCTTCTCCACCAATTGTAAGAATTTCTGATACTGCTGGTAGAGGAAGGTTTGCTGATTATGAAGCAGTTGTTAATACTGATGGAAACATAACTGGATTTAACAAACGTGGTGAAGGAAATTTCTATAAGCAGAATTCTGTTAGAGTAGATATCATTCCTGTTGGTGAAGATGCAGATGGTATTCCTTTATTAAAAGAGTGGAACTTTAATAGATTTAATAAATTAGAAAACAATCTTGATACTGAATATGGTTATATCTTCCAGAATTATAACAATGCATTAGATTATGGTTATGGTCATGTTGCCAACCCAAAAGCTTTACGTGTTGATTTAAACGACAATATTAACAGTGCAGGAACTGAGCCTACTGTAAAGACACACTCACCAATCATAGGATTTGCTTATGATGGTAATCCTATTTACGGTCCATTCGGACATCAGGATTCATTAGATTCTACTTCATCAATTGTGAGAATGACTTCTGGATATTCTTTAGGTGGAAGTCGCTCTAATGGTCCATCGTTATCTGAGTACCCTTTGGGTAGTTTCAATAACGATTATACTTACACTCATAAGAGTGGTACCTTAGATCAAAACAATGGAAGATTTTGCACCACCCCAGAATTTCCGCAAGGAACTTATGCTTATTTCATTACTGTTGATAGTAATCAAGTACCGCAATACCCATATATTATAGGAGAGAACTTCTATTCCCTACCAGTAGATAGTAATTATAATTCCAATATTAATCAGGATGATGTTCCAAAGACTTCTAAGCAATATTATGTTCCTGGAATGCAAGGAAATGGAGAAGGTGTTATTGCAAAAATTGCAGAGGTTAGTTCTGGTACAGTTGATGAAGTAGAAGTTTTAGAATCTTCTTCTAACTTTTCAATCAATTCTCAAATTTATTTTGATAATAGAGGAACAGAAGGTTCTGAAGTAGAAGCTATTATTTCTTCAGTTAAAGGTAAAGACGTTTCTTACCTAGAATCAAAAGAAACTAAGGTAGTAAAACTTACTACTATTCAAAGTGCATACTTATTTGCAGATGATACATTATCACAACCTTCATCTGGTGCATCTGGTTCTATTGTCGGTACTGTGAAGAATGATAATACAATTGTACTAAGAAATGTTAGTGGTACATTTGATAATACTGGTACTTTCTCAGCTGCAATTAAAACATTTACAATTTTACTAGATCAAAGAAGTTCATATACTAAAGGTGCAACATTAAGTCTTACTGATGGTGTTAATACACCTATTGCAACTGCTGAGGTATTGGAAGGTACATCCTCTCAAAACACAGTCCAGATCAAGGTTCTTACAGGTACATGGATTGTAGATAATACATATTTCTTACAATCTGATGATTTGTTTAATACATCTGGAACTAGGATTGAAAAACTAACATCATTGAGTGATGGACTGGAACCATTTGAAGTTAATCAAAGTGTAGCATTAATTGAGACAGCATCAAATCATGGATTGGGAGTTGGAGATAAAGTAACAATTGATATTAATCCTAATGATGTAACTAAACTTAAGACTTATTATTTAAGAAAGAGATTATATCAAGAAGCAGTTCTAATACCTCCTACTGCAGCTACTACTATTAATTTCACAGGAATAGGAAGATATGAAATCCTCAATGGTGGTGCTGACTATACTCCTGGTACTTACACTGGTGTTGCTTTCACTAGTGGATCGGGATCTGGAGCAACTGCTACCTTTACTGTTTCTGCTGCAGGGGTAATTTCTAATATTCAAATTGAAAACGGTGGTTCTGGATATGCGAGAGGTGATTATCTATCTGTTGCAGATGAAGACTTAGTAAGATCTGGTGCATCTACATCAACAGCAAGATTGACTTTATATGTTGGACATGTTGGTGTTCCTGCTGGTGGTACAAAAGTAACTGTTGATAATCCATTAGGATTTTCTACTAATGATTTAATTCAAATTGGTGAAGAAATCTTAAAAGTTACTGATGTTACTGGAAATGATATTACTGTAATTAGAGGACAGGAAGGAACTATAGATGTAGATCACTTTGATGGACAGGAAGTAATACTATACAAAGGACAATATAATTTTAATAATAATTTCCAAATCTTTACAGGTGCTAATTCTGGACGTATTCAATCATATGATCCAGTAACACATAAAGTTATCATTTCATATCCATATGGAACTTTAAAGACAACTGCAAATGAAGTTGTGTTAAGCTCTAGTTTCTTTGATAGTAGTGATCCTAAGAGATTAGTTGCTGTTAAATCTACAGAAGATCCTACATATAAATTTGAATTCTCGGAAGATAATAGTACATTTGTATCTAATCCTAATATAAACGTACAGGAATTTTATAAGTATAAGTTTGATACGTCTCATTCTAGTCTTACTGGGACTTACTTTGATATTAGTCCAAGTAAAAATCTAAATCTTGTTACTGTAGAGAAGACAGAAGGTACACATCTTCCTGGTAATGCTGGTGCATTTACAGATGTTAAGTTTGGATTTGGATCTAGATTAGAAACAAATGATTATAAAGCTAAAGTAGGAACTGATTTTACTAACTTCTATTACTACGATAAGAAGAATGTAGTAAATGCAGAAGATGCTTATTTAAAGATTATTACAGATCCTTTACAAGGAACTAAAACTCTCAATTATGTTACCCCAAATCGTTTTGTTTATGATGTTACTAGTCAGCCTCTTTGGGATGGTTCTGGATCCATTTCTTATACTACTGCTGGTCAGTTCGCTATCGGTAAGATTAACACAGTAGATATTATTAACTTAGGATTAAACTATAAAAAAGTTCCTACTATTAATGGTGTTGATGTAACTGAAAGTTATAGAGCATCTGCTACTGTATTATTTGATACAGCATCTGAAGTTATTACTGGAGTTACTATTGACAACAAAGGATCAAACTACATAGATCCAAAAATAGTAATTACAGAAGGTGATGGAGTTGATGCAAGGTTTAATATTGTTGTAAGAAATGGTGAAATCTTTTCTATTACTGTAGATAAAACAGGAAAAGGATATACAAAAGCACCTAAGATTAAAATTATTGAGGGTAGTGTTGAAGCATATATTAATAGTTCTTCTATTGGTATTCCTCAGAGTGTTAATTTTATTCAAAATGGTGGTTCTTTCCATCTTGATAAAACAGTAGCTTCTACATTCTCATCAAACTATATTGCTGTTCTAAAGGATTATACTGGCAACTTTAGTAAAGGAGAATTAGTAACACAAACTATTAATGGTACAGAAGTTTTTAGAGCACGAGTTTCTGAGTGGAGATCTGGATCAAGACTTCTTAAATTAAAAGATGCATCTGGAACTATTCGTCAAGATGTCGCTATTGCATCAAGATTTGTTTCTGGAATTGTTCACTCTGTATTTGTAACTACTTTCCAAGAAGAGATTAGTAGTTTCTATGATAATCTAGGATACTTTGATTCTGATAGGGGTCGTCTTGGTGTATCTAATCAAAGATTGTTGGATAGTGACTTCTATCAAGATTATTCTTATGTTGTAAAATCTAAAACACCTATTGATGAATGGCGTGATCTTATTAAGGCTACTACACACCCATCTGGATTTAAATTATTTGGTCAGGTTGATATAGAAGCTACTGCTAGTAGTAAAATGCCAGCAGAACTTCCAAAGGCATCACATTTCAGTGTTGTTCAACTCTGGGATCCTGAAAAGAATAAGATTACTGTTGAGAACACAACATATGCTATATCACTGTCTGTACAGTCAGTTAAGAGTCAGAGAATCCGTAAAGGTGTTGGTTCTGCTGCAGCTAGTGAGTTCTTGTTCAATGAAGTTCGTGCATTTGAATTTACTCTTAATGGTACATTTGATGGTTACTATGATACTGATGGTAGATTGCAAGGAACTACAACATTCCAAATCATTAATGATCTAGGTGTTCCTTTCTTCCCTGCAAGCGATAAAGGTCTTATCGTTACACTTGATGGCATTCTTCAAGAACCAGGAGTTTCATATACTATCAATAACGATACTATTGTATTCTCTTCTCCACCATTGGGAGATGGAACTAAAAATGGTTATGATTATAAGGGTGTTACTTTCTATGGTAAGGTATTCCAGTTTAAGGATGATCAATACAATACTAAGCACCTAAGAAAATTAAAAAATATTTTCCAACGTAGTGGTACATGGATTGATGCTGCAAATCAAATTGAAAGGAATGTAGAGTTTATTGTTAATGAAACTATTGGATATGCAAAATCTACATATCCAAATTTAGATTGGGCAACTAAACAAGATGATTATGAAGAAAACCTCAGATTTATTTTAGATGCTTATCAACATGATATTAGATTTGGTGGAAACATTAAAACTGTTGATTATACATCTGCTTTTAATACTGAGAGTCAGTATCTTTATATTAAAAATAACAGATCTGAATCTAATTCTATTTTTGCATATGCAACTAGATTAGCAAAGCTAGCAATGCGTAATTGGGATTACACTGATACTGGTGTAACCTATATTCAAGGAACAAGTAAAATTAACCTAACATCTACTGATAATGTTGCTGTTGGTATGTTTGTTAGTTCTGGTAGAGCATTCCCATCTGATACAAAAATTACATCTATTGATAGTGCTACTCAAGTTACATTAAGTCGTAATGCATTAGCAAACTCTGCTGGTGGCGGTGGTGCTCCAACTGGAGTTACATTATTAAGTGGTACAGGAACCACAGGACCTATTGCTACTAGCACGGGTGCTGTTGCTCCTGGTGATGAATTTAATGCTCCACCTGGAGTTATTGTTACTGTTCCTACATCATTCTCTGGTAGTGACCAAGCAACATTCTCTTGGAGTGGACTTAATAATGGTATGTTCTATAAAGCAGGACAACTAATTGAAGGTAACAGACAGTATATTATTGATACAACACATTCTTGGATGTCTACAACATATCCATCTCTTGCAGCAGCTTCAGGAACTGCAGCAATTAAGTGTAAGAGAGATATTGGTCTTATCTTAGATGCATATGTTTATCATCTTAAACAGGGTGGTAACTTTAAAATTGTAGAAGCAGCACAGTTGTACTATACAAAAAATGAATATCCTTATGGTGAAACTAGAACTTCTCTAGTTGGAGTTCTTACTGAAGCACTCGCAACATTTACTTATGCTAAGGATTTAGCAATACAGGCAATGAGAAATCAGTTGCCTTATCAAGATGGATCTGCATTAATTGATTCCAATACACCCAAATGTGTAGAGGTAGAAAGCACATTAAACACATATCATAGTATTGTTAATACTATTTTAACTGAGGGAGCAGGTCTTATAGAGAAGACAAAGCAAAATTCTAACAAACGTGGTAATTGGACTCCTACATTGACATATTCCAATTACAATATTATAGGTGATGCCAATATTCCTTTGCAGGAGTGTAGTAATGTTGCTTCCTCTATTAATTCCTTATATGATAATTTGGATGATATTATGAATTTAAAATCTGTAACTAGAACGTTACCAGATTATATTGATGGAGAAACAAAAGAATTTGAATTATACTGGGATGATAATACTGCTGTAGATAGCGAAAAAGATGAGAATCTATTCTTATCATTAAATGCTGTAATACAGAAACCTAAGTTTACTGAGGATTATCCAGGAGAGGATTCTTACTTTATTGATAGAACTGTAATTCCTAACGTAATTAAATTTGATGTAGCTCCTATATGGGATCAAGATCTTGGAGCTAAGACTATTGGTGAACCGACTGCAGTTGAGAAAGTAGTTGGTATTGGTGTTGGTAATTATAAACGACTTACTATTGATTATAACTTAGTTGATGGTATAAAAAATGGTCCTTTCCTAATTTTAGATTTAGAAGACTACACAGTACAAAGTATTGAATCAAATGATTCTTTATATGTATTCTTAGATGGTGTCTTACAAAGAGAAGGATACTCATATACTGTATCTGGTCCAAATATCTTCTTTAATGTTCCTGTTACAAAGGAAATGAAGATTGATATGAGATATCTCTATGGAAGAGATGTTGGACAGGTTATCAATTTCTATGATTTTGCTCCAGATACTTATTTTTCTACTGGTACTTTAACTTTTGATTCAACATCTTCTGTTTGGGATACATTCTCAAAGTATACTTGGATGGGTGATAAGATTGGTTTACCTATTCATGCATGGCAAGTAAAACCAGATGGAACTTATAATGTTATTGGTAAAGTAAAAAATTATCTCAATACTGGAACACAAGTTAAATTTGATATTCCACAAGCACAAAATTCTTCCATTTTACCTGGTGTTGATGTTATCTTTGGTGTAGCAAGTTACTATGACAGAAATATAACTGTTGCTGCTTCAGAATTTACGAATGCTACTCTAGATCTAGAGGAAGATGAAGTTGGTAGAAAACTATTAAAAGCTGATATCCAAGCTTGGGCGGGAACTGTTATTGGTAAAACTTATACCAATCCTTTCTTAAGTCTATCAGGTGGAGATCAGATTCGTGTAGAAGGTGAAGATGGTTTTAGAAAAATCAAGAAACTTCCTGGTATTACTACCAGTAAAGATAATAGAGATGGTGAACAACTATCAGATGATATTTTTTCTCCAGTCTCAGTTGAGTCTTATACTGGAATCACGAGAGGTGAAGGTCTTTCTATAATTGCTACTATTGAAAATGGTAGTGTTACCAAATTAACTTGGAACCAACGTAGCTATGATCCTATTACACAACCTACTGCATATCAGTATTTTACTCCTCCAGTTCTTAAATTTGAACCTAAAAATGGAGAAGGTGGTGGTGCTAGTGCAACTGTACTAGTCAGTAAAGGACAAGTTGTTAGTGTTGATCTTATTAATGGTGGTTCTGGTTATACAGAAGCTCCAAAAGTTATTGTAACAAGAAGATTTGATGTTTTATCTGAAAGGGGTATTGGTGTATCACTAATCAACTTAAGAATGAATCCAGTTGTAGAACACACTGGAATGACTGCAACATCTAGTATTAGTATTCTTGGTAATAGACTAGTTGATGCGTTCTCTTTCTCTTCTGTGGATCTTCTCAGTCCAGCAGATGTTGATCGTGAAATTGAGGCAGAAATTCAAACGGGAATTAACAATATAGTTGATGCTTCTTCAGATGGCACTATGCCAGTTAGTGATACTTTAGAACCTCCATCTGAAGGTGCTCATATTGTTTATATTGAACCAGAGCCTGTTGAGGTTGAAGGAGAAGGTGGTGTATTAAGACTTCAAGGTTCTGAAACTGTTGTCACGGCAGAAATTCAGGATATTATAAGTGCTAACACTATTTCTAGTGTAACTAAGGTAATTACAGCAACTCAACAAATTGAAATTCCTAATAATGCATTAAGCAATATCAATTACTTTGAGAATGCTGCATATCTTGATCTTGACTTTAATATTGGTGAGACTATTGCTTATATTCCTGATACATCTAAATTCTATGGAACAGGTCTCTTATTGATTGGAGATGAAGTTGTACGATACAATAGAAAACTTTCTGATAGATTTACCAATATCACTAGAGGAAGAAGGGGAACTACTGAAAAGGATTGGGTTGCTGGTACTTTCTTGAGACAGATTCCACAATTTGTATCTGTTGCTCCTGTTGGAATTGCTAAGATTGAGTCTGAATCTCAACTAGTTGCTGTAAGTGTTGGTGCTGAAGGGACTGGAAGAACTGAAAGAAAATCTACATACCAGATTGAGGTACCTAGTCAATTTGAAGAGGTAATTTATAGTGAGGTTCATCTTGATCTTCAACCACAGTTAGATGTAAATTCTATTTCTAATATTATAGTAGAAGTAGTTCGCACACCACCAACACTAGGACCTGCTTCTGTTATTACAACACATCAGGTTATTCATAACCAAACTGTTGTTGTTAATCAAGTACAAACAGTTCATACTGAATTTGTAATGCAAAAGAACCAACTAGAGGTTCTATTGTTTACACCTCCAGGTGGAGTTATTGACGGATATCAAGAAAGTCTATTCATCTCAGATCCTCTTGATATCAGAGCTGGTAATACTACTGGTGGTCATGATGGAGAAGTTGAACTTGATCAAATTAATAGTCGTTATTATGCTGTTCTAAGAGATACATCTACAGTATTTGTTGATAACGTCTTGTTTGGTGCTGGTAGTGAATATGTTGGAAAATACACCAAGACAAATGCTGGTCATAGAATCAGTCACTTTGATGGTATATTTGATGACGGATTTTCTAGAGTATCTGGAGTATCACTTGGAGAACTTGATCTATACTATGGAGCTCTTACTATCAAAGACTTCACTGAAAGAGCTAACTCCAGCTACACTCTAGCAGGTGACAAGTTCATTCTATTGAATCCTTCAATACAAAATCCAGTTACTGTCAGTTCCGTTAACAACAGTATTGTTGCATCTATTGGTGTACAAGACACTACATCTTTCCCAGATGAGGGATATATATTCCATAGGTCAAACAATTACGCTGGTGTGATCAAATACACTGGTAAGACTGCAAGCACTTTCACTGGATGTACCATACATAGTGGTGATAATCAGATTGAAGCGGGTTCCGAAATGGTACCTTTCACAATTTGATAAATATTGATATAAATATAAATAACTCAAGACAATTTTAAACGTCGGATAAAGAAACACCATGGCTGCTATTATCTCTGATAAGTTTCGTATTTTTAACGCGAAACAATTTCTAGAATCACTCACTGAAGGTCCCACGGACACTAGTGCGGAAAAAACTAGGATGTACTTCTTTGTGGGGCGTCCACAACCATGGAGAGCTTACTTAGAAATTTACTCTAAAAACGCTACTGCATTTAGTGTAGGGGATGAGGTTTACGAAGGAACATATGGTCCAGGTGTATTCCGTGCCACAGTTGCTGCAGTTTATGATAGTGCTCTCCTTCTTACCGACGTTTTTGGAGGTGCTGGTGTAAACTCTGCTCCTGCTCTTAATACTCCTCTTAAGTGCCGTACTGGTGGAAATGGTACTAATGGATCAGGATCCGACACAGGTGCTGAAGCAAAGTCTGGTGTTTATCGTTATGCAACTGAAGACGTTCCTCCCCTTCCTCTTGACAACCAAAGAGAAAAAAGAAATCTTTATGACGAGTTAATTGCTGCTAAGCGTATTACTGATACTTTCGCAAGAACAGTTATTCGTCGTTACAACTGGGATCTAGTTGCTAACCCTAAGTTTGATATGTGGAAACCCGACTACGCAGCTACACCAGGTGGCGGTGGTCAAATTGGTAAATCTACTGCAACAGGTCAAACTAGTATTGCTGATGCGAAGTTCTATGTAATGAACTCTTCATATGAAGTATTCAAGTGTCTTTACAATGGTGAAGATCCTTCAAACACAACAGGTCAGAACGCAACTGAAGAACCAACTACTGCAGGTGGTAACTATGCTTCTTCTACTGGTCTTTATACAGAAACAACTGGTGCTAAGTACATTTGGAAGTATATGTACACCATTTCAACTGATGATGTACTGAAGTTCCTTTCTTCTGACTTCCTTCCTATCGTTCTTTCTACCAACGCTTCTAGACAAGCTGTTATTGCAGCTGCTGTTGATGGTGCTGCTGACGTTGTTTTAGTTGAAGACGCTGGTTCAGGTCTTCCTTCATCACAAACTTTATACACAAGTATTAAAGGAGATGGTACAGGTGGTGTTGTAGAATTTGTAACAAATGGTTCTGGTACTATTACATCTGCAAATATTCAAGCTCGTGGATCAGGTTACACTTATGCTAATGTTCTATTTGCTAATGGTAACCTCTTCTCTGATGCTGGTTTATCATCTGCTGTAACAACTGGTGCATCTGCTGTTGGTGCTTTAGAAATTGTTCTACCTCCTGAAGGTGGTCATGGTTCTGATCATGAGACAGAATTGAATGGTAAGCGTGTTATGACAAACATTCGTCTAACATATGCTGAAGGTTCTGGAGACTTCCCTGTAGATAACGACTTCCGTAGAATTGGTATTATTGCTGATCCATTTAACTTTGGAACAACAACTTTCTCTACTGCTGAAACACTTTCTGGTTTAAAAGCAATTAAGATTACAGGTGCTACTGCAGACTATTCTGTTGATGAGAAGATTACTCAGTCTGTATCTGGTGGTACTGCAAATGGTACAGTTGTATCATGGACACTTGATAGTGGTTCAACAACTCAAGGTGTTCTTAAGTACATCCAAACAACTGATGCTCATACCGATCAAGGTGTTGTAAGACCATTTGAATCTAGTGGTAATGCTATTGGTGGAGAGACATCTACTGCATCTGGTACTGTAAATACTTCTTATAATCAAGCACTATTAGGAGTCACTTTCTCAAGTGGTTTAGCAACACCTGAAATTGAAAATAATTCTGGTGATGTCATCTATGTTGAGAACAGAAGACTAATCACTCGTGCTCCTGACCAGATTGAAGATATCAAGTTAGTTATTGAATTCTAGAAACTTCGCTAAATACTAGGGACTAGAGACTTAGTAATTTGGCGGAGTACGATGCCTCAGAAGACAAACCTAAATGTTAATCCTTATTATGAGGACTTTGACGCGAGTAAGAATTTTTATAAGATTCTATTCCGTCCTGGTTACTCTATTCAAAGTAGGGAATTAACGCAAGTACAATCCATTCTCCAAAACCAAATTGAGAGTTTTGGAAAGTATGCATTCAAGCAAGGTGAGCTTGTTATTCCTGGTGAGGTAGGTCTCAACACAAAATTAGATTACGTAAAATTATCGTCTGTCTCTGAGGTTGCTATTTCAGAGGGAGACGATATTGTTTATAAGAAGTATGATATTAGTCAGTTAGTAGGACAGAAATTAGTTGGTCTTACTTCTGGAGTTACAGCTACTATATTAACTACAACGTTAGCAACTGAATCTTCTGCTGATACTTTGTTTGTTAGTTACGTTAATAGTGGTAATTCTAATACTGAGTCTACTTTTAGACAAGGTGAGACTCTAGAAGTAGCTGATGGTGTCAATACGCCACTTCTAGTTGTTGGTACAGATGGTAGCGTACTTCCTACAAGTATTCAAGTAACAAATCCTGATACAGGTGAGGTAACTTCATTAGAAAGTCCTGCTATGGGATTTGGTTCTGCTGTTAAGGTAGAAGAAGGTATTTACTTTGTTAATGGTTATTTTGTTCGTAATAGTGAACAACTACTTGTCATTGATGAGTATTACGATAAACCATCTGCAAAAGTAGGTTTTACAATTAAAGAAGAAGTTGTAACACCAGAAACAGAAGCAAGCCTATATGACAATTCTATTGGTTCTGCAAACTACACAGCACCTGGTGCACATAGATTAAAGATTAGTTTAGAGTTAAAAGAGTTTGCTCTTAATGCAATTACTGATAAGAACTTTATTCAGTTATTGAATATTTTTAGAGGACAAGTTAGAAGTAAGATTTCCTCTACAGATTTTAGTGTACTAGAACAAACTTTAGCACGTAGAACATTTGATGAGTCAGGTGATTATATTGTAGATAATTTTTCTGTAGATGTTAGAGAGTGGGCACAGAAAGATGGTAATAAAGGTATCTACAGTCCTGATGAATTTAATCTTTATAATGGATATGATGCTTCTGATGCAGCTAAGAAAATGGTTGCAAGTATTGGTCCTGGTAAAGCATATATTAAAGGATATGAAATTGTTAATAAAGAAACTAAGTATCTTGAAATCAATAAGGCAAGAGAAAGTCTTTCTAGTGATAATGTAAATCTTAAGACTAAAGGTCTCCCAACATACAGTATTACCAATGTATTTGGTAGTGTTCCTTTAAATAAAGAAGGATCTGAGCTAACTGCTTATCCAGATGTATTCTTATATTCTACATTTAATGATGGATCTATTGGTCTAAACAATACAGAACTACCTACTGATCACAGACAAACTATTGATAGAAGAGGTAAGATTTTTAATACTGATGATGGTATTAAAACTATTACTTTACAAATTACTAACACTACAACTTTAATTGGTGCAGTATCAGATTCCACATTCCAAACTCAGTTTGCTGAGTTGTTCTTTGTTAAAGTTAGAAGTGATTTAGGAACACCAACATCTATTAGTTCTTTCAAAACACTATCTTTTGCAACTACAAACAAACCATTAATCAATGCTTCTGAGTCTGTTCAATTTTTAGAATTAACAGTTTCTGGTAATAAGAGTGAACTAGAGTTACTATGTTTAGAGTATGATTTATCTGATGATGACAAGCAGAGAAAAATCTACTTAACATCAGCTGATGCTTCAGCAGGTAATAATGAGTTTGGATTTATCGTAGATTACTCAGAAATTATTACTCCTATTATTGGAAAAACAAAACCAAGTAATTTCTATTTACAGAAAAGAGGATCTGGATTTAATTCCGATTCTGATATTGTTCTATCCAAAGGTCGTTTAGAAGAAGGAACATCTGCATACAATACCACATTTGGTTATTCATATTTTGATCCTCAGTTCTTTACTAAGATTATCCTAGAAAAAATTCCTTCAGGTGCTAATGCATTTGATGAAGGTAAATATGTATTTGGTATTAAAAGCAATGCATATGGTGTTGTAGAAGGATCTTCTGCTGGTGTTTATAGTACAGGAAGGATTTTATTTGTTAAAACTTTATCTGGTAAGTTCCAATCTGGTGAGACAATCAGAGATGAGAGTGGCAATACTGTAAAAATTGCAAAAGACAATACAATCTCACATTTCATAGTTCAGAATAGAGGTTTAGGATACGCTGAAAGTGGTGTTACATTATTAATTAATGGTCTTGAATTTGATGCATCAAAAATTGCATTAGGTCAAACAATTGCAGGTAATATTTACAGTGCTACTGTTGCTAATAGAAATGCAGTAAATATTGAGTATGCACAACCACCAGCTGTAACTGTAAAGAATCCTGATGGTGCTGCTAATCCAGGTTCTGCAGCTGCTGTTATACCTGTTCTATTCAGAAATACAGTAACTACATACACTCCACAGAATGTTAAATCTATAGGTTGTTCATATGGATCTGGTAATGCAAATAGTTTCTCTGCAGACGTTGTTGTAGATAGTCAAGAATATTCTGATATTAAAGCAGTTACAAGTTATACTTTCTTTGGTACACAAGGAACTAATTTTATTGAATCAACTAGTTTTAGTGCAGACGCATCTGTTTTATTGCAGCAAGGAGATCTTATACAATTCTCTGATAATACTAACAACCTAGTTCGTTCAGTAGTACAGTACGCAACAAAACACGAA
>VMHT01051722.1_pt1 | contig 23831 bp, 26 predicted proteins | sample 4693611 | NCBI WGS metagenome assembly VMHT01 (sample SAMN12280063, study PRJNA550983) | marine metagenome | isolation source: seawater sampled from same location over 5 years 0.02-0.2 micron viral filtrate | place: USA: collected off the coast of southern California halfway between the port... ...
AGAGGGACGGCAGTCCTAATTCTGGAATTCAGTTAGAAGGTATATGGGTTCAGAGTTATTGGCGTGACGAACTCGCAGTCCAGAACGTTAGAGGTGTTACTAAACCAGCGGACGGAGCAGAATACGACGAATTATTAAACGAATTATCTACCGGAGAAAATTATGACGGAAATTTTAATCTTCCTGACCCAAATAACCCAGATTCAGGAATTCCTTTTTTCAAACAAAATGGAGCATTTGTTGGTACCTATACTGAATTAATTGCTATGGCGAAAGAACATAATGTGGCATGTATTCCAATTTGGAATACCACACAAGGTAACGTATTTAATGTATCAGAAAGTCGCCCATATATAGCGTTTGTTTCTGCTTTAAACGTAGATAGTCCAGACTCGATATTCCCTGATATATCATTTCGCCACCCACCACCAGAAGAAGCAAGGTGGGATTTTAATAAAACAATAGCAGAGCAAAAATGGTTTTTATCAAAATGGAACCTCCAATATGGTTTCCAATTTGGTTTTGATAATTCATTTACAAGAAACAAAGCGGTTGTATTCACGAACTTACAGGAAACCAGAGAACTTGATCCAGCAGACAGGGAGAATTACGCAGGAGTCGGAATGATCGGCGCCGTTAATCCTTCGGTGAAATTTGACCCCATAGCAAGTCGCTTTACTATTGAAGGTCTTAATTCAGGAATGACAATTGGAAATGGAAATTTACAACAACCAGTATTAGAATTAGAAGCAACAGACGACCCAGAACAGTTATGTTATAATATCGGAGTTATTGGTAATATACAACCGTACATGAACGCAACTGGGGTTAATCAAGACGGAAGTTTCGTTGCTTCGAAATATTATCCTTGTTTAGATATGAGGCAATTAGCGTCCTCAATTGTGGCGTCACAATCTGGGGTAAGTATTTTAGAAATAAGTGTATTTCCAACGTGGGACGAATCTCAGGATCCAGACAACGCTATTCCATTAAGTTTTCCAGACCTTGCTAACGAATACTATACAGATTCTTTATTTGATAAAATGGGTTTTACTGTTACTCAATTATTACCTCGTATAGGTTCGTCGCAGTCTTTCTTTACAAATAATTTAGAATTTTTGGGAACCGCAGGAACCTACGCCGAAGCGTATCAGAACTCAATCCCTATGACAACTGGTCAATATATTTCCTCCGCCGAAATTCAGGCGTCCTCAGTTAATTCTTTGGATATGCCTCAATATGATTTAGGAATAAGTTTTTTCCGTTCTGCTCGTCCTGACGTGGAACCAGCGGTCATAACTGCTTTTAGAATTCCAGATAGATTGAATTACCCTTACTTATGTATTTATTCAGATATAGCAACTGCCGGAGCAGACACCACATATTATGGAGGAATTGATTCCCATTCTAAAATCCCTTGTCTTGCTTTCATGACACGTAACTATACTAACGGAGATTATTTCTACGCACTCGAAAGTACATTTAATTATACAGCGACCACACCTTTTGTTATTACAGATATTACAACGGATATTAGATTACCAGACGGAAAGCGACCAGTATTAGATCCTAACTCCGCCGTTATATATAAAATTCAAAAAACCGCTCAGTTACCCACCGTCATTCAACCAAAAATTAAATCTCAGTCTAATATAAAGAGAAATGAATCAAGAGAAGATACTACTCGAAGAAGAAAAGTTATACGAGAAACTCCTCAATAAAATTGAAGATCGTTCCTCAAACGAATATAAAAGAATATATAGGAAACTTTATTATATTCGCAATATGACAATAATAAAGGATTATCAAAAAAATTATTATAGAACTAAGAAAAAACCCAGAGCATATTATGCGCCACCTTTAACAGGAGATACAGCGGAGCAATTTAAAGTTATTAGGAAACCTGTAACTCTTGTATTTGAATAGGCAATATACCATATATATAGGAGACCCCCTTTAAGTCCCTCCTTTTATGCTACATTTATATATTAATATTAAATTCCCATATAAAAGAAGAATAAAATTATAATTTTATGTTACTTTTAAGTCCCCTTTATTAAATAAACAATAAAAGTAGAATAAAAGTAGTATAAATAGCACTTAAAGAAGATTCGGAATATACTTAAAATAATAATATACTATATATTTATATAATGAAGAACTATTTTACCGTACTTGAACAAAATGAAAAGTGGGAAACTGAAATGAGTTGTCTTAATAAACTTTATAATTTAATTCAGGATAAAGAAATAATATCTAAATCAGGTTGCTATTATCCCAGATTAAAGGATACTAAAAAAAGAGGGAGAGTTGCCTTTATAGAATTATATAGGGAGATCTGTATTGACGGAAAAGAATTTAAAATGTGTATTGAAGATTTTGAGTTCTTTGCTTGTAGGCACAAGGATTGGAAAATACATATCCAACCAACCGACAAAGAGGGACACATGAATACTGAATTTGTTTTAGAAACAATTAAATTAAACTATATAAATAATTTTGAATACTTACAGACGCCGGAATTACCGCCAGTAACTATCGAGGAAAAAGAAACAGATAATATTAGCGCCATTAAGAATCTGACGGAAAATTTAGAAATGAAAGGAAAAGAAATAATTAAAGTGATCCAGTATTTTCTTGAAGAATTGAAACTATCTTAGTTGCTGGTCGATAATCCCTAAATACTTTAATACCTTTAAATTTTTTTGAAACCATGTCAGGATTTTTTAACATGTTAGAAATGGAATGTCTGCTAATTCCATAATCTTTTTTAATATCATTCATAGTCATATAGTACCGTTCTAATTCTTTTTGATCTCCATTATATTTCTCTAATCTATAATGGAAATATGATTTATTTTTAGTTCTGCCTAATGTAGTCATTATTATACATATAACGTAGATTATTATTTAAGTGATTTAACGTATTATTAATTAATTGTTTAATTTAGGAAAGTGGTAGTTTTTTCCACACTTTGGTATAACCGATATACGAAACTGTGGAAATTACTACCACCCATTTTTCCAGATCCTGTTTTAAATTAAATAAAATAATTAATTGCGGATAAATCACTTAAATAAATATCTACATTATAGATATATAATGCCGGTTAAACAGAAATCCGAAAATTCAGAAAAACTAAAATCTAATCCTAATGTAATGTCTAATATCAAATGTCAGAAGTTTCAGGGTTACAATTTTTATCATACGATCTGTTCTAAATCAAAATGGGAAGAAAAAGGTAACGAATATGAATCACCCCAACAGAAATGTTTTGATAAAGCAAAAGACGGAGATATTAAATTATGTATTAAGAACGAAAAAGGTTCCGCCTATGGATCCATGCCATTTGAAGAACTTGAAAACGTTTATAAACAAAATCATTATTTATATGAAATCTTGCCAGAAGAAAGAAAGTTTTATTTAGATATTGAGTTTCCATTTATTTCCAAAGAAGATTCCGATCATAAACTGGAACTCATTTTTTTACTTATGAACAAATGTTTTTGGGATTGTGGGTTACTTGAAGAAATTTGTACGTATAATCCAAAACGTGACTTCTTCTCAAAAGTTGTCGGAGTCGGAGAAGCAGGTGGATTTAAAAACATTAATAAATTTTCCGCCCATGTTGTTATTAATAACGGTACTTGGTTCAAAAGTGTTTATGATATAAATAAATTTGCTCGGTATATGAAACAGATTATTAATGATAACGAGGAATATCATGATCTTATTTTTGAAACTGATACCGCCAGAGATTATGCGATTGATTTTGGCGTATATACTAAAAACAGATTATTTAAATTACCTTATCAAAGCAAACCTAATTCAAACCGGATCCAGAAACCAATCCCTAAAACTCCTGACTCTTTGGCAAGTTGTCTTATTTCTAACCCTGATAAGACAGAAGACGGAGAAATTGACGTCAGCAGAATTGAACTCCGTACCGAACAGAAATCATATTCAGTAAAAAATAAAGCAGGTAAAATTATCGGTCATAATATTTCGAGTAATGTTGCCAGTTTTCTTGAAGACTATAAGTTAGCGCTTCCTGACGAGTGTCCTATTCCAGAAGGAGACGCCAATAGCGGATCTCTTGAATATGTTATGAAATCTATTTATAACGGTAAGGGTGTGGAATGGTCTTGTTTCTGTGCGGTTGGTATGGCAATTAAAAGAGTTTCAGGAGGAAATCGTTTTGACCTTTGGCAAGAATGGGCGGAACGTTCTGGGAAACCTCAAACCGTTTCAGAAATGCGAGGACTTTGGAGCAGATTCTCAACTGATAAAGGTTACGGTTTCTCAACTCTTCTTAACATGGCGAAATTATGTAATCCTAAATTGATCGCTCAGGCGCCTTATAACATTTTATTTGATACTCCTCATTATGAAAATAAAAAGATTGTTAATAAAAGATATTTGGAAGTGGAAGACTTTAATTTAGATTCTGATATTTCTTTTATTAAATCCCCTATGGGTACCGGTAAGAGTTTTAATATTCATAAAATTCAAACGGATTTCAAACGGATTGTTTATTTATCCAGCAAACGTGCTTTTGCTACTGCTATGGGTAAGGAATTCGAAGAGGACGGATTTCAAAATTATATTGATCTGACAATTCATGAAAGGTTTGATTGTAAGAAGATTATTATTTCTCTTGAAAGTTTCCACCAGATAGACCCAGAAGATATAGACTTACTTATTATTGACGAATCCGAAAGTATTTTTAACGTTATTGGAAGTCATACGTTACAAGCAAAAGGAGAAGGTCTTAATAATCTTCTTGTATTTGAAAAAGCAATCAGAACCGCCAAGAAGGTTCTTGTTATGGACGCTTTTCTTTCTAAGAGATCTTTTAATGCTATTGAAAATATTAGACCTAATTCTAAGTCTGCTCTAACTATTAATGAATGGAAACCAGCGAAACGTACTGCGATTTTATGTGAAGATAAAGAAAGCATGTGGCAAAATCTTAAAAAATGTTTGGGAGCAGGTGAAAGGTGTGTGGTAGTATCAGGATCTAAAAAGTTTGCGATTACACTTGTAATGAATGCTATTAATAATAATTTAGTTTCAGGGGAATTAAATTCAGACGGTGTCGTAGAATCAAATGAAGTTAAATTATATCATTCCGGAAACCCTCTTGATCTTTCAACCAAAGTAAATCAGGAGTGGAGCAAATGTAAATTGCTTTGTTATTCTCCTACTATTACATGTGGTGTCTCGTACGATAATCCAGAGGCGAAATTTGACAGACTTTTCGTGTATATGCCAAATAAATTCTCCGCCTGTTTTCGTGACGCTACTCAGGCACTTAAAAGAGTAAGACATTTTAACAAGGATCAAATGTTTCTTTGCTTGAATACCAAAGGTAATTACAATAAAGATATGTCACCGGTTTATTTCGATAAAGTCAAAGAATTAATTTACACCTATAAACCTCAGATTTTCACAGACGAAAAACATTATATTTCATTACAGACCACAACTAATGAAGATTATAAACCTTTAAAGAATTGGGTAAGTGAAACACGGATCTATAATATTTTGGAGGCGAATATTTCTGGGATTTTTATCAAGCAGGTTGCTAAGAAATATTTAGAAATTGAGAATATTGAAATTAAAGGAAATCAGAAAGCGACTGAATTCACTCACGAAGAATTTGAAGCAAAAGAATTCACTTGGGAAGAAGTCACAAATTTAGATCTTAATATTGAATTAATTGAAATGAAAAAAGAAAGAAACCAACAACTCACCGGAGAAGAATATTATTTCATGTTGGCAGATAAATTTCAACAGACACTCAAACCAGATATTTCAGAATTAACAAAGTCTATATATTGGGAGAAGTATATTTCGGATTCGGAGAACAGGTACAAATATTATTCAACAATTAAATTTCATAAATTAATACAAGATAAGGCGCTTGAAGAACTTTACGAAAAAACTGATTCAAAAAAAATTCTTGAAATTAATAGTTTCTATGACGAAAGATATTCACACCTGTACAAAATGTTTAAAGAACTCAACTTTATTTCCGAAGATAATAAATTAGATTATTCAAAAGAATTTATGAAATCTGATCTTGAACCGTTACTGAAAGATTATGAAAGTTTAAGATTAGATAATGGATTAAAAGCATTTAATCAACTTCTTAAAAAAAATAATATTAGAGAATGGTCTAAGAAAGACGAAGAAGAATTAAGTTCTATGGATACAGACAAAATGTATATTATGTTAAAACACCTTGCTTCGGATTTGCTCGGACTCGAAGCAGGATTAGTTAAACAGAAGAAAAAACGTGTAATGATTGACGGAAAGAAAAAGCAGAAATTCTTTGGAGTTTTCAAATTTTCTCCGATTAGATATATTTTAGAGGTACCTAATCCAGAAACACAAAAGTTCGAAGTTGTTAAAGACGATCCATTACACGTTTTGGACGTTGCTATTTTGGAAGAAAAAGAAAGATTAAATCCTTCTGAATGGTTTTCAGATAGTGGAGTTTCCTCAGAAGAGGAACCAGTTTCTAAAATCAATTCTAATGATAATCATATTTCAAATTACTTTAATAAACTGTGAAAGGGTCTATATTAAACTTTTTATTTTGCCTAAATTTGCTATCTTTTATTTTACTCTTGTTAATCCCAACAAAAATGTTTTTTGGATTAACTGGTTTCTTATCGTTTTCTTGTTTTGCCATGATCTTTTTATTAAGAGAATCGGCGCCTTTCCCTTTTGTAAGTTGTAGGAGTTCTAATTCATTAGCAGTATTAACAATATCTTTATTCATATTATAAAATATATTTACATAATTATTATATTTAATTATAGTATAAATGTCGTTATTATCTACAAGTTCAACAACCCAGCAAGACGCTTTTTTGTATGAAAATCATTATCCCCAACCTATTGTTATTGCCCCTAATTCCCAAATTTGTCTCCAAAAATTTATACATTACAGAGGATCATTTTATGAAGTAACAACTCAGAATAATACAATCGGTTTCAGATTTGGTACCGGTGGAGCAGGTCAGGACGTACCAAGATTTGTTAGTATTCCCACCGGTTCCTATGACGCTACCGAATTAGCGGAGGCATTCCAACTCGCCATGAATTCAGTTAATCAGCAACAGAATTATGAATGGCAGGTCGCCTATAATGCTCCGGCGGCGTCTGGCGACCCAGATAGTTTTCAGATTACCTATATTAGTGTCCCTACACCTGACCCAAACTCAGGGAATTGGAATTCATTTGATTCAGGTCAATTAAATATTTCAAATCAGGGTATAGATAATCAAGAATCAAGTATCAAATATAATGGGTCAAATGGTGACCATTTCGCCAACGTTATTTCAAAACGTTCTCAATTAGTTTATTTAGGCGATTCCTCGTGGAGTGATATTCAACCTAATAAAAATACAGAATTATTCCAACCTTTACAATTGGGATTAGTCAGAAACTCTTTAAGTAACCCAGCAAATCCAAATCCAAATCTCCAATTCAAACCTGATAGATATAATCTTGCTTTGGAATGTCAAGGGGATAATATGGTAATCAGTTATGGTAGGCAAAGAAATGGATCAACAAAAGGTAATCCTAACTGGTTTCAGTCAGACGTCCGAAGAGATTTAGACGGTTTATACGACGCCATTTTTAAAGCAAATGGTGGAGTATTTGATCCAACCGTAAAACTTGAATGTATTATGACTATTTACGGTACCGCTCAGACAAGTAGAAGAGTTTTAATTCAGTTATTAAAGAAAGGCGCAGGAGAATCCGATTACACGGTATTAGCAGACGGTTTAGGAGGTAATTCAGCAATTACAAATACTCCCCTTGTTAAAACTCTTAATATAGGTGGCGACACCTTCGGCGGTTTAATCTTTGATTCCAACGACCCCTCACTAAATGACACCGGAACTAAAATTAATCAGCATTATCCCTCGTTAAGTCAGTCGCCATTCTTCCCTACTATTTCCTTTCAGAAAGCAGGAAATCGTGCCTTAACCGGTTACGACCTCGACGAAGACACTTGGACTAATACAGCAGGTCTCGTAACCTATACCTTTGAACCTTTGGTAGCGAACACCAACGGTTACAGTTGGAAGACTACCACTCCTACTGTTGGAGCAACTCTTAAAGATAATTATTGGTTACAGATTGACGCATTTGTATATCACCTTAAAGGCGGAGACGTTCCTATGTCTGACCCCCCTCTTTATATTGCTACATTAGATCCAACAGCAGGTGCCGTAAATCCAAACGGACAAATTACGGTCAGGGACGGTACAACTAATACCTTAGTCCAAACTATCAATTTTGACGGTGCTACACCAGTCGTAGAACTTACCGATAAAGTAACTATAAAAGCAAGTGGAATTTTTAACACTATTGAACCTGTTGCCGGATTAACCGGAGAAGAAGGTACCGAAGAAGCAGAAGAAGAAGACGCCGGTTTAGGTGCCGATCTTGCTTCTAATGCTCGTCTTTTCATGCGTGGTTCTGGTGGAGGTGTCGAGGCGGACGTAGGAAATTTATTGGGTTTTTCAAATAATGAGGAAGATTTCGGAGGAACCGCTCAAACCGGCGCCTCTGTAAATTCCGACCAAGACCCAGACCAGACCGCAAATAATAATACACTCCATATTAGTATCCCTGAAATGCCTTTGGTTAAATCTTTTGAAGGTGAAAATTCCGCAGAGGCAAAGAGTATTGCTATTATTCCTCGTGAAGAATTCGCAACCGGTGACACCGTCGGTTCCTTAGTATATGTGGCGCCTTATGAGAATTGGATTGACGTAAATAACGGTCAGGAACTTAACATGAATTTAATTACAACTCTTGTTAGAAATGCTGACGGTACATTAGCAGATAATTTGGTTAATGAAACTCAGGCAGTATTCAAACTCCGCCAAGATCCTACCAAACGTGAGGAAGAATTGAAAGCGGAGAAATTTAAGGAAATGGCAGAAATCATGGCAAATACTATTAATACCGGTTTAACTTCTTTAATTTCTCCTCAGCAATTAATAGGAAGTTAATTAAGAATAAATCTTTTAAAATAAAATCTTCTTTTATAGTATAAATACTTTATGGATATTATAAAAGAAGCGATTGACTCGAAGCGGAATATTAAATCCAATTCACTCCGTGCCTATATGATTTCACTCCGAAAATTACACGAATTTATAGTGGGAAAAGGAGAATTAGAAAACTTAAATTTTTTAAAAGACGAAGATAAAGTCGCCGAGAAGTTACAGGAATTAAAATTAAGTACTCAAAAGAATTACTTATCCGCCATTATAGTTGCTCTTGACGCCATGAACGACGAAGACGACTACGACGAAGAATTAACTTTTTATAGAGGTTATTTAGACGAATTAAATAAACAAAGTAAAGAAGAAGCAGAGAAACAAGAGAAAACCAAAACTCAGGACGCTAATTGGGTTTCTATGAAAGAATTAAGAAAAGTCATGAACAAATACAAAGCAGATATAATGGAACGTGAATTATTAACTAAACAAGAATTAAATAAAAAACAATTTGATTTAGTCCAGAAATGGGTAGTTGCTAATTTATTCTTAGACGACGAAAATCCACCAACACGACTCGACTATGCGCCTATGAAAATTATTGAAGAAGATAAATTCAAAAAATTAAGTGACGATCAAAAAGCGGAAAATAATTATTTAGTTTTAAGAAGTCGCAATAAAAAATACTTTCATTTCGGAGAATATAAAACCTCTAAGAAGTACGGCGAAAATCAAATCCCAGTAGGTAAAAAACTTAATAGCGTTTTAAATATTTGGTTAAGAATTAACCCCACAAACGATTTATTATTAAATAGTAGAGGAGAAGCACAAACCGCAAACGGATTAGGGAAATATATTACCAAAGTATTTGAACCAACCGGAAAAAAGATCGGTGTTAATATGTTACGTCATATTTTTATTACTGAGAAATTTGCCCCTGAATTAAATGAAAAACAGGAAGTCGCAAAGAAAATGGGACACTCAGTAGCAACCCAAGAATTATACGCCAAAAAATAAATTAATCGCATTCTTCGCATTCTTCGTCGTACCAACTACAAGACTTTAACGCCCAAATAGAAGAGGAGTTTATTCCTTTTATAATCCCCTTTTCTTGTGATTCCCATTCTTCCCACTCTATGGAAAATTCCCATTCTTTATCTTCTTTATTTTCAATACTTTTAACTTGTACTGTTATGTAATCTATATCTTCTTTTTTAATTTTAGTAATGGGATTAAAAAATTCCAAATAATCTTCGAATTCCATTAAATATCTTGTCATTTAAATAAAATAATATTTTAATTTTATTAGTATAACTTATAATGGATTTAAAAACCAGATTAGAATCTCACCCAGTCACAACCCTTAAAAAAGAAATTTCAAAAACTAACGTCAAAGGATATTCAAAAATGAGAAAAGCAGAAGTAGTAGCACTTATGGTTAAAAATTCTGATAGATTTAACCACATTAAACATTCAAGCGAACCAACCAAAGTAAAAAAATTAATCAAAGTTAAAAGAGCAACAAAGGGAGGTAAATTAGTTAAGGTAAGTACAGAGGAAATTCACCCAGACGGAATTCATATTCATATTAATTGGAAAGACGGTGAAAAGGAAACCAAAAAATATAAAAACGCTAAACTTGGAGAAAGCGCATTTAAAAAATTTAGATCCGAAAGAAAAGAAAAAAGAGATTATAAAAGTTTAAAATTAATGGACGGAAAAAAGATTTTGGATTATTCCGCTTAAAATGGATCAGGAATACTGGATAATGTTACTGGATAAGGAGTTTCAGTTGGTTCAAATACTTTCGATAACCAAAAACAATCCCATATAAATAATCCTATAAAAATAATAGGTAAAATTATTATCCCAGTCATATATATAAATGCCTACTAAGAAAAAAACTGGCGAAGTTGTATTAGACGGTGAAAAAATTAAATTCAAAGAAGGTGGATTAAGGAACCAATTAAAGGTACCCAAAGACTATAAATTTACTAAATCCGCACTTAATAAATTAAATAAAATAAAAACTGGTGAAAAATTTGAATTTCTTGGAAAAGAATTCAAGAAAACTCCTTTAATGGCGAAGAGAATTTCGTTTGCTATTACGCTCATGAAGTAACAACTCTAATAACCTATCCTCAAATCTTTTACTAATTCTTTCCCTCATTTCAAAATATTCTTTTGGAAGTCCAATTATTTCAATCATTATACTAATATATAACATTATTTCTAAATAAATAAAAACGGCAAGTATTAAAATATGATTATTGTATTAATGGAAGACTCACTCACAGAACAAGCATATATAGAAATGGCAGATCAATTTAAAGAAATAATGAACAATAAAAATGAAACAATTAAAGAACTAAAAAAAACATTAATGGTTCTTTATTCCTTAATAAGAATAGCAGATAGTAACGGCGATTTGGATATGATTTGTCAAGCAAGACAAGTCGCTTCTGAATCTATCGACACTTATATTTTTGAAGAAGAGAATTAACTCGCTTTCCCAGTATTCCAATTAATTCGAATATCAAGATTTTTTCTTTTTTTCTTTGCTAATTCCATTACTTTTGCTTTTCCATGTTTTTTAATAACTTCTCCTATCGTTATAGGGGTTTTTTCATTAACCCTCTTTAATGGTCGGCAAGCGTGTTTATCGTCACCTTCTCCACAATTTACAATTTTACCGCTTTCTACATAAGGAAGTACTTTAATCCATTTTTCACCTTTTAACCACCTTTGAATACCTTTGGTTTCTGCCGGTTTCTTCCCTTTATATTTCCCACCTAATTCCTGATATTTCTTTTGAATAAAAGCGCTTTTAAATAAACCGTGACGCTTATAAGTATCGTCAGCGATTTTCTTTGCTTTTCGATATAATGAAGGATTACTAATATTATCTGGAATATCCATTTTTATAATATTCTAATATATTAAAATGGATAAAATAGTATTTGTTAAATTAAGTCCAGCAACGGCAAAAGGTAAAAAAATGAAAATGGAATTTTATAATAAAGATAAAAAAAGATTAGCAACCAGACAATTTGGACAGGCAGGAGCAAGCGATTTCACTAAACATGGTGACACCGCAAGACGAGATCGGTACGACACCAGACATAAAGCACGTGAGGATTGGACGGCGCCTTTAACTAATGGGGCATTAAGTAAATGGATTCTTTGGAATAAACCTTCTTTAAGTGCTTCTTTCTCAGATTATAGAAAAAGATTTAATTATAAAGAATTAAAATAGTCATTATATTCGTTTTTTTGTTTAAAATTATTTTATTTGTATAATGTATAGAATGAGTGTATATTGTATATATTTAGGAGAAGACGTATATTACGGAAGTACAAAACTTGATTTGATCGGAAGAGAAAACAGACACAATTTTAGATTAAAGGAAGGAATATCGAAAACGAAATTATATGAGAAGGCAAGAGAATTAGGAATAGAAGAATTACAATTAGTTTCATTATATGAAGGAGACGATTATCTCGACGTAGAACACGATTTAATTTGTAGTAATGAAAATTGTCTAAATATGTGTGGAGCAAAATATGATAGAGAACGATCTTTGAAATTACATAGAGAAACTCAAAAACGGTATTATTATAGAAGAAAAGCGAAATTATTATCTCAGAAGAATATATAAACTATGAGTGAATGGACAGATTTCGTTAAGAAGTACGCTAAGGCAAACAATATGACATACGGTGAGGCGCTTAGCAAAGCGTCACCTGAATACCGCAAGAAGAAAGGCACAAAGGGTGCCGTAAATGTTTCCAGAGTTAAAAAGGAAAAGAAAGAAGGTCGTGCCGGTGATACCAAAGACTTTACCACCAAAAAGGGTGATAAATTAAAAACCGGTAAGGGTAAAGGCAAACAGGCATACGCTATGGATAAGTAAGTAAGTAAGTTACTAACAGCAACAAATCTTACTTACTTTATAAATCCCATATATCAACAAAGTAGATCCCATTCCACATAGAAATGGGACTATGTTTTCTTCTACTAAATTTGTATCTATCATTTATAATACTAACAGAAATTAGTTTCTTTTAAATCCACAAAAAATAAAAATACGTTTTATTTTATTTAAAAAATAAATACTTAGACATTATAATAATATAATGCCTAACTTTTTCACACCCACAACAATTAACTTCGACTTTACAAAAGAATACATAATGAAACCTAAAAATAAACCCCCTATCGTATTTAAGTTTTTAAGTGATAAACTAAATAATAAGGGCAACATAAGTGTTATGTATAGACATTTAAATGAAAAAACCTATATGAGAAATTTAATAAAATATGATAAAAATAATTTTCGTTTCCTTGTAAATTGGGGTTTAACTAAATCGCATGTTTATCCATATTCAGATAACACTAAAATATATACAAAAGAAGACAGGGAAAATAATGAATATATAGACGGTGAAAGAATATGTATTTAATTAGTTTTTTTTCTGACTTCTTGTAGTTATTGTAGATTCAATTACTTCTTTTTCTTTTTTAATTTCCTGATTTACTTTTAGTTCCTGCTTTTCCTCAGTACGAACCAAAACAGATTCTAAAACCTGATATACTCGATCACCATATAAATTCAGAAGGTGTTTAATTCTTCGGCATTTTTCGCAAACATGGGTAGTCAATACGGTTTCCTTTTCACACAATTTACACTCAAACATATTATATAATTCTGTAACATTTTTATTTAGTAAATTATTTTTTCTCCATTTAAAAACTTAAATGTTGATTTCTGAGAGGGTGGTAGTAATTTCCACACTTTGGTATATCGGTTATACGAAACTGTGGAAATTACTACCACTCCATTATATTCAATTTATATACATTATAATACTATCCGGTTATTATGGCGATTATTACTATATAACATTCATATTTTTTTTTATCTCAATAAATGATATAATGGAAGCACCAGTAATCAGATTAACAGATAGAATATTACAATTCCTCTCAAAAATTAAATGTAAAATTATGTGTTGTTGTAAATCTTCTTGTACTATGGAACCGGAACAGACTCCACAAACTGAAATAGAAAACTTAACGGAATTATAATCTTTTGTATTATTATATGGATAATTTCGACGATTTAACGATACTACCAGTAAAACCTCCAATCAATCGGAAAGCAATTAATCACCACCCTAATTTACCTGACGTTAATACCGGAGCATGTGTTTTGGATATTGCCTCACCTAAACAAGGGAAATCTACTCGGATCTGTAACCTTCTCCAAAATCCGGCATTCTATCAGGGGTGCTTTGACGCCGTGTATATATTTTCAAGTACTATGACAAATGGTGACGATACATGCCGTTTCTTATGTGACGAATTTAAGGAAACTATTTATCCTGAATACGACGAAAAAGTATTACAACAAATAATTAATTTTCAAGATAGTATCCCAAAAGAGCAAAGACCAAATATTGCTATTATTTTTGACGATTTTATTGCCTTCCAAAATCTTAAAAAAAATTCATTAGCATTCAGACTCGCTTCTTCCTATCGTCACCATAATATTAAATTACTTTATTATTCCACTCAGTTATATAAGGCGGTACCTAATATTGTCCGTCAGTCAATTAATTACGCAATTATTTCACAAAACGCTAATAATCGAGAAGTAACAAAAATGGCAGAAGAATTAGGCGCCAGATATGGGGACGAAAAAAAGTTTAAGGAATTACTTTATCAAGCGACCGGATCTACCCCATATTCTTTTTTGTACCTTAAATTATATGACAGACCAGCAACTGCCTTTAAAAACTTTTCGGAGGTAATTTATGAGGCGCCTTTGGTCTTGGCGAATGCCTCTGGGTTTGAGGGCGAGGAATTGCCAGACGGTGACTGCGATTGCGAAGAAGATTAGCATTTTTTTACTTTTCAAATAGAAAAAAAATAGAGATTTTAGAATAAAAGTTTTTAAGATACTTTTATGAAATTATTTTCTCAGTTAAGATTATAAAATGGATAATGAAGATTTACCAGTAATGAGGCAGAAGGCGAAGAGTCAAGACGAAATATTAGAAGACTTAAAGGTTATAGACGCTTCCGAATTAAAAAAGCAGGACGCAGTTTCAGCGCCACCCCCAGAAGATTTAAGTCAAGATCCTTTCGTTAAACCTATTAAACCTAAATCGAAGAAACCAATTTCAGCAAAGCAAAAGGAACACCTCGCAAGGGCAAGAGAAAAGGCAACCGCCATGAAAGAAGCAAAATTAAACAAAACACAAGCGAAAATAGTTGAGAAGGTAGCGGAACCCATGTCACCTCCTGAGGATATGGACGAAAAAGAATTTGAGAAATGGTTGAAAAATTATGATAAATTTACAGATCTAATGAATAAAATTAAACAGGCAGAAGAAGAAAAACGTCAAAAAGTTTTAGCAAAAGAAAAAGCGATAGAAGATAGATTAAGGGCGAAAATTGAAGCAGAATACTCGGAAAAATTTTCTAAGACTAATACAAAGACTCAACATGTAACTTCCCACTCGGCGCCAGTTGATCTACCTCCCCCTGACCCATACTCTTCTTACTTTGACGAGTATTAATTATTTAGTTTAAAATATTTTTTTAAATATTTTCTTCCATTACATTATAAATAATGGACGAAACTTATTCCTCAAACGTTGATAATCTTAACGAACGACTTAGAGAATACAAGCAAGGTGAAGTTGATAAAGCAAGTTCCCTTTATAATGAAGCAGAGAACAAGTATGGGAAAATGCTCAACGAATATCAGGATAAATGGAAAGCAGTTCAGGAAGGAGGTCAGGACGAAGTCACGGCGCAAATGGGAATTAAAGGTGTATATAATGGTGCCAAAAAAGCATTTGAAGTTTATAAAAAATATAAAGGGAAGAAAGCAGGTACCGACGACAAAGACGAAGACGACGGAGACGACGCAGACGACGGCACAGAAGGAGGAGCAGAAGGAGACCCACAAGGAGCAAAATTAGACGAAGGAAACGACCCAGAACCACTTACAGACGAAGACCGAGCAAATATTAGAGATCCTTTAAGACAAGTACGAGAAGTTAGACAAAATATTCAAGACCGTATGAACTCACGTCTTAAAGAATTAGACGCCTCAGACATAGACGACGCTCAGAGCGGAAACCCAAGCGGTTCAGCACAAGGTAACGAACCGGATTTAGGAACAGATACAGGCGACGACGCCTCAGACGCTTTGACAAGAGCATTTCAGGCACCGGCAACGGAAGAATCCGCTTTCGGAGATTTGAGCGGAATTCCAGAAGAAGGTACCGCCGATAGTGTAATGTGGAAATTAAATGCTCAGGCGGCGACTGAAAGAGGTGGGAATATAGGTCAGGGAGCGTCTTCCAGAGGAGCAACTGACGCCACCGACGTTACAACAGCAGACCGCCCAGCAGGTTCAACAGAAGGTAACCCAGCGTCTGGAAGTGCCACAGAAGGAGGTAATTCAGCACCTGCCGAACAATCCGGTTCCAGTTACGATCCAGAAGGCGCTCAGGGAACCCCAGACTCTGTACCAAAACCAGCGGACGCTCCCAGCGGAGGAGGTGCCGGAGGTGACGCTAACCCACTCGACGCAGATCTTCCCAGTTCTCTTACAGACGCAACGGCACCAGCGGCAGAAGGAGGAGGATTTTTAGCAGATTTAGGAGTTAGTGAAGGAGTCGCTTCTGCCATACCGGTTGTTGGAGAATTTTTAGCATTATTTGGCGGATTATTTGCTTTGGGAGAAGGTATAGCACATTTAGCACACCCACCAGCAGACAAGACCAAACCAGCACCAGTTAATACTCAGTTAATCCCACAGTCAGTTCAGGCAAAATATGCTAATGCTTTACCTTCTTTTGATAGTTCCTCAGATAATTTGAGTTCTGACGCAGTATTTTAAAGTGGTAGTAATTTCCACATTCTGGTATAACCGATATACGAAACTGTGGAAAAAACTACCACCCTTAATTTTTCTACATTATAGTATTTTTTCTGAATAATGTTTAATTTAGAAAAAATATTTTCTCAGTTAAAGTTATAAAACATGTTTAAATCCAACGCAACCGGTGCTTATGTTCCCTCAATTTCTCAGGCAATCCGCCCAGACGTTGTCTCAGACGTCAAACCAGAAGACCAAATCCGCCTCCTTATTCCTTCCTTTCTTGGGTTCGTTGATCCCAGAGAAACCTACTGCCGATTTAATTTAAAAATGACAGGTGTAGGTACAGTTATTCCAGATAAGAACGCCGGCGCTCATGCTCTTTTCCGTAATCTTCTCATTCGTGACGGTGCTAACTCCGCCACATTAGTTTCAGAAGAAGACTATAACGCAAGTGTTGCTATGCTTAACCCATTCACCCAGCAGAGTTCAGTTTATAATAAACACAATCTCTTTGAGGGTGTTGTCGAGAACGTTAATGAAAATGGCGCAGATCCAGACAATTTATTCTACGGTACTCCCCCAAGTATGAATGGTTCAGACGAAGATAACCTCGTAGGTTCTGCCGAACAATTAGAAGTCCAAATCCAAATGCCTTTAAGAACTAAATTTTTAGGTGGAAAAATTATTCCAGTTGGTCTTTTAGGCGGTCTCAGATTACAGATCGATACAGAAAATCCTCTCCGTGCTTTACAGTATGTAGAAACTACTGGTCTTTGCGAAAGCAGTAGAGCAGACGAATTCGGTATCGATATTCCTGCCGCCCAATTAGTCACCGGAACAGGTGGTATCGGTTTTGCTGCCGGCGACCAGAAAAGAGACAACGGTGACTCCAAAAACGGTGCTTATTCAGTTAAATTAGAAGTTGAAACCACAGATAATCAGACCAATAATCCTTTTGCTGTTGGTGACCTTCTTTTCGTCCAGAAGACCGCTGGTGCTCAGGCAGGAGAAGAGGAAGAACTCGGTTCAGTAGTTGGTTTCTGGATTGACGGAACAGATTTAGGAGTTTCTTATGTTCCACAGAGACCAGAAGCGGACGGTCTTACCAAAGCATTCGCCGCCGCAGATTCTCCTAAGGTATATGTCAAACCTTCCAGACGTTCCAACGCTCAGAGTGGAGTTTTAGTTCAGGGAGACGGTGCCGGAGGCGCTGGAACCGGATCTGCCTCATATCCTGCTCCAAGTTACACAATTAGCGATTTCGAAATGGTTTGCTTAAAGGTTGAACCTCCTGAAAGTTACGTAGCAAGTATGACAAAACGTGCCACAAGTGGTGAAGGAGTCGCTATGGATTATGATACATATACTTTATATAGACATAATCAGAGTAATAAGACAGGACTCACAACTGCTTTAATTCCAGCACAGCAAAGTAGGGCGTTATCATGTCTTTCACAACCTCTCGCCGTAAATGGATTTAGGGATATAGCACTTTCTTCTCTTGTAGGAGAACCTGATAACGCCAGAAATTATCAGTTCGTATTTGGTACCCATTTAATCCCTAACAGAGTTGTAGAACTTGGACGTTACTCACAGCAGTTAGGAACCGGTGTGGCAAGAACTTTTAGAAGTGACGCTCTCCACCTTTCAGAATTACAGAAAGCAATCCTTAATATTAATGAACCAGTCCGCAATCTCCACAAGATCCATGAACATTTCGCCATAGGTCGTGCTTTTACCAGATATGGACAAGTATTTAACTTAAAGGATAATTCACTTTCCCTTAGAGTAGATTATGAATCCAACGCCTCACAGGATAAATTATTCAACAATTACATATTCCATAAACGTAGAGTTGTAATTAACAAGGACGGTGTTTCAGTTTTAGTTTAAAAAATAATTATTAAATAACTTTTTAATTTTTTTATATTAGTTAATAATATAAATGAATATCGCACAAGTTGAAAAAGTACAGATTTCCCCAAATAACCAACCTTCTAACAATACTTATTCTTTTAAGGGTGGTAATCCAATTATAACTATCCAGATCGCCTCCGCTAATAAACTCCTTAAAGCGAGTTCCGTCCGTCTTAATGGCAAACTCACAGTTAAACAGGCAGACGGAAATACACCAAATAACCAGAACGCCAAAGGAACAGGGGCAAAAGAAGTTAAATTAAATGATAAAGTAGGCGTATCAGGAATGATTCAGAATATAGTACTTAGTTCCGAACAGACCGGACAAACTTTGGAATCAATTCGCCAGTATGGCAGATTAGTTGCTTCTATTGTTCCAAGTCTTAACTCTCAGGAAACCTTTATGAACGAACATTCCATGTCTGCTCTTGCTATGGGAATTGACGCCCCTTCCTCACTTTTAGTGAATAATCAGGTTGCCTTCTCAATCCCAATCTACGCCGGTATGTTACAGAGCGGAGTCTCAATTCCCTTAGGAACTAACGGTGTTCGTGGTCTCAATATTCAGATTGAACTCGCCTCAGACCAAATGGCGCTCACCGGTGCCGACGCAGGAACCGGTTTAGGTGCTTCTTATGAAATTAGCGACGTAACCCTTACTGCCGATTTACTTGTACCAGACGCCGCCGGACAACAGGCGCTTTCAGTCGCCGGATCAGGAGCATTCTCATACAACTCTTTTAACTCTTTATATAGTGTTATTAATTCTTCGGATTCTACTCAGCAATACAATTTAGCAAATTCTAACGTATTGTCAGTAATCCACAACTTCTTACCGGTTCCACATGCTAACAGTTACGCAAGCGATAGTTTCGCTACTGATATGTTACTTAATAAGGATTCTACTACCAACGCTTATGGTGAAAAGGTTGTCCTCGATAAAGTTTCTTTCACTCGTGGTGGTGTAAAACTCGCTCTCGATTATGAATTAGATTCTAAGACAGCAAGTACAGAAAGTCGCCCAGAAACAGGAGTTATGGTAAATTTCCTTAACGCTTTCCGCCCATTATATAACTTATTTAGTATGACTAATAATAATCAAGGAATCGGATATGGTGGTAACCAATTATCCGTATATTCCAGAGCGCCTCAGCGACTCACCGCCGTTGATAAGGGAAAACGTAATTTCGGTATAGGCGTTGCCTGTGATAATGTTTCCAGAGTAGGAATTTCATTTAGAGGACAGAATTATGCCACTCGTATTCAGTCGTCACTCAATACCCAGAACGCAGTTAATACACAACCTATCGACGTTTCACCTAATGCCATATATACTTATGTCCTCGCTCGTAATACCCTCCAATATTCTCCTCAGGGAATTATGGTTGTAAATTAAATTTTTTCTTTGTCTTTTTAGTAAAAAATTAATAATAAAATAAATATTAATTTTTTTTATATTAGTTAATAATATAAATGAATTCAGATAGTCAATCACAACTTCCACAAGCATTTAAAATCGCTCCTTCGAAATCCGTACAAACTCTCGAAATCCGTACAGAGCAATTAGACCCAATTACTATAACAAATAATGAAGCGGTTTTCCAACTTCCCATGAATGGTATTCTTGACGGCGGATCTTTTATTCAATTAGCAGTCGAAGCAGACTCCACCGGATTTTTCCCAATTAATACCGGAATTCACGCCTTAGTAGAATCTTGCGAATTACAGGTAGGTACAAAAGTTATTATGACTACACAGAAATATGGACACCGTCAGACCGCAATTCGTCAGTTGGATTCCCCAGAACATAGAGCGTATGTTGATATGATTAAGAGTGGTACCTGTGGTGACCGTTGGGCGGAAACAAGCGCCGGTAAAATCTCTTATCAGGATTTAGTCTATAACGCCGCACTTACCGCCGCAACTGTTCCTGCCTTTCTCAAACCTACCGCAGTTGCTTCTACAACCCCAGTTTTCTCAGTTCCTTTAAGTAGTCTTTTCCCTGCTATGATTCTCCGCCAACTTCCTCTCTTCGCTATGAAGGAACAGGTTTATATTAGAATCAGATTTAACCAGCAACCTAACGGAACTTCTGGTAAAATTGTTTGCTTCCCAGACGCTTTCGCCGGTAACACTTCTGCCGTTCCTTCCCTTACAAATATTAAATTTATGTCAGATCACCTTTTCTATAATGACGATACTATGAACCAGATTGCCGCCCAGATTGCTTCTTCTGGTGGTATGGTAGAACTTTATGAGGATTTAATTCTTACCGAAGTCCAGACACCAGCAGTAGCAAACCCTGCCGGAGGTACCGTAGTAGAACAGAGAGTAGAACAGGAAATCGCCGTTTCCGGTCGTGTTGTCAGGGGACTTCTTATTTCCGACCAGAAGACCACACTTTCCCAAAACCCTGCCGTTGCTTGGTGTGGTGAATATGTCTCCACCGAAGGACGTATCCCAGACCAACTCAATTTCCGTGTTAATGATTCCAGAGTATTTGACCGTAATTTAATTGAGGCGCCTGACAAATATAATCAGTTGAGATTTGCTATGGGACGTCCTCTCCGTGTTCCTTCCACTCTTTACTCATTTGACCCAGATACAGACAAAAGCGACCCAGTTCGTGCCGCTAATCAGAGTGTAATTTCTGACGCAGTTGCCTTAGAAGGTCATGCCAATATTGAGAACGCCAGAAGTACTCAGCATTATACAGGATTAGATCTTTCCACAACTGGTGTTAATATGCTTGGCGCCGGAACTCAGATTGGAGTCAAACCAATACAGGTTACAAAAACATATAGCAGAATTAATGGAGATAATCAGGCACGAACTATGAGAGTTTGGGCGAATGTTGAAAGAACTATGCGAATCCAGAACGGAACTATTGAAGTTTCTGCTTAAATTTATTTTTTAAAGTGGTAGTAATTTCCACATTTTGGTATAACCGTTATACGAAACTGTGGAAAAAACTACCACCTCTTTTTCAAGATTTATTCTTTATAATAAAATATTCAGTTATTATAAAGAATGAGTGAATATATAAAAAATATTATTGTGGAATGTAACAGAACACGCTCGAAAGTTAATGTAAATCCTATTCCAGAAAGCGAAGACGCTTTTAAAAATCGTTGGACTAATAACGTAAGTACGACTGGTATTGAGGTCGATATTGGGGACGTTATAAGTTTAGAAGCAGGAGCGATCAACTCAAAAGGAGCAAATGAACAAGTTATAGAATTTATTGGAGAAAATGAATTCGGAGTCTTTGATAATAAAGTATTACTTGATTTGGGGTTTTATGTAAATCATTCTGGAAGAAATACTTTTAGTTTGCCACTCCTTTTCCAACCAAACCAACCGGCACCAGAAGGAAGGCAACCGTCCGATTATTCCACATTCGAAAGAATGCTCCACAGAGATATAGGAGGATTTCCTCAGAATATCGCAAATCCCATATTTAGTGAATTATATAGAACAACCTGCCCTTATTCGGATATAGTAACAGATTATAAACTAACAGGAGAAGGAAATTATTATGAGGCAGGAAAATATTATGTGGGGACACCAGACGGCGCCCCAAATACTAACGTAGCATATTCAGAAGGAGATAATGTTATTATTCAAGTTGTTTCAGTTAAAACGGCAAGTGGAGGGGACGTTGGAATTATTGACGAATATAAATTTATTAATGAAGGAGTTAATATAGCGTTTTACGATAACGCCGGTTTGCGACAAAATTTGTTTGAATTTCCGGCAACTTTTAAATTTCTTAATGAAGTAGATAGAGCAGGTAACGTTTTACATGCCCCAAGAACAACAAGTGGAACAACTCCTGCGGTAGTACAAGCAACCCTCCAAATAAAGGCAAGGATAAATCCTAATGCTTTCATGAAAAATTTTACTCCCCCTGATAATAATCGTTATTACTTTTTAGATCCCAGTTATACCGGATTAGATTTCGTTAATTGGAGTCGTACAGACACAAGGAAACAATTAAATTCAAATCTTGAATTAAGAACGAATCAAGTTATTTTAGAGGTACCTCAGGGGTACAACACTCCGGATAATGTCGGAAAATTATTAACTGATATTTTACACGAACCTACACAAGTTGAAAAAACAACTCCTCTTCCATTTGCTTCCTTTAATACTTATAAAGTTAATAGTCATGATTACAATAATTATGGAGGGAGAACAAGCACACTCCCTGCCGTTGTTGCCACACCAACCTACCAACCATGCCCCACTAATGGAAATCCAAGTGCGAACAAGCAAAATGAAAATTTTGAAACCTCATACGAGTTTTATACACCAGACCCAGACATAACGCCCCCTCCTTCTGCCGACCCCCCAGCAGACCTCCAAGACGCTATGGCAAGACGTTCTTATTATTCCAGTATTGCTTACGCAGATCCTGAGAGGTTTGAGGGGTTACAAATTTTTAGAAATGGTTTTTATGGAGCAGATAATAGCGACACATTAAACTATATTAATACAGGAATTAACCAATTTCAAATTACTTCCCCATTCGGAAATCAAGAGGTGGGGCAGTTAGGGAATAGGGTTTGTTGTCTTAATAACCTACCAACCGCAGGAGGTACTACTGCTAACGCTTATTGTAAGTTTAACAGAGGTAGATTAATATTAACCAATATGTATTTTAATGAAGATAATCTTAACTTAATAGGAAAGGGTTTCAGAAAGAATGAAAGATATTTGAATGGATTACAGAAAAAAGCGGATTGGGGTAGCGAGGATTATCAGCAATATTCAGGAGTTCATTTGGATTGTTGTATGTACGACGATATGAGTTCTTATCAAACTGATAAAAATCAGCAAGAAACCGGAAGTCTTAATTTCTTCGGTAGTCGTGCCGATTATGACCAGAATAATAATAATTGGTTAATTAATACACAGGAATTTGCTCCGAGCGATCCTCCGAACGGAGTGGTAAAATATCCATGTTTCGGTCAGCAG
>VMHT01131787.1_pt1 | contig 23831 bp, 11 predicted proteins | sample 4693611 | NCBI WGS metagenome assembly VMHT01 (sample SAMN12280063, study PRJNA550983) | marine metagenome | isolation source: seawater sampled from same location over 5 years 0.02-0.2 micron viral filtrate | place: USA: collected off the coast of southern California halfway between the port... ...
ATTTCTAGATCTCATGAATGGAATAAGATCTCTACTTACAACACGATCACCAACAGATGTTTGATCAAATTGTTCAGTAATTGCCAGAGAAGTTCCAGATCTACTTTCTACACCAGTTTCAACTCTTTCGCGAAGTTGTTCTCTAACTGTTGTAGTGGTTCTTGTACCAAAAGCAGGTCTTACTCCACCACCAGGTCGTCCAGCCCAACCAACCCACTCTCCACCTTGAGTTTCGGTTCTCTCCCTGGTAGTGTTAATAATATCAACACCTGTCCAGTTAGTTTCCCAAGAATCCCAAAGAACTGGTCCGAAACCGGTCTGAGGATCAATTTGACCCGCCTCTACAGAAGCGTTGAAAGTTTCCGCATAATTACCTTCAGTATTGATAATCTTTGCTTCCAGTCTTGACTGATCAACCCAAGTATCAGATGATGGAGTTAACTCCATGGATCCCTGCCAGAAACTGACGAGGAAAGGAGTTACATTTTCAACTCTAGTGGCAAAAGTTTGTGATAACCACTCAACCTCAGCATAGTCAAGAGTGACAATATCGTTTGCTTTTCTTACATTGATTCCTTCAATTGAAGTAAAATTCAAATCAGCAGTAGCATCTGCATTAACAACAGGACCAAAAACTAAATCAACTGAAGTTGTGTAATGCTTTGGTCTAAGTTCTTTGTTCTTAAGATCAATACTGTTTTTAATTTCACTATATTGTTCTTGTGGTTGGAATCCAGTAAAGTTATCAACGAAGAACCCTGACTTAAATCTATTCAGACCATCATTGTCAGGAACAAACAAGTTTGCAGTGTTAGTTTCTAACAATGAAAGAGTTGTGTAATACTCAAGATTTCTAACTCTATTTTCAATGCGACGAATGTCGCTCATAGTAAATCTCTTATGCTCTAGATAAGTAAGACTTGCTTGAGCAGTGATGTATAAGTATGGTGGAAGGGTTATACTTGCAATTTCAATAGCATCATCAACGGGACCCGGTTTTACTGGTCTATCTGCAGGTTCTCCATATTTGATTTGGAATTTTCCTTCTTTCGTTAAGAAAATTCTATCAATTCTACCAAGATAGTAAGAGAATGTAGTAAGAATTGACTCATCAGAAGCTAAAACATTTGCTGCTGAGTTTCCACTGGCATCAAAGGATCTTCCCAAAAACTCTAGAGGAGATCTGGAGTCTGCAGATACCGTGTAATCAGAAACTCTAGGTCTGATATCAATAATGTCACTAACAGCAATTCCATTTACAGTAGGGAGTTCTGAGGCATAGTCAAACGAATTATATGACTCAACTGTGGTAATATCTCCATCATCTGTAGATTGGAAACTTCCATTGCTGAAATATACTTTTAATTGTTTTGCCGGTGCTAAAGAATCTGCTTTTCTCTTTAAGAAACCAGTGTTGTAAATAGTCTCTTCCTGTCCATCAACAAACATATAGTTTGCAGAGATATCAAAACTAGGAGAATCAAGAGCAGAGATTGTTCCTTGAATGCCAGTTTCTGCAGAAACAATGTTTTCTCCCTCTCTAAAATTAATATCATTTTTATAGAGGAAAGAAATCTGACTATCAGATAATTTTTCAGCAACAATTGCTACAGCACCACTGTTTTGTCCTACAATTTGCTCACCAAGAGTAAATTCCGATGTTGTCGTTGATGAACTGTTGAGGTTAGTGAGAGTTACTTTTGGTGAAGATGCCGTGTCATTATCAGCAGATTCAAAGATACCATGGATATTGATAATATCTGGTACATTAAGAGAGATCCTTTCATCTTGAACTCTTGTTCCAAATGGGAATGCTCCATAGGTAAGTCCATCATTTAATGTAGTAGATCCAGTTCCAGATGCAGTGAGTTTTGACTTATCAACAACTACACTACTAACTCTATTTCTAACTTTAACCTTTGCCTTTGGTTTTTCTTTTTTAAGAGTTGTGATTAAAGTTGCACCAGTATTATTAGATCCTAGATTTTTAATTTGAAGTCTTGTGCCACCTTCAGAGAATACAAGACGATCTGAAGTGAGAGTTTCTGTTGTTCCATCTGATCTTACAAGAGCATATCTTTCTTCGTCAAAAGGCAAGAAAGTTTCATTTTCTCCAGCAGAAACATTTGACGAAAGTTGATTACTGGCAATATTGACAGTGAATTCTTTTCTGATAGTGATATTAGCACTGGTCAGATCTACTGTTGCAACGTTGCCTTTTGGTAAACGAGTATAAAGAGTATTGTCACTAGATGATTGTAATTTGGTTGTAAGAACAGTGAAGTCCTGTACATCAATTTGAGTTGCTACAGTTCCACCAATTGCAACACCGGTTACTGTTGTAACACCAGTGATTGTGATATGAGATGATCCGACAGAAACAACTCTTGCAAAAGCAGGATCACTATTAGTATTTCCAGTTCTGTTGACATCAGAATAACGAACTAAATTATTCAGTTTGATATCTGCTGGGAATCGTGGATTAGTGCTTCTTACCGTACTAATTCCAGCAGCACCAGATGTAGTAGTAATTGTTGCAACACCAACTAAAGTTTTGGGTGCTTGTATAACATCAGCATTAAACGTGTATCCTGCACCAACAACTCCATGAACAGACTTAACATCTGATATGCCAAAATTAGTAATTGCTACGCCAACATATCCACTATCAACTCCATTGAACGCTAGTGGTTCAAACTCATTAAACTGACCCTCTACTTCATAAAGTGTAAGTGACTTAGATGCGCTTACAGCACTTCTCAAGAAAGCAGTTGCTCCAGTTTGAAGACCTTTAACAAAGGTTGGGACGCTCAAAGTGTGATTCTCATTCAGAGTCACTGTGGTAAATGATTGAATATCAAAGAGAGAAACATCCCACTCATTGATCGCAGCATTTGTGGAATTATAAGATCCAGACTCTAAAGCATAATCATATACACGAGCAAGACCAATTTCTGTACCAGCAGCAATCGTAGAGGCAGAACCAATTCTGGTATCTCTCAAACTTACTGTGAATGTGTTGCCAAGACCAACCTTTGGAACACCATAAGCGTTATTGACTCTAATGGTTGGTCCAGTATTATAAATGATTGATTGATCTTCAATCGTTTTGGTAGTTCTTGGTTTTTCAAAATCAAGGAAAGTGGGTCCTACAGTTTCTACTTCATAACCTTTGACAAATGCTCTACCGGGTCCAACCCTGTAAAGACCAATGGCATCAGTTGCTGGTGTTCCTGTAGGTGTAAATTGTCCTGCTTGGAATAAACCTCTATTTCCAACGTTATTGTTTAAAGCATTTTCAACGCTAATATCAAAATCTTTAACTGTATAATTTCCAGATTCGGCAAACGTCCTCCTTGCGAGGATGTCCATGAAATCAAAGGAGTAATCGGTGTTTCTTACTTGAGATCTTAAAACTCCATCAGAAATAGTCGCAAGTTCAACAAAATTATCGTCTTGAAAATCTACATTTGGTTTTTTTGATAATCTGGCACTAATTTTTAATCTATCTGCTCCCGGAGCAGCATAGTTATTAAATCCCTGTGAATTATCGTTCAGTGTCTCATCAAGATCTGCAGTGATGATTTCTTCTGTAATCAATAATCCAACTCTATAAGAAGGAGCAGGGCTGTATTGATCTAGAACAAGATTTTCTGTTTGTACATTTACAAACTGACCTCTTATAAAATAAACACCATCTTGGATTTGGAAAGAAGACCCAGTGACTGCTGCAGTTGCTGGTAAAGTATTAGCAAAAGGAGCTCCAATCTCAATAGTAGTATTACCAAGAAGTCCTGAAGTAATTGTGGTATCACATGTCAAAGATTCTCCATCAGAGAATGTTTGAGTTGCATTATTTGTGGTGTTGGATGATAAGTAATTGATGTAAAGAGTAAGATTCCCTCTTTCAGAGTCACTTGGGGCAAGAACAGAATCTACAAATGCCGTTACACCAGAAGTCTGTCCAGTGATTTTAGTTCCTATAAGTTGATCTGCATATGCTTCAACAGGAACTCCATTAAAATTATTAACTAATTGAATACCATAGTAATATTGACTATATCCAGTATTTCCGGGGATTACCTTGGCACCCTCTTTAAAGAAGTGTTTGCCAAACTTTTCAATTTGATTTTGTAAGATAGATTGAAGTGTTGTTAATTCTCTAGCCTGGACAGGATATCCAGGCTTAAACAACACTTTATGAAAGTCATTATTCGCGTCAAAATCGTCAAAATATGGCGCTACGTTAAGGTTCGTTTGCTGTGGCATAATCCGTTAGAACTGCAAAATGACTTTGATATCTTCTTTTTGGTTCGATGACCTGGTAATCGAAGGTCTGTTATCTACGTAAATGATGTTTCCAGAATGTTGTCTAACTTCTGGTTCAGCAACACCACTAGTAAATGTTTGACCAAGGTAATATGTCCTATTATTTATTACAGTGCTGACACCCGTGAAAGAGGTATCAATCGCCAAGTTTGATCCTGTGGATGGAACAATTGTCAGACTTCCACCGGTAGATGGAGCGGAAGTAAATTCCGTCAAATCAAATCCATATGTTGGTTGTGTTTGAGCAGTTCCGACTGTATTAAATCCAGATACTGATCTATCTTGCCAATACTTTAAAACACCTGTAGTTTGATCATAGTTAATTACTCGACCTACAGCAGTAGTTCCAGTAGAAACAGTTTGGGTTACATAAGAATCGGCAGTGAAAGATGCTGAACTATATCCTGCTCCAACAAGTCTTAAAGCAGGAACAGCACTTGCTTTATCTGACGATAAGATAGTTCCTACACTCTCTTCTGGATTCTGAACGATTCCAATTCTGGCAACTTGGTTTCCAGTAATGAAATCTGGGTTTTCATTATCGTTTTCAATTCTAGAATATAGGAGAACATTATATGCACCGAGTTCTCTATAAATGTCAGCACCATGACCACCCTGAGGTGTCATAATTACATCAAATGTTGGTCTTGAAGTTCCAGTGGGAACACTACCTCCAACTAAATCAATGTTGCCGTAAGTATATCCAGAACCTTGGTTTGAAACAGTTATTGAATCTACTTTTTGGTCATTGTTAACAACAATCGTACAAGTAGCACCTGTTCCGTCTCCTTTAATTGGAACATTGCTATAAGTTCTGTTTGCAGTTCCCAGTCCAACACCACGATCAGTAATTGTTACAATCTTGATAGATCCATCAACAGCATTGTCTCTAACTGGAGCATTATCTGTTCCAGTCGTCCAGTCAGAGGGAACGGGAATAAAATCTGTTGTCTCAAACTTTACAATTTCACTTGGTTTGATTCTAAAAAGATACTTCCAAATGTAACCGTCACCACTCGTTCCAGCAGATCTTGGTTCTAGATCTGTAAAGGTTGGTTCGTCAAGGGAAGGACGACCATTTGGGTTGTCTGGATCAGTTCCATTCTGCAGACAGATATAAACTTGATATTCGGAATTAATTACAAAATAAGTGGCAGAATATAAGTTAGTTGCACCAGACACCTTCGCAGTGTTTGTTCTGCTATAATCATGACGATAAAAATCATAAGTAGTACCAGATGACCAAGAGGTCTTGGGTACAACTTGCCTTATATCAGTTGTAGTGATTTTTTTAAGAGCGATCATTGTATCCCAATAATCATTCTCTTGATCAAAATTATCTTTCGGTGATGGAGGGGAATTATTCCAATCCGATTGATAATCAGCAGGATTAGGCAATCCAATGAAAGAATAATATGTATTGATACCTACGTCAGAAACAAAATTCTTCGCATTTAATATCCTGATCTGATCAGTTATAATAGCAGCCATTTGAAGGAGACTTTTTACTTATTTATTGGTGGTGTTAGTGGTGTAGAAACACATCAAAGATATTTAGACTATATAATTGGAGAATTTTAGAGGATTGGTTCTTCTAACCAGTGCGGAAGTAGAAATACCACCAACACCATCTTCTCCGTAGAAACTGAATGTATTACTTTCATTTCTACCTGCAAGTTGGATTTTACCCCAACTGTAGTCGCCCATATAATTTGATGTAGTGTATGCGGATCCAGTTGTATTTCCAAATCCAGTTACAGTTACCTGAACTCTTCTAACGATGGTTGTGCCAATTCCAGTGATGGTTGACTCTACATTAGATACAGATGCTACTTGATAAACATTATCAACAAAACTTGTTCCAATTCCGATCGTGTTTCCGCCAACATCTTTGGATGTGATAGAAGTAGATCCAACTCCAATATTAGAATTAAATATCATGAAGTAATCATTTACAGCAACACCACTGAGAGTTACAGCAGTTCCAACGAGAGAACCATCTCTCATGAATGATCCACTAGGGACATGAAGGTCAAGAACAATCTGCAGATCAGATCCAGAAGTTGTCGTTCCAAATCCAACAACGATTCCATTATCTCCAGAGAATGAAGAAACACTATTTGTTTCTACCGGACACGCAGGAGGAGCAATAAGAACTTGTGGAATATTTGTATTTGTATATCCAGTTCCAGCATTTGATAAAGTAATAGAAGTAACAACGCCTGCGGTTATAGATGCTGTTGCAGTGGCAGTGGTTCCAAGACCAACTGCCTGAGCAGTATTACCAATACTAACTGTTGGGGCAGTAGAGTAACCAGCACCACCAGAGGATATAGAGATTGAAGAAATAGTTCCAAGTCCAGATACAATCGCTGTTGCTGCAGCAGCAGTTTTTGTATCCTGTGAAACAAATGTTACTTTATCTTGGAATGTGAGGACTGTATCATTTTCGATTTGTGAATTAAAGAATGGTCTGAGATTATCAACATAAACCACAGTAGAACCGATACCAACAGACTTGATAAGATAAGCAGTTGGTTGAATTCCTGGTTCATACAATTCTCTATCCTTTCCTACAACTTTTTCATCAAGAATAATATCTTCTGTTTGGCGACACAGGATAACCGGTCTTTCCAGATTTTCATCGTTGGTGTTTCCAGGTCCATAATATGGATTTGTAGTAACAATATCAGTAGAATTAATGATATTAACAGATCTTGGATCTTCAGTGAGATATTCGGTGTCAGACTTAATCTGCAGTGTGTCTCCAACTTTTACTGGAGGAATAATATCTCTGTCAAGAACATCAACATCACCAGTTCCCTTATAGAAGATAATTTTAGAGGTGTCACCAACCTTAGGTGCTTCGGTAAATGTTAATGTAGAACCTCCATTAAAGATGTATCCTTCACCAGGAACTTGTAAGGTGTCGTTAATGAATACAAGCAGAACGTCCTGGACATTAATCTTAGAACCTTTTGCTGCTCTAATTGAAACAAGAGATCCAGACTGTCTCAGTGAGAAGACTACAGTGTCTCCATCAAACAAGTCATCCAAATTATCCAAGACTTGTAATGTACCTAGAGTCCATGCGCTGAACTCATCAGTGAACGTTTTCTTGACATCAAGTAACATCTCACGATAGGAAGATGTAGTTGGGATTCCTGTTAGTCCCCCAATTGGAACCGTCAGAACATCTCCAGGTACATATCCATATCCAGTATTGGAAATTGTAAAGTCAATAATGCTAGAACCTTGACCAACAACAATATCAATCTTGGCATTGGTTCCAACTCCACTAGAAACAGTAGCATATTCAAGACCAATGTTGGCGTAAGACAATGGATCACTAACCACAACATAAGGAGGAGTTGATGTAGTATATCCAGACCCAGCATTTGTGATTGTTACTGTAGTTGAAATGCTGCCAGCAATAATCGTAGAGTAACCAACATGGGTAAATGTTCCAACTCCCACTGTGCTGGTGGCAACACTAACATTCGCAATGCCAATTTGAGGATCACTAATCTTGACAACTGCCTGTGTTCCAGAGGGAATTTCATGGATGCTAGTTGCTCCAGTTCCAATGCGAACAAAAGTAGATCCGACAGATGCGATTACACTACCGATTCCAATGAATGTTCCAACACCGATACTGCAGTTAGTTCCTGTGTTAAGAAGACTCAGAAGACTGAATACGCTATTAGTATTCTCAAGATAGATGACAGTTGATCCAATACCAACAGCAGCTGATGTATCAACAGCAATTTCATAAGTGCTAGATGCTCTATATCCAGATCCAGTATTTGCAACACTGATAGAGGAAACTGTTCCAAGACCTGAGATGACAGCGGTTCCTCCTGCGGAAATCAAAGGTTGGAATCCAAGTCCCCTATCTGTCATACCAACAGATACGATAACACCACCAACAGGTAGGTTAGAACTGTTGACATCATAAGAAACTGAAGTAGCAGTTCCTGCGAATGTGACAGAACTAATTCCAGATGCTTCTTCAATCGTATAATCACTGGTAGCACCAGGACCTTGGAATACATCATTAACGAGAATAACTGCGTTTTCTGTCGAAACTCCAGTAACATTTTCACCACCACTCAGAAGAGTGAATGATTTATTGGTCCCATTGAAGGTCGCAGAAACATCATCAAGAACTCTGTTCTTATAGTAAGTCTCATTTGTTGTATCCTGAACACCAGATCTCAAGAAGATCCTTCCTTGGAACGAAGATCCAGTTGCGATTCCTGTCCAATCTCTCTCATCAGGTGGATTTGTTGATGTTCCGAGCGGAGTCTGTCCAACTGGAGGATCAACAAAGTTGAGAATGTTATCGACAATGTTATAGTTTCCTACAACCTTTGTGACAAGACTATCGGTTGTATGTCCAACAAGAGTTGTTCCCAACCATTGCCTGTTAACAGAAATAGTATTTGTTGAACCAATACCGACGCCAGTAACTTTAACGATCTCATTTTCGATCTTGAGAAGATCTCCACCAAAGATTGAGTTAATACCAGTGCTGACACGAATTATATCATCACTAGTTGTCGCGGTTTTTGTGAGGTGAGTTGTAAGTGAAGTTGATACGATAGGAGACTGAATAACATTATCAATAGCGATAATACCTTTTGCATTTTGATTTGTCGATACAAATCTATGGGATGTTCCAATACCAACGCTAGTGAAGTCCAAAACCACTGGTGTTCCCTTCAGAGCGTTCTCTGCGGTGGATGCCAGTTTGATCTTATCGTCGTCAACCTTAACAGCAAAGATAGTTCCTGGAACTTTATCAGTGGTGCCAATACCAACGAATGAAGCAGAAGTAATTCCGATCGCTTGTGTTGATGCAGCACCTGCATGAACATAGGTAAGTTGCTCTCCACTAACAAAGAAGTGGTTTGGAATTCTAATAGTATTATCAGCAACGCTAATGATACTAGAGTCAGATCCAATGAAGTATCTCTCAAAGATTGGATCAGTTCTATGCTTCAGTTCAAATGCTCTCAAAACATCTCTATCAGTTCCTTGATACTGTGTAAAGCGAGTTTCGATAGATCCATTGGTAAAATCAATTTCACTCTTATCATCATCTGCGTGTCTCAGAGCAACCATGAAGACTTTCGCTTGAGCAGCAACACTTGCGGGTGGTGTAAATACCAACTCTACAGTTGCAGCAACTCCAACAGCAGCACCAGTGAGTCTTGTACCGATTGTTCCAAGTCCAGCATTGGTTTCAATAACACCAAACTCAGTATCAAAAGTATCACCCGAAGCATCATCAGAGAGATAGTTGTCTACCACAAGGACTTCGGATAGGGCATATTGATTATTGGTGACATCTGTTACTTGAACAATAAAGTGAGCAACATCATATTCGCCGCTATTGTAACTTCCAATTACATTTTCAGTAGGAGATCCAGAGGATGAAATAGTGGTATTTCTACCCTCAAGTCTGGCATGATTCAGATCATATGTTCCAATACCAGTGGTTTCACTATTACCAACACCAATCACCATTGCGTTGAGAACACCAGTTGTTCCTACACCAACATCAGAACCTGGAATATAATCAACTTTTAATGAGTCACCACTAATATATGCATGATAAGTTCCGTATCCAACATAAGCACCTCCACCAAGAGTGGTTGTCAAATCTCCATATTGGAGAACAGAAACATTTGTACCATCCTGTACGATATTGATGTTGTCATATGCAAATTCAGTTCTGTTAATATCTGGGGTAATTTCCACCATCAACTTGACAGAACTATAAGTCTTTGCAATTGAAACAAGACTTGATGTTGATCCTGCACTAAGAACAACACTCTTGGTGTCAATTAAAACAGGACCTATTCCAGTTGTTCCTACTCCAAGAAGATTATCATCAAGGTTATAAGAAAGAACTGTAATATCATAATCATTGACCGAGGACTTCTCTGGGAAGAACTGAAGTTGTCCTGTTGTGCCAGAGATAGTAAAGTCAAAAGTTCCTTGATCATAGGTTGTTTCAACACGACCATATTGGTTTATGTAACCAAATGCACCATCATGGAGAAGATCAACAATCATCAACTGACGTTGAGCAGTAAATCTTCTATCCTTTACATATGTGATATACTTTTGTGCCCTGACTTCTGTGGTATCAAAACTATTTGAGATACTGAAAGCAGTTGGTCTAGGGTTACTATTAAATGTGCTACTAATATCATCAATGGACAGAACTCTGTTACCAACGGATTCTGAGAAGTCGGTAAGAATTCTACTAACGAAGGTTATTTGATCAGAAACAATGCTTGTCTGAGATCTGGAGTTTTCTTTGACAAGATCAAAATCATTAACACAATTAAGATCAATAAATCTTTCAATCGTGTTGACGGTATTAACTGAAGTCAAATCCGTCGATACACCAACAACCATGGCATTTCTGGAACCCTCTGGTAACTTGGATTCCATCTGATAATCAGAGAATTTTCTAAATCCTAAGGTATGATTGAGAGATCCAACCGCATCATTCCAAGTATCATAATCAACTTTTGATCTTAAAGAATATGAGAAGTTTTGATAATAGAAACTATCCTGTACTCTCTGTAGATTATCATTCAAATATCCTGAGTTTGTTTGCCATCCTTTGGATACTTTAGAAAGTGTATTAACATTTAAAGATGATTCAAAGTAAGATACTGAAGATGCGACACCTTGCGACTTGGATGATTGTCCAACGATAAGATCACCAGCGACAAAATCATCAGTAGAAGACACTCTGATAAATCCATTTTTTTCATCCCAACCAAGAACAGTTCCAGTGGCAGAGTCTGACTTTACAGTTTCACCTTTAGAGAAACCAATCTTTTTAAGTGTTGGTACAAAAATTGGGAAGTTTTTCGATGCTACAATTCTACCAGTGGAATTAGCAGCGTTAAAGTCACCAACAGATTCTCCACTCTTTACGAAACCTTCTAAACTAAAGGAAACTGTTCCAATACCACCAAGATTCTCCGTTACTGATTTAATAGTAAAGAGATTATAGTTATAGTTTTCTGTATTAAATCCTTTTCCAGTTGATCCAACACCAACACTAACACCCTCTACCAATACTTCATCATTAACGGAGAATGGGAAGGAGTTGATGGTGGAGAATCCAACAGCCAAAGTAACTGTTGCATCCATGGTATTGGAATTATATGCGATCGTGCTAATTCCAACTCCATTTGAGTTCTGAACAGGAATGAATTTTGGAGCGGTATTATTCATTCCAAAAGTATTCTTGAGAATGGTAAGTTGACCATCTCCAAGATTATATTGTAAGTCTACATCAGAAATACGCTCATTAGTCTTTCCATCAAACGCCAAAATCTTAGGTGCTCCAATATATCCCTTACCTGTTGATGTAATGGCAATAGAATCAAAGGAAGCGAGAGAGTCAACCTTTACAATTTGTGGAAGATAGACACTTGGACGAATAGTCTTATCTACCTGAAAATTAAATCCAATATCTTCAATTCTAATATTTTTGATATTTCCAATAGAAGAACTAGATGTTTCTAAGATTGCGCCAGTTCCGATTCCAGTGGTTCCAATCTGACTTCCTGGAAGACCGGCAGTTACTGTTGAGAATCCTGGGAGAGAATAATAATTCTTACCACCATTCTCTATGAGAACCTGAGCGATTGGTCCGTAAGTGTGAGTGCAATTTGTTTCATAAGAAAGACTGGATGTGGAAGAAATATAAGATGCTTTCTCAGGAGTCTCTGTTACGGTGTAGGTGAAAGTGTTTGTTCCACCAAGTCCTAGAGGGAAGACTCCACTGTAAACACTAGAACGAACATCAATTTCATTGTTAGAGATTACATCACTGTCCGAAATAATTTCTTGTTTTTCTACTGGAACATCACTCTCATAAACAGCATCAAGACGATAGTAAAGGGTGTCTGGAGTATCTTTATTAACTTTTAAAGTAACCTTCGCATCAGTGGTTATACCAACAGTTCCGGTTCTAACAACATCAAATGTAGAACTAGATTCATTTTTATCATAAATTTGAGTGAAAGTCTTATCGCGATAAAAATTAAGTTCAAAGGCAGAATAAGAAGATGCCTGCTTAACATATGCCAGTGAGGAATCTGTTACATCAAACTCAACTGTAGAATCTCTATATACAGAAAGTTGAGGATTGATCAGAGACAGAGTTCCTGCAGAGGAACTAGTGATACCAATGATCGCTGGTTTAAGTTGTGTGGAATCAAAGTAATCCTCTGACAGTTTGAATGTATTGTTGTCAATACGAACAATGTTATACATCTCATTGTTCGTAAGTCCTTCTGCGACGGCAGTGGCAGTGTGAAGGACTTTTTGACCAGTGACATAACCATGATCTACAATAGTAATCGCATTGGTCGTGGTATTAACACCAGCAGCGGTAAAGTCTTTAGGATCAATGAGAACTCTTCTGTTGAAGTCATTATACTTAACAGTGAATGATGTTGTTAGAGATGGATTTACATCCATAAAGACAACATGTTCTCCAGCAATACCATGAGACTCTGCTACAGCAACTGTTACTTCATTTCTTCGGAGTTCTCCAGTGATGGAGATGTGCTTGGTCTTGAGGCTATGATATGATCCTGTTCCAATGCCACTAAAGAACAAAGTGCTAGAGGAGGTTGTGGTGGTTCCTATGCCAACAAAGTTTCCAGTGCTGCCTAACGCAACACGAACTGTTGCCAGACCAATCAAACTATCTGTGATTCTAGCAACGAATAAGTTTTGTCCATCAGAAAGGGTTTTAGCAGTCGCTACACTATTTTCAATGTAAACCAAACCACTTCCATTCCCTGGAGAATATGTAACTTGATCTCCTGTTTTTAATTCATGATTTGGAATATACAGTGCTTTGGTTTGAATAAATCTCTCACTAATTCCAGTCCCTGGATTAGAGAAGGACAATGTGGATCCAATGCCAACTCCAGCGATTGTTCCGAGACCTACGATTTCACTTGGGTTAAAATAGATTTGTTTATTTCTTCTGTATTCATAATCAGTCTTGAATCCAGAATTAATTGTTAGTTTTCTGGGATTCTCATAAATCTTTGTTGTTACGGTATGAGCAACAGCAACCGTGCCGTCAACAGCACGGATAACTCTAATTCTAGAAAGTCTTGGTTCAACATTCAGAACCTTAACTTTTTCTGTTCCAATACCAAGAATATCATTCTCGGTAATGGTAGGATAAGAAATATCTCCAGTTACTGAGAGATAAGTAACAATTCCAGTTACACCATCAGTTCCAATACCAGATGAGGTAGTCCCCACTCCAGCGAGTCTCAGGATGTTACTAGAAATACCAACCTTATATGATCCCTCCAAGAGAGATGAAGTTGTTGATAAACCAGAAATAGTCAGAGTGTTATTATTCTCAAATGCATGTGGATTTGTAGAGAAAGCAACATATGCTCCTTTATTTCCAATTGGAGAAAATTCCACACCAGTAATAGAACTGGTGGCAAAACTTACACTAGTAACTGGTTTTCCACTGATTCTACTGACTCTTGCGTATGCTCCATTTCCACCAGTTTGAGTATTATCAAATTCGATAATATCATTAACTTTATAATTATTACCACCAGTAATAATACCAACATTTTCAAGAACACCTGGACTTACAGATGTAATATCAACATTTTGATTTAAATCATTAGGTAGAGAAAGATATTCATATTTGCTATTCCCTGGAATTAAATTGTATGGAGCTACATTTCTAAAATAATCTGTAGAATTCAAATCAAATAGATCTTGATTTGATCCAGGATCAAAATTAAATTTATTAGGAACTCCCTTAAAGTTTGCTCCAACAAGGTATGGAAATACTGGTCTCTTGAAATTTAAGAAAGGTCCAGCAGAATCAACAGTTAGTGTATTAATAGTGGCAAAGTAAGCATACGTTCCTTTTGGATATTCTGGAGTAACGCAGAATCTGCCATTGTTCTCATCAAGAACAGTTTCATCAGAGAGATTTTGATGATTGTAGTCTTCAACAAAAAATCCTTCTGGGAACTCTGATGTTGGTGGTCTATTGGTTTTTAAGTTGAGTTTATAACCAGATTTCATCTGAGTAACAACACCACCAGATCTGGTTACATATCCATATGGTCCGTAGATTGGGTGTCCATCATACGCCCATCCAATAATTGGAGAGTGGTCAGAAGATTCAATTTCTACATTGTTAGCAATTTTTAAGTCAGCGTTTCCATAGAGAATTTTTCCAGTTTGATCAACTCCATTTAATGCTTTTCTTAAACTTCTTGGTGCGTATAAATGAGAATATTGTGATCCATAATTATTGTTAACACCAAGTCTAATAAAACCATCATCATTAGTATATCCATCAAAATGTTTCTGGAATAAATTGGTTCTCCAGTTTTGAAGATTTGCAGATAGTTCTGCTCCTGCTCCTGGAAAATTAACTGTTATTGAAGTCTGAGCATTGGTGTAACCAGCTCCACCAGAAACTACTTTGACTGAGGTTAATATACCATCAGAAAGAATGGGAGTAAGAACTGCTCCGATTCCATCACCCGTCACAGTTATATCTGGAGAGGAGTTATATAAAGCTCCCCCATTCAAGATGATAACATCTGTGATCGCACCATTTGAAATAATTGGTGACAACTGGGCATTTTTCCCAGATACTAATCTTACAGTTGGTGGTCTATTGAAATTAACAATTTCAGAAGATCCATAACCAACACCCTGATTTGAAAGATGAACCGAGGTTACACTTCCTCTAAAAATTGGTTGAATTTGTGCTTCAAAAGTCTCTGACCCAATGGAAGAGATACCAATCTTTCCTTCTACAGAAACAGTAATGTCTTGGTAGTTAAATGAGTGTGTTCCTGATCCAGTAGAGGAAAAATCAAGATACTGTTTTGTTTGATAGTAGTAATCTTTATTCGTAGAACCAAGTCCAACTCTAGAAAGTCTAAAGTTGTTATCATCTACCTTAGTCGCGTAGTATTCAGTTTCACTTACTAATCCACCAATGATAGTATCACCAGCAGTATATTTTAAAATTTCTCCAGACTGATAATCATGACTTGTGATTGTAATCTGGTTAGATGCTGTATTGATTCCTGCAGCAGTAACAGTTCTTTGCTTGTTCTGATATCCAGATCCATTATTATTGACGGTAATGGATGAAAGAACTAATTTTTTATTATAAGACTTAATTTTTTGTTTTCCAAGTCCATGAATACCAAACTCAACTGTATTGATACCAACAATCGCATCATTTTGAGTTGGGTGAAGTTTGAATGTGGTGTTATCAACAATAGAAACAAAATACTCACTATTCGTTGTCAGACCACTAATTGCTCTTTGACCATCGGGATCATAAATTACCCTTTCAGCATTTCTGAATTTATGATATGTTCCAATTCCGATTGTAGATAAAGTTGCTCCAATAGAAACCTCACCACTTTCAATTTGTGAATTAAATGAAATTTCATGAGTTATTCGTTTCATGTTCACCAATGCTACGGCACCAGTTCCATTTCCACCAGTAATTTTTACGACTGGAGGTGCTTCATAATCAAATCCAACATCAATAACTCTTATTTCTTCAAGTTCTCCTGATACTGCGACATAACCGGTCGCAGCTGTTCCTACCGTGTCTGATATGCTGAGTAGAGGTGGAGTAATAAGATCATATCCACTACCTGGAGCGAGAACTTCAATGTCATTAATCTTTCCATAATATACTAAATCATTTGACTTGTAATTTGAGATTTCGACACCATTAACTAAAACTCCGGTAAAACCAGGTTCAGTTGGGTGAACAGTTCCATCGATATTGGGTGTTTTAACCTCTCTTAATAATTTTTGAGATTCAAGAGATCTGTCTCTCAGATCATATCTTTTAATGACATTATTGGTTACTGTTGCATCGGCAATTGGAGAAACAAATGTGGAGTTGTAGATATCAGTTCTACTCTTCGCAAGTTGAATTGTTGTAGAACTAACTCTCTTTATAAAATAAAGACCTTCAGTAAGGATAGAGGAACTTACAACAGTTCTTTCATCCACCTCTCCTGATTCGTTAATAAACTTCTCAGATGTTTTTTCTGGTAGATAATAAACAGCATCTCCACTATAGAAACCATGATCAGTAACTGAGGTTATTTGTAATTGAGTTTCATCCGCAGTAAATGTACCGGAGAAAGTAATAGAACCATCTGTTGTTTCTATGGGTTGAGCATTATAAAAAGGAATAGATGGTGATGAAACTAAAAGTTTTTCCTGCTTTGTTCTAGATTGAATAGAACTAACATACACATTTTGAATGTTGGCAGAATAATTATTTGCAGACTTTAATACCTCAGAATTCCCTTTGAGAATATTCCTTCTGATCGTAAAAGAAGCGTTTGTATTTAATTGCCCCTGTCCTCTGATAGTAATTGTGTCAGCAGCAGTAATAGAAATAATTGTAGATCCTTTTTCGGATCCACCTTCGATAACTGTAATAGTATCACCGACTTTAAAATAGTGATCCGTTTTTAAAACTATTGAATATGTAAGGTCAGATAAATCAATTAATTCTAAACTCTTTACCTCATATACAGAAGAAACATTATATAACCAATTCTTTGAGACAGCATCTGTTGCATTAGATCCTAAAGTTTTGATCTTTAATTTGTCATCTTTTGCCAGATATCTTGTATTATCAACAGACAGATTACTCAATACATGATTTACTCTGACTTTAATTTCTTCATCTTGATCTAGGAAAGATGCTCCATACGCATAAGTGTTAATACCAATATTAGACTTATCAGAGATTGTCAAAGTGATGTTTGAGCAATCGTAGAATTGCGTTAATGATTTTGATTTAAAGGATACAACCCCAACAGTTTGGTTTGTGTAATTTACATACAACTCTCCACCAGTAGGGAATCCGACTGTAGAATCAACATCGATGATTGTTGAACCAGCAGCGACTTGCCCAATGACTTTTGTTTTTGGATGGGCAAAGAATTGACCATACAAAGCACCATCAACACCAATATCTCTAGAGTATCCAGAGTCAATACTTAATTTGTAATAGGTTTCTCCTGTGCCAACGTTTACTTTCTCGACTGCGGTGATAGGAGCATATGCTTTTGTGAATATATCTTTGTATGCATCTTGTCTCAAGACAGCTTCTTGAAGATTAGCAGGATCTCCCTCTACAGGTTCGACAACGATATCGTTAACGATTCTGTAATCAGCGTTAGATGGCGTAAGAAGAAAATCTCTTGGTCTTACTATTGTTACATCTTCATTATAGAGTGCTTTGAATAAAATCTCAAAAGATCTATCTGTTCCTTTGCTAAGATAAAAATCCTTTGACTGTTTAATAAAGACGTTTTGATTAAGATCTTCAGTAAAAGTTCTATTATTAAATCCAGGTGTTAATTGATATTTTACTTTTGTAAGGAATTCTTTTAAAAACAGAACACTTAAGTTTGTTACAGTCGCACCATCAACATGAGAATCTGCTTCTGATTCTTCAAATACAAGTTGTTCTGGTTTTGTCTTGTCCCTATAAGAAGAAACTCCAACGAAACCTCTTATACATCCAGTAAATGATGATGAGGTTTTGCCTGTATATGAGATAATCTCATCATCAATTTTGATTAATCCATAAGAATCTGGAAATCCAATTGTCCCTGTTGGAGACTTTGTGAGATCAACAGAAATAGTAGAATCAGAAATTTCAATATCAGATCCTAAAATGACAGATTCCGTTAAATTGGTTGATTCATTTAATTTTAAATATTGATCAATATTTTGGATTAAATCAACAGGACCACCTTTATACTCTTGAGCAATATAGTATTGCTTTAAAAACTCTACAACACGAGGAAACTCTTCCCTTACATACGCAGGAACTTGATTCTGAACTACGTTGTTAAACTGAATTCTCTTTTCTGCCATTTTATGATTTTACGTTCTTAGTAAGAGTAAGATGATCCGCCGCCGGATGAACCAGATCCGCCGCTTGATCCAGATTGACCTCCGCCAGAGGCACTTCCACCGCCTCCAGTAGATCCAGTGGATGAAGGGGTAGTGGTTGTCGTGGTGGTTGTTGTTCCTGTAGCACTGGTGGCGGTTGTAGTAGTGGTTGTTGCTATAGTCCTGTTAGTGACATTAGTTGATAACCCATCTGTATTTACCGTACCAAGATCACCCGTCTCACGGACAAGTGCTCCATTAGCGTAACTAGAAGATGAAATGTAAGTAGACGCTGATGGATCAAGACCAGAGGATATACTATCCACTACTGTATCGAATGTACTATTACTAATATCTAGTTGCAAATAAAGATCCTGTAATCCAACAACATCATTTGATGCTGGAGAAGCAGAAATTTCAATAATTGGTTGACCATCTTTGATTTTTCCTGCCAAGATGTTGACTGGATTAATTGTTACAATACCTTTCTTATAATTAATCGTTCCAACGTTTCTTCTGAGAATTGTTGCGCTATTAGAATTAACAGAGGGAACTGTGAAGAAGAATAATGATCCATCAATTCTATTTGTATTAGGCAAATCACCCAAATATACACTATTTGGGTTTCCAGCAATTCTGAACGCTGTGGATTTAATATTATATCCACTCATTCTCTTAATATGGAATTCATTACCAAAACCAATTTGATATTCAGCAAAAGTATTGGTAACAACTCTCAAGTCACGTCTCATTTGGACATTTGTGATATTGGAGGTTACTGACTCGTGACTATCATCAATAATCTTCAAGAATTTACTGTATTTGAATCTAGCGCCATATTTGTTCAGTTCTGATGACTCAGAATACTTATTTGCATTGTCTTGGACTGTGCTAGAGACATATGCTGAACTTGGTGCTAAATTTGAGTTATAGTAAACCTTAGAATCAACTTCCAAATACAAATATTTTAAATCTAAGATTTCTGGAACAATTCCAGCAACCGCATATTTCTTAAGACGATTTCTAATATTCTGTTTTACAAGGTTTGGTAAGAAATCACCAAATCTAGGTTTGATACTAATGAAAACCTTTCCATATTGTGGTGGAATTAAGTCCTCACCACCAAATACGGAAATTGACTCAGTTTCTGGATAAATCTTTGAAGGAATCAGAGTTTCATAGTCATCAGCAGTTAATGCTCTGTTTTGAGATGAGTAAATGCGAGGAGCATATTTTTTCACTGAAGAAATTGCCTCAATACTTTCTCCACCAGATGCATTAAGACCTGTTGACACAAAAGAGATGCCATCTGTGACAGTATACTCAACAGAGTTTCTTGTGTAAGTTAATTTACCAGAGAAAGCAAAGTTATTAACTCCGTTTGCGCTATCTCCACTACTTACAATGTAATTTGCGGTAATAAAGTTACCTTCTTCAAGTGCTTGACCAAAAACATCATCTCCGAAGAAGATCTCATATCTCTCATCTTCGATTTCTTGAATATAATAAACTTTGGAATCTGATTTTACACTAAACAGACTATCTTGAAGGGAATATTTAACTGATTGTGTTGATTGTTCGTTTGCCTTTACTGTGACCGATAAAAGATCAGTGTCAATACCAATATTATTCAGAATAAATCTTTGATTCGGATTTCTAGCACTATATGTAAATTCTGTGGTTAATAAAGTGCCTTCAAAGATTGGCAGATCGTCAAATGTTGCTACTCCATCAAGAACAGGAACAGTGACATCATCCAAAATTGAGAATACAAAGGACGAGTTGCCAAAGGCAGCCGCAGATGCCGCTACAGGACCCTTCTTAAGGGTTATAGAGACTGGAGGGGGTGTGATATCGGAAGCGTCAACAAAGAACGATATAGTCGCTCTGGATGCCTTTCTAGGGCGTGGTACATATCCGATATTTCTTGCTAATGCTACGACATTTTCTCTCAAAGTAGCACTATCAATAAATGCCTCATTCGCAACCATGTTTGCGTTGTATGAGGTAATGTAGGTATTGTATGCCAGGACATCTAAAATCGTAGAAAGGTTAGACCCTTCAAAATCATAGTCGGTAAAACTAGAATTTGACTGTAGATAGTCTCTAAGAGTGGTTTTAATCTGGTTAAAGTCCAGATTTGAAAAATTGACTAGTGGCATTGTTACCTAGTTGCTTGCAAAACGAATTCTAATTCTTGTGCCGGAACATCAATTCCAACAATATCATAAATTACGATCGCCTCGTATGCGTTATTATCAAAGTCTGGTAATACTTTAACTTTTTTCAGATTGACCCTTGGTTCAAAGCGATTGATTGATTCCTCAATCTGATCTCTCATTGTTTCGGCAGAGAGATCGTCAATATTTTCAAAAAGTGATCTAGAGACCTCTGATCCGAAACTTTCATCAAAAAACTTTTCTCCAGGAAAGGTAAAAACGATATTTCTAATTGAACGAGCAATTGCTTGCTCATTTTTAAGAGCAATTAAGTCATCATTCAGAGGATTACTCAGAAATGACATACTAACATCTTTAAAACCTTGACTTACCCTTTCTAGAGGCACAAAAATACAGCGATTATATCTTATTTATTAAGGTATAAATCAAAATTCGTTCAAAGTTTGTGGAGGGAGCACTGTAAATTCTTCTTCATTTTCAAAAATCTCAGTTTCTTTCAAAGAATCGCGTTTTTTTGGCGTTTTATCGTCATTTGAGATCTCACGAAGCATCTTTTGGTGCTGATGATTGCCCAGATTGTCTAAAAAATCGGTCATTTTTCTAAAATTCGGGTAAATTTTCGTTATTTTTACGTTCTTTTGCTGTTTTCCAGAAATAATTCTCATCATTTCCAAGTCCATCGCGGTCATGACCGTTCTCAACTTGGTAATATACGGTTGAAACCTTGAAATCGGGAATTTTTGGTGTCTCTGGAGTCAATGAGTTGTCAAAAATGCGCGTCCTATTATTAGGATAGAGACAGAATTGACCATTATCAAGTTCAATCAAGTTATGCGACTTATGTTCTGACGGGTTTTCACTGGTTGCATAGTCAACTGCGTCAGGATCTTGGTGATAGTTATCAATTGTACAGATATAAGTTCCGGTTTGTGTTCCAAAATCGCGTGTATACACTTCATAATGCATAGAACCGATAAACTGCTTTTGAACTACAGTTACACCGTAGTCCATACAGTTCCAAAACTGCAAGTTATGTAAAGTTAGATCAGGAGTTGGTTTTACTGGTTCAGATACAAAAGCACTAATTGGCAATTTATCATACATTGCCGCATATTCAGGTAAATACGTCTCAAAATAAAAAGCACGCCCAGGGATCGATTTAACCGATACCCAGACGCCTTTTACGAATTCACCGTGTCCACTTTGATGATCAGTAAGATATTCCTTACGGACCCATACCTCTTGAGAAGGTAGATTAGCAATCAAACAAGCCATAGAAAAACTTCACGAGTCTTACTATCTATTTACCTTGTCCTCTATACCTTTTCTTTGCTCCATTACGAGAGGTCGCGGATAATTTAGTGTGCTTCCCCTCCCCTTGACGAGTTTTTTTCGGTTTTCCTACAATGTAACCACCATCTTTCATAGCTGCCATAATTAATCTCCTTGTAATTTGTACCGAGCAACGCGGTTAGATAATACGAGTTTTTTCGTGACCAACACGAATCCGAGGGTCGCACCAGATGTCATAACCCTCTTCCTTGGCATCAAGACAGAATGATACATCTTCTCCGCACATATCCTGAACAGCACCAGATTCAAAGACTTGCATCTTAGGAGCAAACCAGGGATACTCAAGGTTTTCAAAGACACCCTTCTTGATCAATACCCATCCAAAACCTGTGTAGTCCACGGTGAATGGTTTGCGACGTTTTGAGATTGACTCAACAGTTTCATGATTCATCACTCCACCATTGTTACGGAAGTCATCTTCTTCCAACCAATGTGCTACTGAGGTAGTCGTGCCATCCTCTGTAGCATACCATCCACCAACGATCTCTTTCTCTTCACCATCAGCAGGGAAGGCAAGATCACAAAGTTGCCAGAACTTATTTGTGTCGAAGACAATATCCGAGTCAATCCAGAGTTGGTAGTCATACTGCAACTTACCATCCCATGGAATCTGCTTAGGACCACGCAGTACATTTGCTCCAAGAACTTTACAACGAGCAAAGTTTACCATGGAAGAATAGTCTTGACTGATCTGAATACTCAGACCACTTTGTACCATATCAAAACAGAGTTGTACAAAGTTTTTCAGAAAAACATATGAAGTACCTCGACCGGGCAAACAGAAGACAATCGTCTTACCCTTCATCCTTTCTTTAATTGCTGGAATATCCCACTCTTCTTCTTTCTTCGTGGGTGCTTTTGCTTTAACAGTGAATCCTTTAGCCATAGTTTGAATTAACCTTCAGATCAATTATAACATGTAGTATGTATAAAGTCAATATGAATCACACCCAGGTGGATCATTGGAATTTTCTGAACCTCCTCCAAGGGGCGAATATACTTCCTCATATGACAAATCCTCAAGTTCATAATCAGTCTTCATTAGACCAACCATTCCCTTGAGGGTTTCCCATGTATTCGTAAACTGTGTCTCTGTTAGATTATTGTATATACACTCTTGTCTTGCATAGATGTGATAGACCTTTTCCATAGAAATTTTTTGGGGCAAATTTTTTTCCTATTCATGAAATCGAAAGTTGAATTATATATCACTCGCGAATTGTCACCTCTGTAGGTTAGGGTAGTTAAGCGTTTTTATATACGGCATCGCGCCCCGCGCATAATAACAACGAACCGCAACAACTGCTGTTCGGAGTGATATCTAATTTTAGCATATTTGGGGCAGAGTGTCAAGAACTGCCCCGCTGCTAAGTATCAAAGTTCTTCTAACATTTCATCGAGTTCAATTAAATTAAGATTAACATCATCCCATTTTACCCCATCAGGAGTTGTATCACCTTCTGCACAATTATTTCGAACAAAATCTTGATAAGAATAAGAACGCCGCGCTAAGTTGTACAAACCTTCGTGATTACCAATCCATAGTGCTACATTCCAGGTCTCATAGTTTGTCCAACCATTGTATGTTGTGTCTTCGATTGTGGTTTGGAAAGTAGTGGTCATAAAGTGTGAGTAGTGCTTACATAGTTACAACACTTTAGGGGGGACAATTAATGACACTGCCCCACCACTATGTGTTACTTACTGAAGCACCACTATGTGATGCTTACTCTACCACCTGACAGGATTACTCAGGTCCTCTACATAACTATCAATCACCTGCTCATTCCCCTCCAATTCAAATAGATTCTCCCAATCAATTTGATGCGGGTCAAAGTCTTCCATCACCTCTAAATCCAGGGTGATTCTGTAACGCTGCTTTTGTGCCTGACTGATAGCGACTGACATAAGTGGTGTCCTGGTGGTGTGACTTTACTAGTATAGAATGCCTGAGGAATATTGTCAATC
>VMHT01089753.1_pt1 | contig 23821 bp, 23 predicted proteins | sample 4693611 | NCBI WGS metagenome assembly VMHT01 (sample SAMN12280063, study PRJNA550983) | marine metagenome | isolation source: seawater sampled from same location over 5 years 0.02-0.2 micron viral filtrate | place: USA: collected off the coast of southern California halfway between the port... ...
AAGTTACGGCATTCGTTCACTTTTGTGTTGGTCGTTTTGGCCTTGGAAGCCCCAGTCGCTCTCTCACAAGGCGAATCTTCCCACTGGTGGTGAGGCTCTTCAAGCCGTGTTGTTCGAGGGCTGCTTCACTTTCAAGCATGCCACGTAGAAGGCGGGCGTCTTTGAGGTGAATGCGGATCACGGCCAACCCGACGTGCGGGTGGTCGGCCGTCAATGGCGTTGGTTCGCCGAGGGATGTGCGCCGGTCATGGGCCCACCAGTCCATCAAACGGATGTCGGGTTTGGTATCAATGGATGACATCAATGCTTCGAGGTGCTTTTCAACCTCTTTGCGGCCTTGGCATGATGGGTCAACCATGACTCCAACCCAGCGGCGCTTTTCCCGCAGTGCTTTCGTCAACCGCTTGGCCATTGATCTTCGGAGGTGCTTCTTCTTCATGATGTTTGACTTCTCAGGCGAGGAATACCCTCAAAACGGGTCGCCGTCAGGATTTACCATGGATGATGAAACTCCGACGGGCGTTGAGGGGGTTGAGCGAACTCCGCTTGACGAACTCAAAGCGGAAGAATCGTCCTTGTGGAGCCTTCTTCGAATTTTGCTCAGCGGCAAAACCCTTCCGCATTTGGTTCTGATTCTGGGTCTTTCATCGGTCCTGCAATTGATGGCCGCCCAAGGAAGCGAAGCGATGAGCGCCTTGGGGTATCTTTCCCTCTCCGGGGGCTATCTCCTTACCGGGCTGTTTTCTGGCAACAGTCGCATTCAACGTTGGATCCACCTCCCCGATGCAGTGGATTCTCCCGAACAAGGCCGGCTCAAGCGACTCGTCTTCTCTTTCCGCATCTGCATCTTCCCGCTGATCCTGTCGACAGTCGTGCTGTTCACGCTGGTGGCCTTGGTCGGCGAACAAGGAGCCATCGGGGATTTGACCGGTTTGTTGCCTTTGCTTCTTTCATCCTGTTTTGTAGTGTGGGCCATCGTTCAAGGCCGGGGTTTTGGCCGCTGGCTCTCTTCTCTGGCCGCCTCAAAACTTCCCGCTCCAGAGGGCCGGGTTGAAGGCGCACTTCGGCGCCACACCATATTTTCCTATCTTCTGTTGATGGCGCTCGCTGGAGGACTCATCACCGGTTTTGAATTGATAGCAGGCAAGTCCTTATCTCCAGCCCAGTTTTTATTGGATCACGCGCCCTTCTTTGGCGCACTAACAGCAATCTTTGTTCTTGCATGGCGTAGTTCATACCCTGCGCGCCTTCAAGCTTCTACCCGCTCGGATTTCCACTCGTTTTCAAACCGTTGGATGCTTCTCAGCCAACTCATGATCGCATGGCACCTTCTCACTGTATGGCGGCACTGGGTGATCACCCCAAGCAACGGCCTGCTGCTGTTGGAGGAATTTTTGCTCATGATGTTCACGGTCTTGATGGCCATTTGGGGGCTTACCTCTCGGTCGTACCGTTCGACCTTCAAGTTGGTCAACTCCAACAATGCTTTGCCTGTTGGTCTGGCTTTTGGATATGCGTACGCAGGAAGTGTCGCCATGCTCACCACCGTGTTGAACGATGTCAAGACCGTCATGATGGCTGGCCACATCGTGGTCGTGCTCACCTTCCTTTGGATGCAACCTCGTGTTCTCTCAGCGACCATGGGTGGCGTGAAAGCCACCGAACGTATTCAGCAAGTCGTCGATGATGCTGTACCAGCCGTAGAGGAACAGGGGCCCTCCGGCGAAGAAGTGGCCGAGACTCTTGATTCGGAAACGACGACATCAGTGGTCGATGCTGTTGATGATTCGACTGATGACACCACGCCTAAATCCATTGGTGAAGGTGTTTCATGGTCAGAGCCAGACGTGTTAGCGAACGATGTCTCATGGGGCGATGACGAGATTGAACTTCTCGATTAGGCTGGGTGAATGCCGGCCAAGAGTGTCACAACACGGATGGTGTCAACCAAATCCTCGCTGACCCTCGCTCCCAAGATAACTTGGGCATCTGTGTCAAGGGCGCTCGTGAAGAGGTCGGCAACGGCGTCAACTTGTCCGATGGTCATGCCAAGCCCGCCTTCGACCTGAATGAGGCAACCCTTTGCGCCACCAACATCCATGGCCGCAAGCGGTGCTTTCAACGCTGCTTCCAGGATTCCTTTCGGGTCGTCAGGACGTCCGACGCCGACCAACATCGTGGCCTCGCCGGTTTGGTCAACAATGGCTCGCAAATCCATCAAATCGAGGTTTATCAGCCCCATTCTCATCAACGTACGGACCAAACCGTCCACCAAATCTTCAATCCACTCGGCTCCCATTTGCCATAGCTGTCCTTTTTCCCTCGCTTGACGGGCGAGTCGGTCCAACGAGAGCCGAACGGTGATGTGAGCGGTGTGCTCAAGGCGCTCCAATCCTTCGAGGGCGATCTCCATTCGTGTGGGCTGACTCTCGAAAGGTAAGCCTGCAACGGCGAGGACAATCGCTCCTGATTGGCGTGCCTGGCGAGCAAATTCGTGGGCTGCTCCGGTTCCCACGCCACCGCCAAGGCCCGTGAGGAGGATCACGAGTTCGGTCTTACCAAGCAGTTGATTGGTGATGGTGCTTAACCCTCGCATTCGTTGTTCAGCGAGCGGAGGTAAGGCGGCGCAACCTACGCTGTCCAATGCATGTCCAAGGCGAAGCACATGGACTTCATCTCCCGATTGGAAACTGGAATCGTCGGCATCGATGAGCACCAAGTGGGCGCTTCCAAGGCATTTTTGATGCGCTTGATGGGCCCATGAGCATCCGATGCCGCCGACTCCGGCAATCAGAATGTTGGAGGACTCCATGGTGGCTACGGTGTGTGCCATCTCAATGAACTTTGGTGTGTTCAATCAGTCGATGTAGCGCAGGTATCGGCGTCGTGCGTCTCTTGCCCAAGCGTTGTCGGGTTCGAGGGCCAAGACGCGATCGTAATAGTCGACGGCGGTCTTGAATTCTGACAAATGGCGACCGTACATATGTCCAAGGTTTGAGAGGACGGGTATGCATTCGGGTTCTTCATTCAACATGCTCAGCAGGATTTCTTCTGCTCTACCAAGGGAGCCCTTGAGCATCAAGTCTTCTGCTTCGTCGAGCTGCTGCAACTGTTGTTCTGAGAGGTTGTAGGTGTTATCGAATGTGTAGTTGGTCATGGTCCTCGGTTCACTCGAACACCCTCAAATTGATGAACTCTTCCTTGGAGATTTGTACCTCGAACAAGGTGATAAATACATGGCCAAAAATCTCTCAAAAAACGCAACACTGCGCCGCACCTAAAGTGGCGATTTGCTGACAATGTTTAAGGAGTCCTTGCAGGTCGCAAAGACTGCAAGGGTGAGACTATGCACAGATCTACTCGTTCGACGCGTACAGCCCTCTTGGCCTTGGTCGGGGTACTGCTGCTGCTTCCGGCGCTGGCATCGTCCTACCACGGCGGCATCGGAGGGCCCCAATCTCATCAAGGCTCAACTGGACAAGTTGACATTGACGATGTGGCCAAATCCGGCTGTCTTTGCCACAACGAGGTCGCCGACAACGCTGTTCAAGTGATTCTCGTCGATGTTCCGTTCGCTTATGTCGCTGGAGAGACCTACACGCTTCACCTTCAACTGATTGGAGGCCCACCTGCGACGGGCACCTACGCTGCTGGTTTCTCCATGCGGGTTTCTCTGGGCTCCCTGTCGAGTGACATGGCTCAAAACTGGGAGATTGATGGCACGCTCGATGAGCAAACCTTGACTCACACCGAGGCATCATCTGCCAACGAAGAGCGGTCTTGGGTATTCGACTGGACGGCCCCTGAGGCCGAATCCGGCACAGTTAACTTCTGGATTGTTGGAAACTCAGTCAACGGTGATCAAGTCCCTGGAGTGGAAGACCGCTGGAATCAACTCAACTTTGCGCTGAACGAAGGCGACGAAGCCTCTGCCGCCATGGGCACCCGAACCCTCTTCGCAGGCGATGGCAACGTAAGCCCTCCTGAACCAGCTCACCATGGGGTTGACCTCCATCACATGGGGGCAAAACTTCGTGCGCACTGGCTGGGCCTGCTCGGCTTCGGTGCGGTGATTGGCGTTGTTATCTTTGCCGGCCTCCTGCTCCGGTATGGTTTCTCAACCTCCTACAAAGGTCGTAGTAATCAACTGCGTCTACGATACAAACTCATGCGACGAGGTGATCAATGATGGACGACACAATCACGGCCTTGCTTCGAGGTGTCGCTGACGGCAGCATTGCCGTTGACGATGCAAGGACTGCTCTTGAGGGGGCGGAACTTACGGAAGAAGAGATGGCAACGGCGATCGACCACGGTGTGTTCAATGTGGCCGAACCGGGAACCATCGTCAGCGCATCCTTGGCACCATCCGGAGCCTCATACCTCACAATGTTCTTCCTCGCTTGGGGATTGTTCTGGATTTGCTACTGGAGTTTCTCCATGATTTACGGTTTGGCCAAAGGTTGGGATCAACAACAACTCTCTTTCCATCTCGCCATGACCATGACCACCCTCATCATGATCGGAATTATCTACCTGAAATTCATCCTTCCAGACACCATCATCGTGAAACATGCTCAAAACAAATTCATCCCAGAACACCAGAAAGACTGGCGGGAGTACAAGTGGTGAGGCGAAATGGCACGTGAATACGAACTCAAACCCGCTCCCTCCGATGCGGCCGACAGCTTGGGCATCGGAACGACGTCCATCAACCGCCGCCAATTTCTTCGCTACGGCTTCAATACCGCCGCTGGTGTGTTGACGGCCTCCATTGGCATGCTTGGGTTTGCCGCAATTCTCCTTCCCCCGGGTGGGGGTGGTGGTGGCGACTTGGCCGTTCAATTTTGGGCCAAAGGCCGTGAGGATGAGGCATGGTATGGTGCGAAGCACTTGCAGCCCATGACCAAAGCTGACTTTGAAGCCGAGGCTGCGAGCTCCTCCACAGGCACCGCTGGTGCTGCCGGAGTTTGGAACGGTGTACCGGTTGTCGTCAACTACGTCACCCACTCAAAATACGCAAACACTCCTGAATCCAATGGCAAGGCCCGCTTCCAATTCATGGAAGGCTACGACGAGACCGGACGTTATGTCGGCCATTTCGATGACCTTGCTGACCTCGATCCACGTCTGATGCCCTCGGAAGACCTCGTGATGGTCTTCGGACGCTGCACGCATCTTTGCTGCATTCCAGGTTGGCAACTCGTTTCCAATTCTTTCACAGAAGACTCTTGGACGCCAGGTGGTGGCGATGATGGTGGCACGAAGATGTTCTGCATTTGCCACTCGTCCCGTTTCGACCCAACTGCTCTTGAGATGAACACCAACCGGAACCGCTCGAATGGAGCCACCTTCAACTACGCTGGCATTCGCCGGGCCGGTGGTCCTGCGCCTGTTGGACTCCCCATCATTCCAATTCAACTGAACGGTGGCATCATTGAAGGTCTGGCCGACTATGTGGATTGGTACACATACTGCGATTGAGGTGATACGATGACGACAATGTTCTGGATTCTGTGGTTCTTCATCGCCTTCCTGGTGTTGCTTGTGGCCTTCACCCTTCGCAAGGAGAACGAAGAAATGCCCCGAAGAGACATTCTTCGAGCGGTTGAATCAACCGGCAAAATGGGCGTTGCTGAGCGTTCGTTCCTGTGGGTCTTTTCATGGCTTGACACCCGCTTCCGCCTCCAAGATTACTGGAACATGTCCAAGGGTGCTTACTACAACATGCACCGGCAAATGCCACTCACTCACGCAGAGAAGTACAAACTCCGAATCATCTGGTATTGGTATCCCCTCTACTGCCTCGGTGGTATTTCCTTCCTTTCCTTCATCATCCTCGTCATCACGGGAACAGTGCTTGGTATCTATTACGTGCCCGGTGGAGAAGGAGACCCATCCCCTGCCTACGCCAGCATGCAGTACATCATGACCGAATTGCCCTTTGGATACATCCTTCGAGCGGTTCACCATTGGACGACCCACTTCATGGTGGCCAGCGTCTTCCTTCACATGTGCCGTGTTTACTTCACAGGTGCTTACCGAAACCCACGTGAGCTTAACTGGCTCATCGGCGTGGCGTTGATGGCGCTAACGATCGTCTTCGGTTACTCCGGATACCTTCTGCCATGGGACAGCCTGGCCTACGGGGCAGCTATCATCGGCATCAACCTCGCCAATTCAAGCCCGTTGGTCGGAAAGTACATCGCCACCTTGTTGTTTTCAGGCTCTGAATTAACCCCGCTTACAGTGACACGGATGTATTTCATTCACGTGTTCATTCTGCCCGTGATTGTGACGACGCTCATCATCATTCACTTGTTCATCGTTTGGGTTCAAGGTATCGCGGAGCCGCATTGATAAAGGGGGAGAGAGAATGGGACTGATTGATAATTTTGGCAGAGTTGCCTCCATGTATATGGAGGAAAAAGAAAACCTCCAGAAGGCAGAAGAGAAGCGTAAGCGAACGCGAACGGGTCACGGTTTTTGGCCCCATGAAGTGCTGCGCGATAGCATTATCTTCGCTTCGATGCTTTCCATCTTGTTGTTTTACGCATGGCTGATTCCACCACCGCTTCACGGTGCAGCTGACCCCTACGCACAAGCTGGATTCGTGTTCCCTGACTGGTACGTGTTGTTCTCATACGGTTACCTGCGATGGGGTGAATACCTGCCACAGTTTGTTGTTCCAACGGGATTTGTTGGAGAAATTGTTGGCCAGCCCATGTTTCCCTGGAATGCTGCTTGGTGGGGCGCTGCTCTGACCGGCATCCCCGTTGGTATTCTCGCTCTACCACCCTTCCTCGGAGGACGTGAGAAGCGTCCCGTGGAAGACCCTTGGTTTGCGGCCGCTGGTGCTGTTTATTTGGCCCACATCTGGTTTATCTCGGTGTTTTCCATCAACATCTTCCTTGAGTTGTACGGGAAGAACCGTTCGGACTTCTGTAAACTGGATTCACATGGCGATCTGTTGTGTGGAACGCGTGAGCCTTGGATAGCGGAAGTGTTCAACTCGATACCGTGGGTCATGACTGGTGTGTTGATGTGGATATGTGTCTACTTCATCGGTCGAGGTTTGCTCATCAAGGCATGGGGAACAGGGTTTACCCTGGCAAAGAGCCGCCAATTGTTGGTTGGCGCCCTCATTCTCTCTTCAGCCGCTACCGTGGCGACCTTCGACACCTACGACAAAGGATTCTGGGACGCAAAAGGTCTGCTCACAATCAAAGATTACGGTGAATTGGAGGCCATGAGAACACAGCCAAGCGACGTTCACGTTCACGATGTTAACGAATTCACCGATGACCGCGGATGGTCAGAGACCGGGATGGTACCTACCACGGCTTGGCTAGGATGGAACATTTACCAGCCTGCCCGCTACATTCTGACGGACTTTAACGATGCCAATGGCCATCAAGATGCGGCCAACGGCATCAATGCCGCCGCAGGAAGTGCGACCTTTAACGGCGGAGATGGGTTTACAGCAACCGGTTCGTTTACCATCACCGAAGATACAACCTACTTCCCAGAAGGCCACCCAGAAGAAGTGAGCACACTCACCACGGACTTGGCGTGTGAATTCCGTTCCAGCGAGCGGAAGATCAACGACGTTTCTACTCAGGACATGGTTGCAACAACCCTAACTGTCACCGACGCCAATGGAAAGGAGTTGGTCTCCTTTGCCAACTGTGAAGGCGCTACCGTTGAGATGTCTGTCGGCACCTACGATTACACCTACGAGGTCGTTGCGAGTGGTGCTCTGGCACTTAACGACAGCATCACGACCGAAACGGCCTTTTCCATCGCCTCATACCAACCGCTCTTGGTTTGGGATGAAAACGCCCCAGCAGGACTTGCCGGATACACTGTGAACTTGACCAACGCTGAGGAAATGGCCCTAGGTGGCTCTTCCTACTCGTACATCGAAAACCCAAGCTACCACCAAAACCCCAAGTCCCTCGACGCCAAGTTGACCTACGCTATGTTCATCCCTTGTGTGACCTTTGGAGCCCTGGTCTTTGTCCTCTTGCGCTACATGGCCCGTGGCTATGAGTTTGAGATGAACAAGTGCTACGGCTGCGACTTGTGCGACGATGCCTGTCCAGTCCGCCTCTTCAACGGTGGCGACAAACTCAACATCATCTACAACTCATGGAACAATGAAGACGACGGTGTACCGTTGTATTCTTGCTTGACTTGTACCGCTTGTACCAACGCCTGCCCTCAACTGGTTGACTACGACTCATACGTTGATATTCGTCGCTCCCTCATTGTAGGCGGACCTCAAGCAGAAATTCCCCACACCGTCCTTCAAGCGGTTTTGAACGCCGAAGCCGACGAAGCAGCAGACATTGAGTTCATCGCAACGGAAGACTACCCCATCACCTCCAACATCGGCTACTATCCAGGCTGCGTAGACTACCTCGACCAGGAGATGGTGTTCTCCCATGTGAACGAGGGGACCATGAACCTCGGTGATAGCACCACCGCTGCCTTTACGCTCTTCGAAGAGATGGAAACCGATGTGTCTTACCTTGGTCGAGATTTCCTCAAGTGCTGTGGTCACGACCAAAAGTGGCAAGGTCTTGATGAGGTCTTTGAGAAGCTCAAGGCTTACAACCAACGCAAGATCAACGAATCAGGCATTGACACCCTAGTCTCTTCTTGTGCAGAATGTTTCCGAACCTTCGCACGAGATTACGAACTTGAGGATGTGAAGGTGATGCACACCACAGAATTCCTCATTGAGCAGGGCTTTGATATGAACCTCAAGTCAGAAGAAACCACCGTGACATACCACGATCCTTGCCGCCTTGGACGCCAAATGGGCATCTACGAAGAACCTCGTGAACTCATCAACGCTGTTGAAGGTGTGGAAATCGTCGAGATGGAGCACAGCGGTGAAGACGCCATGTGCTGTGGTGTCTCGAGCATGATGTCCTGCAACGAGAACGCTCGCTCCCTGCGTGTGACGCGCATGGAAGAAGTTCGCGCCACCGGTGCCGACACGATGTTGACCTCTTGCCCGAAGTGTGTCTCTCACTTTGAGTGCTTGAAGTTCGAAGGTGACGAAGCCTACGCTGACATTGAGATCCTTGACGTTGTTTCCTTCCTTGCTCGACAAGTCAACGAGCAAAAGAGTGCCTTGGCTTCTGAGCCAAGCGTCGCTACGAACGTCGAGGCTTGAATCGCTCTACGGCTCAACCTTTATTCTGCGGAATAGGGTAGACACATACATGGTCGTTGTCGCATGTCCTTACTGTGACGAAGAGATGGAGCTCTCTGGAACGGCTGAGGGCTTGTTTGAATGCCCGCATTGCAATGAAGAATTTGAGTGGGGCGCTCAGAGCGAACACGAGTCTGAGGGGACGGCTGAATCAAGGTACTTCTGGATTGGTCTGTTGGTTCCGTTTCTTGCTACATGTTGCGGTTTAGTGCTCTCCGTCATTCTTGTGGGTGGTACGTGGGATGTACTTCTTTGGGGTTTTCTCTCCATCTTGCTTTGCCCAATACTAGCCCTTGGAATCGGGATTTACGGATACGTCAACATGCAACCTCTCCTGTGGATTGGTGCAGGCCTAGCGTTTGCAATCTCAGCACCGCTGTGCCTCTTGTTAATTATTGGAGGCCTCTGATTTAGATCCGTTCAATCATCAACGTCGTCATCTTCGTTCATTCCGACGATTTCGTAGTTTGAAGGGAAAAGGGCCACTGCTACTCCGGCGACGAGAGCGAGGAATCCCCAAGTGAATTGTTGTTGAACGAAGAGAAGTTCAAGGGCCAGAACCACAAGAATAAGACCACCTATGTTTGAAGTCCAAACTAAGGTCTTGAACGTTGAAAGGGTGACTCCCTCGGTTCCTGGCTTACGGTAGGGTCCAAATTCGCCTCCAAAGCGTTGGGCCGTTGCATCTTTTCCTTTCTTTGACATTGAAACACCTCATCGGTCAATCATCGTAATGGCGTCGGTTGGACAAGCAAGAACGCAGAGCCGGCAACCTGTGCAGGCATCGCGAATGATCTTTGCTTTTCGATTGCTCTCCACCGACATGAGTGGGCTGATGACATCCACATGGTAGAGGTCGATGGCATCGTCATCGCAAACGATGGTGCATTGGTCGCATCCTATGCACTTTCGTTCCTCAACGAAGGCTACGGTACCTTCTCCACCCTTGGTGTTGGCACGTTGTTCCCCCCGCTGCCGGTTGAGGGCAGTTCGTATGCGCAAGGCCTCTTGCTCACGGCGCTTTCGCAGCTCGTCAGCCCCGGTCATGTTACAACCACCTGCGGAGGTTCCCCTTCAAACTTGGCAACGCACAAGTTAACCAAAACATCACCAAAGCAGTAGAAGGCTCCCACCAAGAGCGGGGGGTTCCAAGCGGTCAATCCGGTCCATGGGACCTCTGATGCCCAAGTCCAGTTCCCCAGAAAAGTCCCCCAAAGTTCCATCGCAAGGGCCGCCCATGCCATGGCAGCATACAAGCGTGGCTGAGGGCCCCACTTGGTAAATCCAAGAACGAGCAGTAACATGACGACGCCGGAAGTGTCACCACCGGTCCATGCACCGTAGGCGACGAGTGGTACAAATGGAAGCAAGGCTGGCATGGCCATGCTCTCTCGCATTCGAGAGGCGGCCCTACGACCCAAATCAAACAGGAAATAATGGCCAGCTGGGACGAACAACGGCATGAAATCCCGCTGGTACTCATAGACCAACCACACCTCTGAGAAGAACAACTCCATGGGTGTAGCCAACGCCACTACGGCCAGCATTTCAATGCGCTCTTTCCGTTCAGCGTTGGCATAGATGAACCCGAAAACGGCCCAACACCACAGGTTCACCGGCCACTCAGCCGCTTGTTCGGGAAGAAGTCCTCCTCCGCTGGTGGCCGAGATCCATAGCCCGATGGCAATGGTGCCCGTGTACAACCAAACGCGCTGACTCATGGTTGGGCGAGGACCCATTGGCTTTCATTTTGTTGTGCTCAGAACTTCGCTTAGGCCTGCCAAGCTTCCGCCTCGGCGCCCATGGCGATCATGCTGAGTTCCGCTACCAAGGCGTGCCAGCCATGAGCCTGCTCGATGTAGGGGTTTTCAGAGTCTTCATAATTCTCGAAACGGGCGCTTGGTGAGTTGAGATTGTCCATGTCGGATTTCTTCCCATTAATGCGGTAAAACCACGAGGCTGCTTCTCCATCCACGAGGTAAACAACAGGCTCCAAGGTCTCTCCAGCATCGGTGGCTAGAGCAGTGGGTATGCCTTCCTGAATCAAGAAATTCTCAACATCTGCCCCTCCCTTTGCGTATCGAAGTTTGTTGGCCTTGCGGTTGGATAGGTTGAGAATTTGGCTACCCGAGACAAGCATCATAACGCCAAGTCCGTAGGTGCCACTGTCGTTTTTCATGACCACGGTTGGTTCCCGTTCGATACCCAACGACTGGTATTTTTGGCGAAGGCTGTCGAGGAAGGCGTCGATTTCTTCCGCCAACTTCATGCGGCACGCATCTTCGGTCAAGCATTTATTCTCCGACACAAAATAGTCCGGCATCAGATGCCATGGATCAATTCCAATCATGGTGGATATTTCGTCGATATAGGGTCGCAAGGCTTGGTAATGCTGTGATTTTCTACGGCGATACCATCCCATGTGAGGAGGGGGTGTGATGTTGGCGTTTTGGATCCCGGGGATTTCCCCATCCGTCAAATCATTGTTGAGAAGAATCAAATCGGGAAGCTTTCCACCAACGGTTAACTCGTCGTCTGCATTGAGTTCGACTTCTTCCAAGATAAGTGGGCCAGAAAGCCCATTCATAGCATGGAGTCCGTTGAGGTCAGGTGAGCCCACGGTGCAGATGAAACCTGCTTCCTCGATCATTTTCTTGATGCTTGATATGTTTTCCACATAGCCCTGGTTTCGAGTATGGCTCTCTGGGAAGATGTGCACCCAACGGCACTCAGGGTGTGAGCGTTTCACATGCTCGTTGAACAAAAGAGACAATTCTGCGAGGTTTTCCTTGGAAACGTTGTTGAATCCAGCGGGAAAGTGGTTGGCATCAACCACGCCGATTTTCCAACCAGCATCTCGCACATCCACGCTTCCATAAATTGGAATGGCTACTTCCTCTCTTTTCCTCTTCATCCAAGCCGTGATTTCTGCTCGCTTGCTTTCAAGTATCTCGTTGTGTTCTCGTAAATTCATGGTGATATCACCTCGGTGATAAGGGCATCAATTGAGCGCTGAGCCTTCCGATGCCCCTCTTTGTCGAGGTGAAGTGCCTCAAACAATGCAAGTCCCAGAACCAATTCTTCTTGTCCTTGAAGGACGTTTGACCAAGGCCGATAGTGCTCAAGCAGCTCTTCGGTTTGTGAGCGGCGCTCATGCAAAAACCGTTGAAGGAGGGTGGGAGAGGTGGCTCGGCCTGCTGGGAGTTTTGGGCGTCTGACGATTTCTTTTGGGAGCCGTGTTAAATCGGCGGCCTGACGAAGAGCAGCCTTTTCTTCACGTCCATCCGTTCGCTTCCACTCCATGGGGAGGGCATAGGAGGCTTCTCGGTGTTTTTTTCCGAGGAAGGGCACCCTTACCTCCAGAGAGTGAGCCATGGAATGGCGGTCGACCAAACGGAGTTGGAAGTTGCTGAGTTGACCATGTTCGAGCTCAAAGTTCAACATCGTTTCAAGGTCATGGGTCACCGACGTAGGATTGTGTGAGGGGCGGTACCATCCCTCCTCTTTCGTGAGCCCCCCTGAGATGAGGGTCTTTCGCAACGGTTCCGGGAGGGCATCCATTCGTTGCTTCAAATCCCTTCCATGATGTTGGAGTTGCCCGTACCGTGGGTAGCCCGCATGCAGTTCGTCGGCTCCTTGGCCGCAAAGTCCAACTTTGACGTGCTTGGCCATGTGCTCAAACAATGGATGGAAGAACATGACGGTGACATCTGCATCTTCGCCGTGCCAAGCCAATTGGGGAAGGCGTCGCTCAAAGGCCTCTTCCTCCAAGAGGTGCTGATGATGAACGAGGTCGTGATGGGAGGCTACCAATTCGGCCGCTTGCCAATCGGGATTGTCTTCACTCTCAGCCACGGTCCAACATTCCGGGACCGGTTGGCCCGCACGCTCAGCGGCTTCGTTGGCGACGGCGGCGACAAGGCTTGAGTCGAGGCCTCCTGAGAGCACAATGCCAACCGGGACGTCCGACATCAATCGCTGTTGAACACCGTCAACAAAACTTTCCAGAAGGGCGGGAGCCTGAAGAGAGGGGTTCCACTCCTTTGTCGGGTGAAGTAATTGCCGTTCGATGTTGGCTGAATCAATGAGGACGGCTTCCCCTCGTTGGTTGATCCCCCAACGCTCAACGGTGCCTGGACGAACTTGATGCACGCCTTTCAACAACGTCGTCCCGTCCAATGGGTATTCCCACACCAACCTTGCAGCCATGGCGACGTTATCGATTTGGGGCATGTAGTCTTCGTGGGCGTGGAATGCCTTGACTTCGCTCGCAAAGAGGAGCGAGCCGTTCACGTTGGTCCGGGTGAGCGGTTTAATGCCCATTGGGTCTCGAGCGAGGATCAATTCCTTTGCAACAGGATTCCACAAGGCGAGGGCATACATCCCGTCCAAACTCGCAAGCCATGAGGCATGTTCACCGGCCGTCAGCGTTCTTGTTTTCCGCTGTTTTATTGCTTGATGGGTCGCGAGGATAGCTTCGGTATCTCCCGCCGTTTTGAAGGGATAATTGGTTTGCTTTGAACGAAGGTCTTGATGGTTGTAAATTTCACCGTTGAGGACGAGGACATCTCCTTCAGGACTCGACATTGGTTGCTGGCTGGATTGGAGGTCCAGGATGGAAAGTCTGGCGTGAGCAAAACCAACATGCTCGTCCAGCCAAACGTCGTTTTCATCTGGGCCCCGATGCTCCTGCAATCGATTCATTCGTTGCAACATGTTCGGATCGGGGTGTCCCAATACACCTGCGATGCCACACATAGCAACACCACCGGCCCGACCCTTTTGAAGGAATGTTCAAAATCAAAGGTATTTGATTACCAAAGCGGGTAGCGGAACATGACGACGCCAAGGAGAACAATGGCCAAAGCGAAGGCCATTCCGTATGCGATTTGGGGAGGGTCCGAGTTTGTGGGTTCATCAGCCATGTCCTTCACTAAATTCAACGACGGGAAACCACCATTTCAACGTATTGAATCCACGGCCTGCAAATCGTTGACTTCAAGCCATGACCAGCGCAAATGGTTCCAAAAGCAAAACCAGGGCGAGGGGGATCAAAAGCATCGTAGCGTTGTCGTCGATGTAAGTCAATCGAGGCCATTCTGAAATCATGCACACTGGGGCCAAAATCAGTGATATCCACAACGGCGTTCCAAATTGCAGGGAGCAGAATCCCCAGATGACCAAAAGAAGAAGCGTTGCATAGATCATAACTTGGCGGCTTTCCATCCCCTTTCTACGAAGCTCACCCATCAATGGGTCGCCGAAAGCCAATGAAGCAATCAGTGGCCACGCATAAGCCTCGTGAGGTACGATGAGGAGAACGAAACCAACACCCACGGCGCCCCAAGCCAGTGCAGAGACTTGCTTTGCCTCATAGTCTCGCTGGCCGAACACGGTTACCCCCATTTTCAGGCGAAGCCCTTCGAGGATGAGCGCTATCAATACCACGCTGGCGACAACCTGTGGGAGTTCAATGCTGAGTGCGGACGCTACGGATTCACCATGGGCGAAGTAGAGGTAGGGGATGCCGGCCATGCTGAGGTGTACCCCTCGGCGAAGGATGTGCCCACGCATGCCGCCAACTGAAGTATCCACTGGATTGGTCAACTCAACTTGCCCGCTCATTCTCTTCGCCTTGGAGTTGTTTCAATGCCTCTTCAATATCAAAGGTGCCCTCGCAAAGTCCGTTGAGAACAGCATTGTACGACGGGTGCAGGACCAACCGACGTTCGTGTTGGCCGAGGAGGCGTTCACGCATACGGGCTCGAATGGCCCTGCCAGTGCTTTCCAACGCAAGCAAGGCCTGTGCGGCCTCAACGATTCCGATGCCCTTGAGGCCGGAGGTGAGCATCACATTGGGGGCCTCATCAGCATCAAGCGCATACGATTCCCGAAGTTCACCAGCATGACGTTCTGCCCCGTCGAGGTCGGCTTTGTTGACCAATACGATGTCGGCCAGTTCGAGTAAACCTGCTTTCTCAGCTTGGATGCCGTCGCCCCGGGCAGGCCCCTCAACCACGACGATTCGGTCCGCAACCGCTGCACAGCGCAACTCGGCTTGACCGGACCCGACCGTTTCAATCAGGACGCGATGCCAGCCACAAGCGAGGAGAAACTCCGCCATGTCTTCGACGATTAGGGGGACACTTCCCGAGGAGGAACGAGTTGCGATGGACCGGACATAGACTCGGTCGTTGATGTCAGGATTGTCAACCGATGACATTCGGACTCGATCGCCCAACAAGGCACCTCCAGTTCGAGGTGAACTTGGGTCCACGGCTAGTAAAGCGACGCGTAATCCATCGCCAGCCCATTGGCTCATCAAGGCATCAACCAAAACCGATTTTCCCACACCTGGAGCACCGGTAATGGCCATGGTTGACCACGCTTCAGATTCTATAGAAGGGCTACTTTTGAGGAGGTCTGATAGCAAAACTTCACCGTTTTCTATTTGGCTAAGGACTCGGGCCATGGCCCTTCGGTTTCCACCGATTGCCTGTTGCAGTTCTTCGGCCACCTTTACCGCCTCCATCAGGCTGAGGAGTCCCAGTACCAATCGCTTCCCTGACCAACGCCTGAGTCATTCTTCGCTGAGGCTTGTTGGATGAAATCAAGAATTTCAGAGGTTGGCGTTCCCGGGCCGAAAACAGCTCGAATGCCGGCTTGATGAAGGGCAGGGCGGTCTTCTTGGGGAATGATGCCGCCTCCAAAGACGATCACGTCTTCAAGCCCTGCTTCAATCAATTTTTCGCAAACTTGTGGAAACAGGTGAGCATGAGCTCCTGACAAGGAAGAGAGCCCTAGGAACCTTGCGTCTTCATCCCGTACGGTATCGACAATTTGTTGAGAAGTACGACGAAGTCCGGTGTAAATCACCTCATGTCCGGCGTCCCGCAGGGCGCGAGCAACGACCTTGGCTCCCCGGTCATGACCGTCAAGTCCCGGTTTGGCGACAACGATGCGAATTGGTTGGTCCATGTTACCTGTACGGGGCCCATCCTATCAAAAACCCTGTGCGGTTCGTTGGCCGCAACAAACCTGAACGAAAAGAACCTCATTCTTCGATTCATGCAGAGAGCAACCAATAAGTGCGGCGTGGGACAAGATGGAATCGGGGAAGTTGATGTCTGGTACCGATGAGCGACTCAAGGACCTACGAAATCGCAAGGCTCGTAGCGAGGCTGGCGGCGGTCAAGCACGTGTTGATGCCCAACACAACCGCGGAAAAATGACGGCTAGGGAACGTGTGGAATTGCTGCTCGACGATGGCAGTTTCCAAGAGATCGACGCCCTCGTCGAACATCGATGCCGCGATTTTGACATGGACAAGAACGTCATTCCCGGTGATGGCGTGGTCACCGGTCACGGCACCATCAACGGACGAGAAGTCTTCGCTTTCGCTCAGGATTTCACCGTTTACGGAGGTTCACTGGGTGAAATGCACGGGCTCAAGATTTGCAAGGTTCTCGATATGGCGCTCAAAACAGGCCGCCCTGTCATTGGCATGAACGATTCTGGCGGCGCTCGTATTCAGGAAGGGGTCGCCTCTCTGGGCTCCTATGCGGAGATTTTCTTCCGCAACGTCCGCGCTTCCGGTGTGGTTCCACAAATCTCAGTCATCATGGGACCATGTGCGGGCGGTGCTGTTTATTCTCCGGCCATCACCGATTTCGTCATCATGGTGGACCAGACCGCCCACATGTTCATCACGGGCCCTGAGGTCATCAAAACCGTCACGAATGAAGTGGTGAGTTTCGAAGACCTCGGCGGTGCAGCCACCCACGGTTCCAAGTCTGGTGTCTCGCACTTCACGGCCAGCGATGACGAGCATGCCATTCAGATGGCAAGGGATTTGTGTGATCTCCTCCCCCCAAACAACCTTGAGCGCCCACCCATGAAGAAAACCTCCGACAGCAGAGACCGTTCCTGCGATGGCCTTGACAGCATCATTCCCGAAGACCCGGCAAAACCCTACGACGTTTTGGACGTCATCAGCGAAGTGCTAGACGACGGTGGTTTCATGGAAGTTCAAGCCGAGTGGGCACAAAACATCGTGGTCGGTTTCGGCCACCTGGGCGGGCACACCGTCGGCGTGGTTGCGAATCAGCCAAAGGTACTCGCCGGGTGTTTAGACATCGATGCGAGCGACAAAGCTGCACGCTTTGTTCGGTTTTGTGATGCGTTTAACATTCCCATCCTTACATTTGAGGACGTACCTGGTTTCTTACCAGGCACGAACCAAGAATGGGGCGGTATCATTCGCCACGGCGCAAAACTCCTCTACGCTTTCGCCGAAGCCACCGTCCCGAAGTTGACTGTGATTCTGAGGAAAGCTTACGGGGGCGCCTACGACGTCATGTCCAGCAAACACATTCGTGGAGACTACAACGTAGCATGGCCTTCCGCAGAGTTGGCCGTAATGGGTGCCGATGGGGCGGTTGAAATCATTCATCGCCGCCGGATTGCTCATGCCAGAAATCCTGAACAGGAGCGTGAACGGCTCACTGAGGATTTCAAGGAAACCTTTGCCAATCCGTACAAAGCAGCAGCACTCGGCTACCTTGATGACGTCATTGAGCCCAATCAAACCCGCCAGCGTTTGAGCCGTGCCCTTGAGATGCTTATGGACAAAGAAGAACTCAGGCCTGCTCGCAAACACGGCAACATTCCACTTTGAGGCGATACGATGTCAGAACACATGTCTGAACTGATGATGGCGGCCATTGCTGCCGTGCTTGCTGAAACCCAAGCGAGCGGTGATGACCCAGCACAAATTGCCCGTCAACCTGGCTCGGCATGGTCCCAAGACCATCGAAGGCAAATGACCGGAAAGAAGTCGCTCATGAACGCTCGAGCAGGGCGCTCTCCCTGGAGGTGAACACATGTCGGAGACTCGAAAGGTAATTGTCAACGGTAAGGAATACGAAGTTGAACTGGATGGAGAAGGCACCACATGGAAAGCCACCGTAGGTGGTCAAACCTTTGAGATCGAGATGCCGGAAGTGGCGGTCACCGCTAAACCTCGCCGTTCAGGTGGCCGGAAGAAGAAGAAATCCGGAACGGTTTCAGCGAACATACCCGGAAAGGTGGTAACCGTCGAAGTTGAAGAAGGGCAGGTCGTCGTTGAAGGGCAGGTTATCTTGATCCTCGAGGCCATGAAAATGCAAAACGAAATCCAGGCACCAGTTTCGGGAACGGTTGTCTCAGTTGAATGCTCAGAGGGGGAAGCCATTGAAGCCAATGTTCCTCTGGTAATCATTGAGCCCGAGGCCTCCAACGATGAAGACTGAGGCATAATGGCAAGAGTTAATGTAGAATCAAAGGAAGTTGTGACCATGGACGGGGAACCAGCGTGCGACTTCGTCGGATGTGGAGAAGTAGGGACCATCGTATCCCGCCTCTCCCCGGAGGGTTATTTGGTGGCCACCGGTAAGAAAGCTTACTCCTTCAGAGAGGCTTACCGCCGCTTCCATTACTGCCAGAAATGTCACGACAATCTGATGAACGGCGTTTGGTCCCGAGTCCGAAAGCCCGACGACAAGAGTGACGGTCACGTTGCCCCTACCGCTATTTGAGGTGGTTCGCCTCGGGGTAGGGCTGATATACCTCCTATGCAAGGACAAAACATGTACGCGAATAGCAACGCTTCGTCGAAACCAACCTCAGCGCTTCTCAGTTTGATGTTGCTTTTCTCCATTCTCTTGGCGGGGGCTACTCCAGCCGTTCAAGCGGTTGGGCCCAACCAGAACGACCTCAATTCGGGTGGAGATCTTCCGGACAACACCAGCGTTAACATCACGAACTATATCTTCACCAATACTTACACCGGCTCGGGAGAATTGGATTACGGTGATGACCACGATATCATCAAAGTGGCGTTGAACAGCAACCAGGGATTGTACGCTTCGCTTTCATTCCCATCCTCGACCACTTACGCAAACGGCACAACGGTGTACAACGATTTCGACTTGATTTTCTATGACAGTCAATTGAGCATGATGGGGAGCTCCTACATGTCAAATCCGGAGACATTGAGTACAAATTCCAGCAGCACTGGTGCCCACGGCGGAATGGTATACGTTGACATTGCACGCTACACAGGTGCTGGGACATGGAACCTATCGCTCTCAAAATTCACAGTTAGCAACAGCACTGGCGGTGGCGGCAGCGGTGGGTCGTCCGTGACCAACTGCACAGGAGCCGGCACGGTCGCCTCCGACATCCTCGAACCCAACGATTTGACTTCGACGGCATCGAGTGCTACCCTCTTGCCTCTTTCTTGCACTGGACTTTCAATTCACTCGCTCACCGATGTTGATTATTTCGAAGTACAGATGATCGCAGGCGTAACCTACTATGCCAACATTTCATTCATCGATGCCAACGGCGACATTGATACTGGTTGGGAATCTTCCACAGGTTCGTACCTGTCCGGTTCCGGTGGTACGGGTAACCTTGAGTCGATGCAGGTAACCGCGCTCTCAAATCAAACCACCTACATTGATGTGTACGGTTATTCCGGCGCCATCAACACCTATGATATTGAAATCACAACCGATAACCCTGGAGGGGGACAAGCCTTCGAAACCGTGGATGTTTCCATCATCAACACCACTCACGCAACGCTTTCGTTCTCTGGTTTAACCAACGGTACTACCTACAATTACAACCACTCGTACGGTCAGATTCACCTCGATGAAGACGAGCATTGGGGCCCGTCAACCAACGGTACCTTCAACGCCACAAATTCTACCCACAGCGTCAACATTAGCATCGCTGCAACCAACAATGAATCCTCGCTCCTCGTTTCTTCAACGCTCTTTGACGCCTCAGGCGGAGCCCTGAACACGGACACGGATTCTCTCTACATTGAGATGGTGCAAATTGAAGTGACATCGTCGACCACCGGTGACATTGAATTGACCAACCTCACCATCGGGGGAGATTATGTGGTTGAATGGATTGTCCTAGATTTTGACGAATGGACCAATAATTTCACCGTATCCAATGACGTCAATGCAGCCATCAACGCCTCAATGATTGACTCGGACATGTGGTCCTTAATGCCGACTACTGATTCAATCTCCTACCAAATCAACTGGACCGGCCCAACCACGATGAATGACCACCTGTTCCTCGCTTACATCTCCATCAACGGAACGAACGTGAATCTAAGCGATAATGACAACCTCACTGGTTTGCATTTCTATGACTTTATCCCACAACTTCCAACCCTGGTTATCGCTTCCTACTCTTCAAGCTCGACAGCCTCGACGAACAATGTCCAGGCAGAAGGCCTTGATTTGGTGGTTGGTGATTCCTATCAGTATCAATACCGAGTCACGGATGCCTCCAATGCAAATTTAGCGACATCATCCCTAACCAGTTTCACGGCCACTGCGCAAAACATGAGCCTCCCAACCTACTCCTATCCTACGCCCAACGCTTCGGGCAACTACTGTGTTCACATCGACTTGTATTCGAATGTCTCAGTCCAACTCATCGGGGACTCGGACTGTTTCACGTTGGTTCAAGACGACGATGGTGATGGGGTTCCAAACGAATCGGACCTTTGTCCAAGTACCTCTGCAGGATCCGCCGTGGACCAATACGGATGTGCTCTCTCCCAGAAAGACACCGACGGCGATGGCTACAACGATGATATCGACGACTTCCCCACCGATGCCACGCAATGGTCTGACATGGACGGCGATGGTTATGGTGACAATGCCAGCGGAAACATGTCGGATGATTTCCCGAATGACAGCACACAATGGTTCGATGCTGACGGCGATGGCTACGGCGACAACGCCAACGGCAACTATCCTGACGCCTTCCCAACTGACCCAACACAGTGGTCCGACGTTGATGGCGATGGCTACGGTGACAACGCCAGCGGGAACAATCCTGATGCTTGGCCATCGGACAGCACACAATGGGCGGACAGCGACGGCGATGGATTTGGCGACAACCCCTCAGGCACCAACGGTGACGCTTTCCCCAACGATGCAAGTCAGTGGTCAGATGCTGACGGCGATGGATACGGCGATAACCCAAACGGCACAACGCCCGACGAGTTCCCGGCTGATGGCACACAATGGGAGGACAGCGATGGCGATGGCTATGGGGACAACCCTCTAGGCAACGATGCGGACATGTTCCCAAGCGATGCCAGCCAGTGGTCCGATTCAGACGGTGATGGCTATGGAGACAACCAAGCCGGCACCTCTCCCGATGCGTTCCCGAACGATTCCACTCAGTGGGCTGATAGCGATGGAGACGGCTATGGCGACAACGCTGCTGGCCTGAACGCCGACGCTTTCCCGAACGATCCAACCCAATGGCGAGACGTCGATGGCGATGGATACGGAGACAATGCCAACGGGAACTCACCCGACCTTTGTTTGGATACGCCTTCAGGGGAAGCCGTTGACCAGAACGGTTGTTCAACCTCGCAACTCGACGCTGACTTGGACGGTGTAAACGATGCCAACGATGCTTGTCCAGATACGCCAGCTGGTGAAACGGTGGACAATGTGGGCTGTTCAAGTAGCCAAGAAGACGCCGATAACGACGGCGTGATGGATGCCTTCGATGCCTGTTCTAACACTCCGCTTGGGGCCGTTGTTGATGCGGCTGGTTGCGCTTCCAGTCAGCTGGACACCGATGGGGATACCATCACTGACGACCGAGACCAATGCTTAACCACCACGCTTGGTGAACCAGTCAACGGGGTTGGTTGTGCTGCATCGGAACGAGATACGGATGACGACGGCGTCATGGATGCCAACGATATTTGTGAAAACACGCCCTTCGCAGAAAATGCTGACCTCCAAGGCTGTTCTCCTTCGCAGAAGGACAGCGATGGCGATGAGGTGAACGACAATATCGATGATTGCCCGGGGACGGAAAATGGATTGAACGTCGACATGTTGGGATGCGCTACGAATCAACGGGACGCCGATAGCGACGGTATTTCTGATGCCGATGACACCTGTCCAGTCACGCCCTCTGGTGAACAGGTAGACCCCGCAGGTTGCTCGGATTCACAGAAGGATGAGGACTTGGATGACATCGCCAACAGCAAAGACCTCTGCCCTGATACTCCAGTCACGCAAACGGTGGACCTTGACGGATGTTCTGAGCAACAAAAAGACGATGATGAAGATGGCATCAAAAACCACGTTGACGAGTGCCCGAATACGCCAGATGGCGATTTGATCAACGCAGTTGGATGTGCTCTTTTCCAACTTGATTCCGACCAAGACGGTGTAAATGACGCCGAGGATGCTTTCAAATTCGATGCTAACGAATCAGTGGATACCGACAACGATGGAGTCGCTGACCGATGGGATGCTTATCCTGAAGACCCAACCCGCAGTCAAGCAGAGGTTGAGGAATCCGGTAATGGGCTACTCTATGGGGTCATTGCCTTGCTCCTCGTTGGCCTTCTCGGTGGTGGAGGCTATTTCTACTCCAGGAAGCCTGAAATGGTAGCCGGACCGTTTGACGGTACTCTGGACTCGATGGATGCTGCCACGGAACAAAACATGAGCGGTGACAAGAACCTTCCATCTCTTGAGGGTGCTGAGTCTCAGCAATGGGAAGAGAACGGCGTTCATTGGTCTCGGGATGCGAACGGTCAACTTTCCTATTACGATGCAACTTCCGAGCAATGGCTCCCCTTCGAAGGTTGAGGCCTTTTCCTAGCCGGAAGAATCGTAATAGGTTCTGCACTCCAGAGGTAAAAGTATGGGAGGGACGGACGAGTTCTGGAGCTTCGCTCAGGCACACCTTGACGACGAAGAGTCATCGGGCGAAGAATCGCTCCTTCGATCCAGTGAATCAAACGATGAAGCCTTCGCCTCGGACGGTACAAGCGCCATCACATACCGGTCCCGCATTGGCTCGCCTGTTGCGGTCGTAGCCGTTGTTTTCGTGGGCTTCCTTTTTCTTTCATCGGTGGTGGCATTCCTGCTTTGGAACGCCTCTGACGAGAACCCAAATGATCTCGACGGTGATGGAATCAACAATGAAATGGATGACTGCTTTGATGGCTTTGATGAATGGACTTTTGACCCAACACTGGATCACGACCGAGATGGTTGCCATGACGGTGAGGAAGACGCTGATGACGACAACGATACGATTCCCGACGATGTAGATGCCTGTCCAACAGGGAGCATAGATTGGCTTCCGACGGCAGAAAAGGACCACGATGCCGATGGCTGTCATGATTTCATGGAGGACGACGACGACGACAACGACAATGTTTCAGACTTGCTCGATGTCTTCCCTTTGGAGGCCAGCGAGTGGCAGGATACGGACAATGACGGTGTCGGCGATAACGGCGACGCTTTTCCTGAGGACCCATTCGAACAGTTGGACACCGACGGCGACGGCTGGGGCGATAACAGCGATGTGTTTCCTTGGAACGTTGCTGAGTGGGCCGATGCAGACGGCGATGGGTTGGGAGACAACACCGACCTCGATGACGACAACGACGGGACCTTGGATGAGGACGACCTTCATCTTGGCAAGGACATCGGTGTCATGATAAAACTCGAAAATTTCACGCTCTTCGATGCCGTTGAT
>VMHT01176883.1_pt1 | contig 23818 bp, 34 predicted proteins | sample 4693611 | NCBI WGS metagenome assembly VMHT01 (sample SAMN12280063, study PRJNA550983) | marine metagenome | isolation source: seawater sampled from same location over 5 years 0.02-0.2 micron viral filtrate | place: USA: collected off the coast of southern California halfway between the port... ...
AAAAAAAAGAAGGTAGACTACTTTCTTCGTCTACCCTCTACTCCAAGAATTAATGTCCGATTAATTACAATACTAAGATAATATATGTTACGTTAAAAACCAAAGCATAGGTGGTTTTAAATCATCATTATCAATATGTATGTAACTTCTATGCAAACCTATCCTTCTAAAACCAACCATATTTAATGATTCAACTATTTTAATGCGTTTGTTAGCGTTAACACATTCTATATGAGCTGCCCTGCCAATTAAGTGAGAAGATGTAGTAGAGGCCTTGTAGTGTATCTTATTATGAGTACTAGTAATATAGCCACTAAGTATCTTAAATCTTATTTTAGCAATATCTCTAGCCTCATCTAACATACTCATAAATTCCCTATCCATATACTTATATCCAGAACCTGGTGAATCAGGGGAATCAAACTCTTCAAAACGAAAATACTTATATTCCATTTTGTTAAATTAATAAAAAAATATATATTTGCAAAACAGTAGCAGTAAATCTACCTTAAAAATTACCAAACTTCTATAGGAATATAGTTGGAACAGATACTTTGAAATTTTGTTTTTCTAGGGGGCTTTTTCTTTTCTTTCTTTCTTTTTACTCTTTTTCTTTCTTTCTTTTCTTTTGTAATTATATATATACTATGTTTAATAAAGTGTACTGCGTTTAACGACCCTGTCCTTTATACCTCTTAGAATAGTTCTTAGAGCTCTTCAGATGACTTGATTTAGACTTACTGTGTACACCAGGTCGTTTAGTCTTAGAAGGTCTCTTATACTTGCTTATTTGAAGTCTAGCCATTATTTATGTTTTGAGTTACCAAATACTTTTTCTATCCCTCTAGAACCAAAGTATCCTCCAATTACGATTGATAAAAGACCGGTAATTGAATCCAAAGGATAACTTAAATACCAACCTATAACATAACTAACTGTAAGAAATACCAATACTAAAGGTCTAACATTACTAGCTAACCAGGAACCACTTCTAGCGTCTGCAACCCAACGTCTAGTTGTACCGTCAATCTCTGCTCTTTCTAAATCTAGTTTTTTAAGTGCTATTTCTTTGTCTGCATCAGACATTTCAGAACCACCAATAATAGCTTGTATAACACTACCTACTGCTGTATTACCTGCTACAGCTCCAACTACATCAGGTATTTTATCTAAAAGGAATTGACCTACTTTAGTATCTTTAAATTTCTTTTTGGGGGTAGACATAATGTGCTTCCTACTGTATTAGTAAGTCCAAACTGAATTTGGTTTTGTATCATCGGTATCGCAATGTATAAAGGTTTTTGCGACTCCAATACGTTTAAACCCTGCTTTGATAAGGGCGTTAAGGATAATGTATCTTTGGTTTCCTCCACTAACAGCAATATCTGCTGCAACTCCGATGAGGTGGCTTGAGTTTGGTACTCCTCCAACTTGCTGATTCCTTTCTTTTGTCCTGTAACCACTTGTGATCTTAAAGGGTATACCTGCAAGTTCTCTAGCGTGTTCAAGTTTATAAAGAAAGTTAGTATCCATATTCTTACCTGAATCAGATAGACTAGGACAGTTAAACTCATCAAGGGAAAAGTAATTAAGGTTCATACAAATATGCTATATATTATTTTCCACAAGATAAAAAACAATACAACTCCCATAAATATAAGTTTACCTTTATTATAATAGCCATCACTATTCCAATTTTCAGAAACGTATTCTATTACAGTTTCTTTTGCTAAAAACCAATATCTTTTCATTTTTATTTATTTAAGTGTGAACCGTCACAATATCCGTTAGGGTTGCTAGTGCAACCACATTTACATTTTACTTCTTTCATAATTTTCCTTTTTGTGGGTTACGATTGTCATCAAAGTCCATTGCTGCCTTAAGGATGATTTTATCCATCATATTATCTTGGTTTTGGAGCATTTCTCTTTGGAGGTTTATAACCATTTCCTCTAAATTATCTTTAGCTTTTACAAGCATTTCAATTTGATTCTCTTTCTTCTCTAAACTTTGTTTAAGAGAGTTTATATCATCTGGTTTACTTCCTGTTATAGTAGCTACTGTAATACCAATACTCGCTGAAATTGTTCCAATTAACATCATTACTACTTCCTTATTAGTGTCTAGTACAGGAAACTGAATTAAAGCAACTATAAGTCCTATAACAAAAAGAAATATTAGTAGTGAACCTACATAACTTCTTATTTCTCTAGCCACACCATTTTTAGGAAGTGCCATTACTTTAATTTTTTACTAATACTAATTATTGTATATGCTATTGCTAATAATAAAGAAACAGCTTGTAAAATAGGATTTATAGAACTAACCGAAAAAGCTAATGCTATTGCGTTAAAACCATAAATCTTTAATTGTTCCATTATGCTATTGCTAAATAGATGTATGTTTGTCCACTTGAATTTACAGCACCATCCGTTGTGTTAACTTGAAACCCTGTGGCACTTGTAGTCGCTTGTGGATAATTGTTTCCTGTGTTTGTTTGTTCGGCAGCAGCAGAATTTGCTTTTAAATCATTTTCCATTGGATTGTTTGGTGTCCTTGCTTTATCTAAAATAGTCCAATTATCTGCTTGTGTAGTTTTCTTTATAAGTAAAAATCTTGGTTCAAATCCTGTAGTTACACTTGTTCCTGTTGTACTTCCGTTCCCTGTATAACTCCCTATCTTTTGATAGCCTGGAATTGATGTGAAGCAGTAGCAGATACAAGCGTGTCCAGAACCAAAATCACTACCTAAAACAAAGGTTGATGCAGATGGAGTTGTACTATTCCATCTACCTGTTCCTGTAGCTGCAGCATTAGTTGAATCTAATTGTAAATATTTGGTATTACCTGTAGGTTCGCTATATGTACTCCAACTTCCTATCCTTGTGTATAATTTTGTTATTATAAGTTGAGGTGCTGCACTTAATCCGTGTCCTATTGTACCATTTGATGAAGTCGTAAATTCAACAATACTAAACCCTGCAGCTTGATTAGCAGATACTTGACTTGTTATTGAACCACTTGTGTTTGATGATGCTGCTCCCCCTCCTTTAAAACACCAAGCAACGTGAGAAAAACCGACTTCATTAACGCTTCCAAACTGTGGTAAACCTACAGTAAAACCATTTGAGTTAAAACTTGTTAAGTCATAACCAGATAAAGTAGTACGCTCTGCTGCTGATCCTGTGTAAGAACCAACACCACCTACTCCTGGATTTAAAAATTTATTAACACCTCTTATACTGTCATAAATTTGATGTAAATAAGCACCTGTTCTATTTTTAAACCAAATTAAATCTGGCTGAAAATTTATTGTACCTCCTTGACTTGACAAAGAGTTAGTAGATTGCGCACTACCTGTTCCTGTATAAGTAATAGTTTGAAAATTATCAGTTCCTACAGGTACTGCTGCTCCACCTTGAGAAAGTATTTTACTTTTTCCTAAACCCATTATCTAAAACTTGGAAGTTGATAATCTACAATAGAAGCCTTTGTACTTAAAGCATTTATTTCTGCCTCCTTACTTGCACATTCCGTTCTTAAATCACTTCTTTCTGTAGATATATCACTTGGAATTGCTGTACCACCTTCAGATGCTCTTACAACGTACCAATCAGTTGTACCTAACTTACTTCCGTAAATATGTTTTAGGTTTTCTATTTTTTGTGTTTTAAGTTCTGCTACCGATAAACTATAAGTTTTATTCTTAACAGGATAAGTAAAAACACTATTATCTGCATCCCACTCAATATCACCTAATTCTTGACTTTGTTTAGTTGTTGGTGTTACTACATCATAAAAACCAAGTGCTTCTAAATCGCTATCACTAGAATATTGTAAACCTAAAGCACCTCCAAAAGATTTTAGGTTGCTATAAATTTTTATTGTACCATCTATATTAATTGCTTTCATATCTTATTTTTTAGCTTGGTGTTGTATCACTTACATAGGTTAATACCGAATAGTTAAAAACAGCATTTGCTGAATCACTAATACATTCTATCATTAAAGCATTCGTTGCTGAACCATCATAATCATTACCACCTAGCTTGTTAAAAGTTTCACTTGTTGCAGCGTTTGAATCTAAAGTTATTGTTTGCGAACCTGTAAGGTTGTGAATAGTTAAAACTTGACCTGTTTTAAAGTTTGTAAAATCAAACTCAATTGCACCTGATAAAGAAGAACCCATTACAAAGTTAGTAGCTGCTGACCAATCAACAGTTACTGCTCCTGTATAAGTTGTAATACTTCCACTTGCTGTATATCTGTTTTCTAGTTTAGCGTGAGTTATATTATCATTTAAAACTTTTGCTGTAGTAACTGCATCTGCGGCTATTGTTAAAGCTGCCGAACCTGTAACATCTCCTGTATGGGTTGCATTAGTAACCTTTGCTGTGTTAGCTGCTATAGCTGTATTAATTGAGTTAGCTAGTTTATCTGCTGTAACAGCATCGTCTGCTATTTTACCTGTAGCTATTCCTAAATCAGCTAAAGAAATAGTGACTGCACCTACTGCTGAATCTCTTGCTAGTGGAGCTGTTGCTGTTATACTATTTACTTCACCTGTAGTTTCATCATTATACAGTTCTGTGAAGTTGTCGTTTATTTTATCAAATGCGGTTCTTAACGGATCACCTGTTCCATCATTTGCTGCACTCCCAATTCCTATTGTCTGTTTAGCCATTTTATTTTATTATTAATTCATACAAGAAGGTTCGGAAGGTATATCAATTGTAGAATTATTTGATGAGATACCCCACCAACTACTACAATATATATTCCCCCAATTTATGTTATTTGCCATTATATTTCAGTTTGGTCAGCAGTCGTTGTTGTAGTGTCTGCAAATATACTAATCATACTAGCTAGAAGACTACTCCCTCCTGCGATTGAAGGATAAAATATACCCCATCCTATAGTGCTATCTTCATTTGCGTTTCCGAACCAACTCTTTTTGTATACCGATCCCCAACTCATTATTGTTCTTTATAAGATAACTATTTAATTTAATTTCGTTTTCTTTTTTAGGTCTATAAACTTTCTTCTTTTTTCTACCCATTATAAAACCCAACCGGTAAAATTAACGTCTCTTTCAGGATACATTCCGTCATCCTGGTTAGATATATATTCCGGATATAAACTACTATTGTAATTCATATGGTCCATAAATCTTTGAGTGTAAAACTCAGCAGTCTCCGTAGCGTGACCTGCAAGAGAATTAATTTCTGACTGATCTACAGGTGTTGAATTTTCTGAATTGTGTTTATAAATACCACCATTTGATATTTGATAAGCCGCATAAGGTATATAAGCCGCTTGAGTATACCAAACAAGCATTGGTTTAATGTAATCATCAACCAGGGTTTTGTAATCACCTGTTAAGGCATTTGCTATAATGTCAGCCTGTAATTTTTCATATAATTTACTACCTAGATATGTTTGTATTTCAGTGTCCTGAGCCACTTCAATAAAATGCACTATCTTATCAGCATCTAAATTTCCGTCAAATATTGACTTCCTTTTTAATTCCTTTAATGTTATAAATAAAGCCTTCATATTTATTCTTCTTCTTTAGGTTCTTCTAATTCAAAATCAACCTCTATATCTAATAACTCTTCGTCATCTATCACTTCTTCCTTATCTGAAGATAACTTTTCACCTGTTTCTTCTTCTCTTTTAATCTTAGTAGATATATTATCTAACTCAGTAAACTCTATAGGTTGTAAAGTAGTAAAGTATAAGTCAAGCATTATTCCATTGAACGATAACAATTCTTTGAAAGCATCTAATAGTAATGTTTGAAATGGTCTAATAACAATATTATCCATAAGGATGGATGCTGTTCTTAATTCTTCTGCGTTATTACCAAATCCTGTATTATCTTTAATACCTAATAAAATAGGTGATACAACACCGTGACCTATCATAATCTTTTCTCTACTCTCCTTGGCTAAAAAATCATATTGGGCGTGAGCATCCGGTAAATGCATAGGCTCTACACCTGCTTGACTTTCAGAGCTCTCGTTGAATGCAAGAATAAACCTACCTGCATTTGAAGACCCACTGAATTTATCATATATCTTTCTCTCTATAAGTTCCTGGATTTCATCTGTAGGAACACCATTGTTAAAATTCAATAATAGAGAAGGCTGTAAACCATTTTTAATATTACTTATATGATAGTTAGATACCTCTTCTTCTAGAGAACAATACTGTAAACATCCTTGATAATCAACAGGACTATAATAATAAAACCCTGCCCTATATGGTTTAATGCAGTAAATCTCAATCTTCTCAGACCTAGTTCCATTTCTAAAAGAAGGTATCCTTTTAGGTTTATCTGATGGTTTTATATTGGCCCAATCTGGATGATAATAATACCCTTTAACTTTACCATCTTTAGCTTTCTCTGCTCTTAATGTTTCGGTAGGGAAATGATGAAGGCCTGATATCTGTTTTTTACCTGCCTTATAAACAACCTGTATTGTAGCCTGACCTAGCATTTTTAAATCATTAACCACTCTTTTAATATCATTCGGTCTTAATAAGGACTGCATCTTACCAAACATCTCAGGTTTTTCAGTAGAGTCTGTTGCGTTTAATCCTCTACCATAAATCATATCAACAATACCATTGATACATCTTGAGTTTGTTGGACTACCTAAATATCTTTCTATAAGCTCATAGAAGTAATTATTGTCATCTCCATATTCAACCCATTCCCTTCTAGCATTCTCTTTTACTTTAGGTATTTCGTATCCAGATAAATTTACAACCCTCATACTAGGATCAACCTTTTTAGGTATTTGAATGTTTCTATTAGCTTTAATGTTTTTTCGACTCATATTATCATATATTGTTGCTCTTGCGTATCAGCATCATAATTATTGTATTCGCTAGTATTAAGTGTATGCGATATTGTTGTATCTGTTTTTGCAGTTGCATAAACTTTATCTCTATAAAGTAATGTAGAACCTTGTTTCACTTCTATAGAATAAGAAGTGTCTTCAGCTAAAATACTAAACGTACAAGGTATATCTAAAAAGTTACCATTTACAGTTGAAGTTAAACTAGTGAGTGTCTCATTCTTTTTTGTACCGTCTTCAACAATCTTTAATGTTAAATCACTAGCGGCAGTGTATGCCCTAGGTATTATGCTTAAAGTTTGAGAGTCTGTACTTGGTAAAAGTCTTATCATATAATTATAACTAAAATACTTTAGTTTTGTTCACAAAAAAAGGGTAACCGTTAAGCTACCCTTTAATTATCAAATAAAACTCAGTTTAAGAGTTTGTACCTGGTGTAACTGTTACACTTGCACTACCCATCCCTGCATAGGGGTCAGCTAGAGTTGGTGCATCTACAAAGTTAGCCGGTTCTCTCTCCATAGCAGTAAGTGTAAGTGTGTAACCACTTAAATCTCCCATAGATGTACCTGTAGCAATAGTTCCTCCTGTTACTTCAGCACCGTGTTCTAGACCCATAACAAATACATTGCCGTTATAATCTTCAACTGCAATGTGAGGTCTTCCATATGTCAACAACTTGATTTCTTTGTGATCCTCTTTACTTAACTTTCTCAAGGTAAGAGATAGAGTTTGCTCAAAGAAAGCAGTCCCATTTTCTGTACTAGCAGTAATACTTTGTTCAAAGCTGTTAGCACCTTTTAATTCGTATTTAAAAGCAATAAAAGTTCCTGATAAATCTGTAATCTCATCATTAGTCTTTGTTACAGTACCTAAATCACCAAAATCAGTGAAATATACTGCTCTTAGACCACCAACTACATCTTTACAAGGTTCTTTACGCCCTTTAGTTAAATCACAAGCCATATCTTTTTATTATTAAAAAAGGGTGAGTAGGCATCTCGGCTCACCCACCCTTTTAAGTTGATTAATTAATTATTAGTTAGCAGAGTTGGTAATACCGTATGTTACGATATCCTCAACAATTCCATATTGCACACCTGCACTAAATCTCATTACAACTCTCACATTTTGAGAACCATCAAGATCAGCCATATCAATAACTTTTACTTCATTATGGTCAGAAAGTAATCCTGTACCGAAGAATAAGTTTGATTTTTCTGCAGCAACTGCTGTGTTATCAGCAAGACCGTTAGCAACAAATAAAGAAACACCGTCAAAAGAAAGTGAACCGTTATTCCACCATTGAGTCCCTTGTGCGTTTGTACCTGCAGCACCTAGTCCAGAAGCCCCAAATCCACCTAAAGCTCTTACATAAGCTCTTGCGATGTTCTGAGAAACATAAATATTCAGGTCTTCGCTACCATAAAGTTTTGAAGGAATTGCATCAACGATGCTACCTAATTTAGTAATAACATTTGAAGATGTTACTGCTCCTGCAGCAATCTCTTGTGCAGCAGGTAAACCTGCATCTAATGCTATTTGAGTAGTCAATCCATTAAATTGTCCGTTATTAGAAGTAGCACCTGCCCAGATAGACTGTTCTGTTCTTTGAGCTACTTTTGCTGCCACGTGAGCAATAAGGAAGTCAGAGAATTTAGAAGGCATATTGCTGTGAGCAGAAAAGCCCATAGAAAGAGCCTCCCAATCAGAGATAAAGTCTTTCTTACATAATTGTAAGTTAACTTGTTGCTCTTCTGGAGCAAGGATTCTTTCAGTTAGTGTAATAGTTGAAGTAGCATCAAAATCACAAGTTGCATCCTTAACGATATCGTCAGTTGCCACTTTTTTGATAACTTCTTTTAGCTTTACATTTGGTTTTACAGTGATACCACCATTGGATATAGTAGAACCTTCAAGTAGAGCAGCAGCGATATATTCACCTGCAAACTCTCCTGCGTAAGTAGTAGTAATTGATGTAGTAGTTGCCATTTTCTTTGTTTAATATATTATTACTTATTTAATCTTGCTAATACTCTATCTAGAGTGGTTTGCGGTCTGTTTTGAGCATATAAATGCAAATTTTTACTATCTGTTGTATTTTCTGGGCTATGAGTTAAAGGTTGCTCATCGGCAGAAAGTTCTTGAGGAACTTCTTCTTTAGATTCTTCTTTAGCTTCTAATTGACCCATCATTTTTTCAACCATAGCCCTAACTTCTGCTAGTTCTTCTTTGGTTGCATAAGACATCTCAGCTTCTTGAGCCTCAACCTCTTCAGAAGCCTCTCCTTCAGGAGCCTCTTCTAATTGCACTTCCTCTTTAACTTCTTCGGTGTTAGACTCAAGCTGTACCTCTTCCTGTACATCTTCTTGCACTTCTTCTTGTGCAACATTTTGAGTTTCTACCTCTTCAGTTGAAGACAAAAGCACATCTTTCAGTTTTGAAACGATTTCACTTGCTTTCATAAAATTGGTATTTATAATTATTACTGATTAATATTGTAACTGTTGTATTTTTAAGCCTTCTTCTGGATAATAAACCATTCTGTTCCATCTGACCATATCTGAATACCCTCATACTCTTTATTTATCTCATAATGAGATGCTGAGCCATCAATTGTTTGACTTCCAGAAGGAGTTAAGTGTACTCTAGTATTTGTAGTAAAGGTTGTGTCAGATATAAACCTAATAACTCTATGTTGGTTATTTGTAGCGGTTGCATCTGGTAGTGTAAAAACTGCAGTCCCATTAGAACCTGTCCAAGACAACTTTATTATTTCAGAACTTGCATATGTTGAGTCACCAAGATTAATTGGTGTCGAGGCCTGTGCTGTTATATTTGTCGCAGTTAAGTAATTTACAATCTCCTTTTGAATATCTGAAAATTGAATCTTCTTTGTTGTTCCACTCTGTACAATAGGAAAAACATCTGTTGTATTTAAGTCTGTTGTTGATGTTAACTCGCTTATCTTTTTATCTGCCATTATTGATATAATTTATGTGTGTTTTCTTGCATTAATATATTTCCATCTTCAGTATATAAGTGAAACAAATATCTAGTAATACTTCCTACTCCTTGAGCTCTTAAAGAACCATTACAACATTTACTAGAATACGTTCTACCATCCTTGCAGAGACATCCTCTTCTACTACCTTTAGGTGAAGAGTAACTTGGTGTTTCTTTCATTCTATCTCTCATTGTTTAGGTACGCAATTAGGCACTTTCCTGCCGTTCTTATTCTTAAATCCTACCATTTCATATCCTTCTTGACAAGGATTTACATCCTCTAACTCCTCTAAACCTTTTAGTTTAGATTTTGTCCAATTAAGCATACTTTTACCTCCCCACAACAAATAACTTATTGTACCACAAGCCTCAGGCTTACTAGGGTTATAATATTCAGCAGCTCTACTTAAGTAAGAGTATATGCGTTTAAGAGTTGGTAATGTAAATTTCTCTTTTCTCTCTAATTGTCTGGCTCTAGTTTTCCCCACTAAAGTTGCACACTTATTACCTAATTCTTTATTCCTTTTTATACCTAATTTAGCATTATTAGATGCAGATTCTGGGTATCCACCATAAGATTCTAACTCTACGTCTTCAGATAATAATTCAATTGCCTCTAGTAAGTCATATTCGGCATTTAATTCATCTAAACACTCTGAACAGAAAGACTCTGATATAGATTCTTTAGGTCCATCCATTTTATCAGCAAAATAACCTTCAATAGAAAATCCTTTTATCTCTCCGGCCTTTACTTGATTCCATATTTCATCATTATTAACCTTCATAGATACCATCCAGGTTCCTATAGGTAAGTCAAAGTCATATTTTCTAGATTTATCTCTTTTTTCGTCTTCTATAATCCAGGATTCAACCACAGACATACCTTCCAACTCAATATTATGTTCTAGTGTGCTATTATTCTGATTACCATTCATTAAAAACAATTCAGAAGCCTTCCTTACGGTCTCTTCAGAGAAAAAGATGTAATAATCCTCTTCTTCACCACTTCTAAATATCTTTTTATTAGGAATAAGGGCCGCACCCATTAAAATCCTTTTTTCTTTATCTACTTCAGCTAATTTTATTTCTTTATGCTCTTTTAGAGCCACAAAGTCTTCTTCAATAGCAGGATTTTCAACAACAGAGATAGCTTCTATTCCACTAAACTCGTTTTCTTCGTCTATAATAAGTTCTATAATACGTTCCATATATAATTAACTATTTTGATTCTATTCGTTATATATTTACCCTAATGTTCTAGTTACATCAATATTTCTGTCAAGTTCATTAGCATCTTTAATATCTTTATGCACTACAAATGCTCTTAATGGTTGTGTTTGTTGCTCACTAACAGATTGTGCTAATTGAGATTCAGGAGATGCACCTACTACGTTGAAGTCTGGCGCTTCTACAGAAGAACCTCCTCCTGCACCACCTATACTTCCCCCAGAAGTACCACCTAATGATGCTAACTGTGATTGAGCCTTTTTCCTTGCAGCAAAAATAGAAGCTAAAAGACCACCAATTGTTATAGCGTATGCAGCTAAACCCTTTAAACCACCTTTAGCAACAAAAGTACCTATAGACATCTTAGCTTTAGATGCTTGTGTTATTGCAGCAGAACCAACTTCTCTCATATCGTTAGCTATCTTTAATTTGTTCTCCATTATAATAGCATTAGCCTTCATTACTTGTTCAGCTATAAGCATTGATTGTTTTATTGTAAACAATTCCCTCTCTAGTCTTATCTTATTTTTCTGTGCTTGTAATTCTCTTCTTTGTATGTCTTCAATTCTCTTCTTTTGAGCCTCTCCTGTTAATGTCTCTGAATTTAACACATAGTCTCTCTCTCTTTTTAATGCTTCTATTCTAGCATCAGTATAAGAAGTAAATACATTACTTAATTGAGCGAAAGCTCCTTGAGTTGCTTTTATTATTTCATTTATCCTTTTAGCTTCTTCATCTATAAATTTAACACCTCTTTCTATCTGCTTTTGAGACAGCTTCTCTCTTAATGTATCTATTTTTTCCTCAATACCTCTAGTATCTTCACCTGCTATTCTTTTAGCTTCAATTTGTTGTTCTAACTCTTGTATTATTATTTCAGTCTTTAACTTCTCTAATTCTATATCTGCATCAAATCTTTGCTTGTTAGTTAGTGCTAAAAACGAGTTAAATTCAGCCGCAGATTTCTTTCTTATATTTAATTGATCTTCTTGCATAGCTGCAGCCTTAGACAAGTCCTCAATATTCATTTGAGTTATTACACTATCCCTTTCTCGTCTTAACTGAATTATATAATCAACCAAAGACTTTTCAGAATCAGCAATCTCTTTGTTAACTTTCTTTTGAGCTTGAGCCCTTAACTTATCATCTTTGATTAAATTAACCTTTCTTTGTTGGTCTTCAGCAAAGTCTTTTTGCTTTAGTACGGCTAATTCTCTTATAGTTTCAAACTCCTCTTTTACCCTTAACTGATTATTTACTATTAAAGATTCACTTATTCTACCTTGTGATTTTATTATCTCTTTTTCAAAGTCAAGCTGACCTGCAAGAGATTCTTTTCTACTTCTTGCTCCGGTTCCATCCCTTAAAGACTTAAACATTTCATCAAGTAGATTTTCACCTACTACCATACCTTTTAAATCTTCTACTCTTTGATTAAGAATATTTCTTTCCTCTTTAGCGTTTTCTTTTATTCTTTCTATTCTTTTTTCTCTTATTGCTTCTTCTCCAACAGTCATTTCAACCAAAGTAGCAAGAGCATTACCCTCTTGAGTTCCTCGTAAAGCATTAATGACTGCAATACCTTCAACCTCTGCTAATCTAAGAGCCTCTTTCTCTTCTATCTCATTCGCCACTATTTTACCAAACAATTCTTCCATTTCCTTTTGAATGGCAGTGGCTTTAGCTAATCTCTCAAGAGATAATATTTTATCATCAATTTGTTTTCTAGATTCTTCAGTTACTCTACCGGTTTCATCGATTTGAATATTTAAATCTTTATATTCTGAATTGGCTTTATTAACAGCCCTCTCTAATTCCTTGGTTGATAATGAATTATCATCCATAACATCCCTAAGAATCTTAAGGTTTGATCCTGCTCCTGCCGAGGCGGTTCCAATATTATTAATACTTCTTTCAGTCTGACTAGACTGCATATCAAACTTTTCTAGAAGAGCTATAACAATCTGGAAACCTATAATAAACCCTAACGGACCCATAAAAGCAGCCGTTAATGCTTTAATACCATTTGCAACACCACCTGTGGTACTTATTAAAGTAATCATCAATGTAGAAAGCTGTGACAAGTTATTTGCCATACCTCTAATTCCGTAGTTAGAGTCTGATATAGTACGGCCTAATTCAACAAGAGTTGCTCCTGCAAGACCTGTCTTATCAATCATATTTTGATTGGTCTTGGTTACTTGGTTCATAGCAACACTTTGGTCAATTATAGATTTATTAACCTTTTTGACTGCACTATCTAAACTGACAAAGCCTTTAGTTAAATTATCTACCTTGACCTTCCCCTTGTCATTTACCTCTACAGTAAATATTATCTTTTTATTTTTATCAGCCATTACTTCTTCTCTTTACGGATTCTTTTAATTCTTTTATAGTTACAGGAGCTTTGTATTTACCTTTAGCGATATCAATAATAGGGTCAACACCGTAAAAATCGTCTGCCTTTAATAAGTCTACTATCTCTTTTATCATACTATATCTGCTTCAAATATGTTATATAATTCAAATTGTGATTTACCTGTGGTAAGGTCAATACTAACATTATTAATACGGAACATTTTATCACCTATTCTTATTTGATGGTTTAGTTTATAATTAACTAATATACTTGCAGGTAGATATGCTGTAACTTTAAACACTCTTCTTAAAGGATTGAATATTCCTTCAACATAACTTTTATAAAAATTATTGTATAAAGAGTTTGGGTTTTGTCTGCTTGTCCATTCATCAATCTCTTTCTCGAAGTTTAGTGTAAATGAAGCAGGTGTTGTTATAGTCCCTGTTTCATTAGTGTTTGAAGGTCTGTAATAATTAGTTAAAGACGTAGCAGCACTACCATTATACCAGGCTATTGGTGTTGATATAGATGTTTCTCTAACGCCATAAAATAAAAGAGGTTTAATAAGCATACTTTCGTAATCCCCTTTCTGTGGTGATGTACTAGTGTCAGCACTAAACTCACCACCGGCTGAATAACCCCATTGTATCTCAGTGACGACAACGCCTGTTTTACCGTCTAGTAATCTTTCATATTTTAAATGTGAAAAAGGAGTGTTTACACCGTACTTACTAGCTCTATCTATATTATAATTCCCTGTAGTAGCATCACTAATGTTCTCTCTAACATTATAGTCTGCATTACCATAATACTTTTTATATATTTCTTTGTGATGCTCATTAATCACAGTATTAGTTTCAGCATATTTAAATTCTATATCTGTAAAAGGTATTATAGAATCTATTTGATGTTCTTTAATATCTATATACTTATCTAAATTGATTGTTTGGGTTAGTTTATTATTTACTGCATCAGCGTAAAAATTATCTAATGTATCTACATATATTTTTTTATAATTAGTGTCAGACACATCCTCAATGTAATAAGCTGTTAGGTTAAACATTTTAAATAATCCTGTCAGAAAATCTACAACCTTCATTTCAGGTATTTTCTTTGTAACATTTATATCAAACTTAGTTTCTTGCGTAGCATTGCCAGATATAGTGTATGTTTTAGTAGAAAGAGTGTTTGTAAAACGATTTATTCCACCTGCATCAAGAGATACATTAGAAAATGTCACACCTGTTTCAGAGGAAAATTCTATTTCTACATTAGTAAATACTCCTGCTGCTGCATCTGCTGTAGCATTATATATATTTAAAGATGTTTTATTACCAATACCATCTGTTATATTCTCATTACCTGTTCTAACATCTCTAACTATAATTCTATAATTAGCATTAGTATCGCTTACATCAAAAGTTAAATCTAGACTCCATTTATAACTAAAATTATCAAGGTTGATTTCAGAGCCGCTTATGCTTAAAACCCTTGTGTCGAAAGGGTCTGTAGATGTATAACCACTTAATCTTTTACTAAATAAATAAGGTTGATCAGAACTGTTATCTTCCACATAATTAAATTCTTCTTTCTGTGGATTTAACCACATATATAAATTACTAAAAGCAGTGTTAGACCCAAAGAAGTCCCTGGTAAATTCTATTCCGTCATACTTAGCTTCTATAGCTTCTATAATATGTATTGCTTTTATTGCAGGTTTTAGGTCTGTAAATTCTAAACCTCTACCATTATTTGGGGTTCCGGCATTAAAGAGATTACCATCAAAATCTGTGGCTGAATTATTATTGATAGGTGATGTAGAGTTGTAAAACAACCTCTTCTTTGAAGTTATTAATGGATATATAATAGCATCTGTTTGTGAAACAGAATTTACTGTAAAATCAAGTCCATTCTGAAAACCATTCTTTACGTTTGCGTCTGTGTACTCGTGGTCATAATTATTTAGATATGGAAGCTGACTAATTAAGTCATCACCTATAGTATCTTTTATAGATACAACAGTCTTACCGTAAAATGTAATATTGTAAGTATGAGGTTTATTGTTCCTCATCTTTACATTATTAAGGTAAACTTTACCATCTCTAAAAGGGAGATAGTTAATTTCTATTATAGCATCTTTCTTTGTTCTGTTATCATATGCACCTCCTGTTATGTTGAAATTGTAGAAATGCTTAAATATTTTATTATTTGTATCTGATGCCGGAACATTAAAAGATTGTGTGTAGTCACTAAATATTTTACCAATATCCCTAAAGTCCTGTATAGATGAATTTACCTCTATTGTCTCATCAGAAAATAAGTCTACTCTCTGTTCCTCTATATATAGCTGTACTTTGTTTTGCATTACCTAACATTTTGTATGTAACTGTTAGCATATTCAAACTCTATCTCAAAGTTTATTAATTTATCATTTAATACTGTTTTACTAGTAAAAGATGAGGTTTTTGGCATAATAGGTACAGGCTCAAAGCTGAAGTTTGTTTGCTCGTGAATCCAAGCATATTCAGTTACCATAAACTGTTTGATTACCTCATTATGGTCTTCACTAATAAATCCTGTATTCATTATAAAAGTCTCTTCACTAGAAACATCTAGCAGTGAATTGCTATGAGAGAATCTACTAAAATCAACTCCTGTTGTGGTAGTGGTTAATATGTTTTTATTATAACTTTCTCTATTAGTGGAGAATGAATCAACTCTCTTTTTAAAGAACCATAAATCTTGTAATGCCCCAAATTTATTTAAAAATGTTACTTTATAGGGAGTGTATTTGCATTCCTCTATTTCCTCTACAGGTATGCTAATATCTACTCCTGTAGGAGTTGTATAAACCACTTTTGTTGTAGCCCCACTTCCTACTGCTATTTTAGTTGTATCGTCAGCATCATCATTTCTCCTGAAAGTCATATCAGCAGTATATAAATCTAATGCACCTGTAAAATTATCAGCAGTCACATCTCCTTTGTCTGCTCTTATATTAGATACAGAACCACCATATATTTTACTAGTTAATTCTGTTGTTCCATCAAAAAATTTAACTTGGTTTACACCGTCTGTCGTAGTGTAAAAGGGAACATATAATGGCTCTCCTTTTTTGTGATATATCTTTCTATTACTAATCAATATATCTTTTGATAGAGTAGGGTTTATATTTTTACCATAGTAAGGAGCTGTTAAATATAAATTCTCATCCTCTAATTCTCCATAGCCTCTAAATGCTAAGAATTTTCTAGCTAATGGAGATGGGTCCGACTCTGTCACTTCTGTTCCACTTACTGTATCTTTAAATGTTCTAGTAAGTTCTGTATCAACAAAAGCCGTAAAAGAAGCAAGACTATAACTACCATCAAAAGTAACATTAATATAGTCCTTTATTAATTCTGATATTTCAAAGTTTATAGTATCCTCTCCAGATAGTTTTGTTTTGGATAATGTATATTGAGGAGAAGAAGGCTTTCCCCCACTTGTATATATATATATTTTTAATTCTGCACTATCTAAATTCATTACTATTGTTTTTAATTATGAAGCCTTAATCCAAACAAACTACCAACACTTTCAACACCTGAGTTAATCTCGCTAATATAAGTTCCTTTAGTGTAGTCATCTGCGTAGGTTGGCTTTCTAGGGTGGTCTAAACCTGCTGAAGAAGAAGGGTCATTTCTATAGTAAAATATTATCTTTCTTGAACCACTCTGGTTAGGTGAACCATAAAGCTGACGAGTTGATATTATTGAGTCATCCCCTATAAAACCACCTTTTGAACCACCTCCATACTTTATATTAAACTTAGATAAATCTGTAGACTTGTCAATTATGTACCGATAAATACTTCCAGAATTGTCAAAAACAATACCTCCTTTTTGATAATGTATTGTAGCAGTCACTCCTTGTCCTGAAGATATTCTTTCAAAAGTAAATTCTATTTTGTTTATATTTTGATTAAAATATGTTGATTTAGCTAAATGTGTTGTAGGTGTGGTTTCAGTTCTAACACCATTATTTTCTGTAAATGTCTCGTAACCTAATCCTATTCCAAAAGACCCAACACTAGAATGATTAGTGAAAGCATAGTATCTGTTTGCGTCTAAGTTTGAATTAACTAATACATCATTAACTCTTAGACTAGCTTTTACATTATCTAATACGTTTATGTAAAATGCAGGTACTACATCAAATAAAATACCGTTTGATTGAGACCCAGGAGAAGGTAATGTGGATACAGGAACAGCAGGTGCTGCTGGGCATCCAAAAGTTAATTGGTAATTATCTGTTTTTAATGGGGCGGAAACTAAAATAGCAACAGTCTCTGGCGTAGCAGCAGTTTTATTTATAGTTACAGTACCTGTTTGTGTTCCACTCCCTAAACTCATATTCCCTGATGATATACCTGCATCCAATAAATCTTGTTGATATATATTATTACCAACATAGCCTGTGTTTTGAAAGTCCGGTACTGTTTGATTCCAAAATGCAGTTATACTTATAGGTATATCTACACTGTAGTTTATACTGATGTTCCCTGTAGCAGTACCTACATTTAAAACATATTGTCTACCTCCAACATCTTCACCTACTTTTATAGTTTCTCCACAAATTACTTCTTGTGTTAACGTATCAGGCTGCACATATTCTGCAGGTACTACAGGGTCAGCTATAGGATCAGAGGGTGCTGAAGGTGTTGTAGGAGCTCCCTCACCTGTAGCAGTTATAAAGAATGGACTTCTTACGTTTATTTTGTGGATATCTTCCGCCATTATTCAGCTTTTATTATATAACCTTGTTTTAACAAAGTGTACTCTAGTTATTTCTTTTGTTTTGGTATCTTTTTATCTAAATCTAATTCTAAATCTTTTCTGTAAGCAGCCTCTATTTCTTTTGTCATCTTAGGTTCTATCTTATCTATAACATCAAAGAATCTAACAGGTTGTATTCCACTCCTAGCTATGGACCTACCAATTAAAAAACCGAGCTGTCTAAGTGTTGGTGTTTTACCACTCTTTAATGTTTTAGGCTTTATACCTTTTTTATTAATCCAATCTTCTATCTTTTGTCTTGGAGGAAACTTACCTGGCCTTCTTCCATCATTTACAAAAGCCCCATACTCATTCATTGAGATAGCGAACCCATCCTTGTTTGTTATTTTCCTAGCTGAAATACTCTTCTCTAAATCACTACCTGGTTTATTAAGTTGTCGCTTAAGTTCAGATACTACTATCTTCTTATAATTATCTAAGGCTTTCTTTGTAAACTTCTTTACCATTAGCAAATAGTGTGTTCTGTATTAGGCATTTCTATACTTATAGTTACAGCCCAACCTGCTAATTCATTTTCAAAGCTGTCTAATAATGGTGATGCTGTTATATCTGTGGTTAACTGAAGCTCATCTGTAAATAAGGCACCCCTCCTTAATTCTTGTTGGATGTCATTAACAACCTGAAGTTGAGTGTTTAATGCATCCTGTAGGTTATCATTACCGTATATTGAGTCTTCGTCTGATAATTCGTTTGGTTTATCGACTATGTCTAAACAAAACAATTGAATTGTAACTGTTACTATGTGATTAGAGAACACCACATCCCCCATTGATATATGAGATAGTGGATAAATAGTTGTCTTGTCAAGGTCCACTTCTAGAATATCCCCAAAAGTAACCTTATTGGTTATTCCGTTAGCTTTTAACTTCTCTTGTATTTTATCTATTATAGTATATACTTGTCTCATTTACTTTTTTGTTTTAACATCTTTGCTTCTAAATCATTTTTCTCCTTCTCAAACTCTAACCAGGTTAGACATTCGGAAGCTGTGAGTTTCGTAACTTCTTTAAATTTTGTGATATCTCCTTTAGCGATTGCATATATTGATTGATACCATCCCCATTTTGCTCCAAATCCTTGATTGTTTCCTTGTCCTCCATCATCTTTTGGGTCAAAGAGTCCGCTAAATAACTCGACAAAACGTTCCCTAAACGATAAAAAAAAACAAATGAACCTAAAGCTACATTTACCGGTGCATCTTTCATTATTTCAGAGTACTTATCTGCACCTTCATAATCTTCTATAAGGTACAGCTCTCCTTTTCTAAACGTAACAGGTCTATACAGGACAGACATAGCTTTATGTATCTGTTGCCAATCACCAATATAATTATCTAAATCAACAAACTCCCCTAATGTTATATCATCTAACTTTGGTATAAATCCAAATGTTATAGTATCACCATTTGGGTCTGTTAATGTGAAATCTCTTTGAAGAGGTGTCTCCTCCTTAAATAAAGTTACAATGTGGTTTATGATAAAAGAAAATTCTGCCAGAGGTAAATTATATGCCTCCTTTAAATTGATCCCACAGAATATTTCTAGAACCTTTAGATTGATGAATTCAGTGTCCTCTGCATCCTTATTATCATCCATAACTTTAAGGTACTTTTGATACTCTCTAAGGGATATAGCGGACAGCTCCTTGGGTACTTCTATAGTGAATTTCCTACTCATACATATATAACTATTAAACAGTTATTCTGTACCTTACACAAAAATAAAACAGTTTGATAATAATTAGTTACTTATATAGATAATCAATAGACCACCACAAGTGGTCTTATTACTTCAAACAAAACTTTAGATTATCATAACGTTTTTAGTTAGGTTTAGGATAACTATATCTTTTTTTCAAATAAGATTATTTATTTAATGTTTTTTACTATATTAGCATATCTAAGTTCATTGGTTAGATTATTTTAATTGTTAATAAGTGTTGAAGCCTTTTGGGAGTAATCTTGAAAGGCTTTGATTTTATTAAACCTGTTACCTCACACCTCCGTATCTTCATTTTACGTTGATTTTTTAAATCCTCATTCCTCACATCCTGCCATCTTCATTTTACGTTTGTATGTACAATAGTTGCATCTACAACAGTTGTATGTACAACAGTTAGGATTTTAGCTAATCAAAATAAGGCGTTTTAAGGGACTTTAATATATCCAGGGTAGTTAGGTATGGTTGAAGGGCTGAAATGCTCTGTAAAGGGCTGTAAATGGGAGAGGGCGGTGAGCTCCGATATTAATTTAATTTCATTATCAAGTATTTAACAAAATATTAAGTATAAAAAAACCCCCTATAAGACGTTTAAAAATCTTCAGGGGGTCAAACAAAACAAACGAAAAAAAAGTGTTGTTATTCTGTGTTTAATTTATCGAACTGTTCAAATGATATCCTTTTACTAAATCCATTTTGATTTGATATAAAATATTTATTATCTAATTCAATTGAATAAAAGGTTTTATTTAGCTTCTTTATATATTTCATTTTATTATTGATTTATATTTTTAGAGTTCTCTTCTGTGTCTTCTCTTTCATCCCAAATATCTTTTAATATTAAAACAGTTTCGATATGGCTTTCATAATCTTGAAATAGTTTTTGTATATCAATTGAAATACTTTTAATATCAATAAAGCTGAAGCCGTCAGGCGTATCCTCTTCTTTTAATTCTAAGCGGTTAACTTCTTTACCGTTTTTATAGGTTATTAAGTTAATAGGGCCATAGTGCATTTGGTCCCAATGATTCCGCTTTTTGTTCCCTTCATATCCATTAATACGGTTTAGTATTTCTTCTTTAGTTTCTTTATTGATACTTTCAATTTGGTAGTTTGTTAAATATGTATATTTATTTTCTTTATGTTCCATTATATTATTTATTTTGCGTTATAAATTCTTTTATTGTTGTTTCTATTTTTATTAATTGTTCAGGGGTGATATCACCATTTAATAAATTGAAATCATTACATAATAAATTCCAATTTATATACTTATCAATATTAAAATTTTCCATTTTATTGGTTTTTAATTAGTGAAATATTAAACCGACTTTATTTGTTTTGTTATACCATTTAGTACTAAACAAATCTATTTTAGAGGCGTTTTTATAGCCTAATTTATTAAGGCTTTCAATGCTATTAAAAATCTTTGTATGTCTGTCCTTTTTAGTGTCAATTAAGTTTACTTGCTTACCTGAGTCACTGAAAATAAAGTCAAAATTTGCAGGAGCTTTTTTTAGATCCTTAATGAATTTAATACTATTTGTATAACTGTAAAATTTAACTTTTGGGTTTTGCTCCGCAATAGTTAACCATTTATTTAAATATTTAGGGCTGTAATAGTCGCCTGAGTCGTGTACCCTTATAAAATCAGGTTTCTTCTTTAGTATTTCTTTATTTATCAATTCAACAAAATTACTTTGCTTTGTCAAAGCAAATTTCTTTTCCATTCCATTTCTAACAGAAGGAAACCTTTTATAATTCCCTTTTTGAGCATAACAGAATTTTATACATTTATCCGCAAAGGGGCAAGTAACTTTTCCCGTTTCGCTTCGATAAGCCGGGATACTAAAATTGAATACTTTCTTTTTTAGAAAATTACCCGTTTCTTTGATTTTGGTATTTTGTGTTAATAAATTCATAATCTTAATTATTAAATTCTTTAGTGAAATATTTATAAAGGGCGTCAATACCGTTTATTTTATTTTTGTATTGTGCGTCCTGAGTAGAAAAAATATTCTTTTCTAATTCGATAACATTACCACCTTTAAACCATTCAAAAAATGTTTGTTTGTAATAATTCTCTTCTAAATTATACTTATGGAGTTTTACCTCCAATTCCTCTAAATTTTCACTTTCATAATAAGTGCGGTCAAGTATTAAGGCAAATTTTCCGTTTTTCCATTGTTCAATATAACCACCAAAATTATCATTATGAAATTTAGACCAATCAAAGCCCCATTTTTTTGAAGTATTAATACATTCTTCAATTGTATATTGACCGTAATAAATCACAAAAAGTGTATCCTCATCGCCAATGTCATAAACCCATTTACGGAAATTTTGACCTGTCGTTATTTGTCTGTTTTTCCTAAGTTCTGTTAAATTCATAATTATATTTTTTTATCATTAATTAAAAGGTTATCAATAAAATATTTTTTTTGCTTTATAGTAACACTAATCAAAGTACTAAGATTAATAAATTTATATTCCTTTTTTTGCAAGTCATAAACTGAAAGTAAATTTTTTGCCATTGGGTCGAAACTTAATCCGACCCCTTTAACATATTTTTTTACATTAGTACGGCAATTTATAACCCTTTTCGTCTTATCCTTTTTGATAAATTCAGCCGTAAAAATCTTACCACTTTGCATTTCCTTAAGTAATTGTTTTATATTCATTTTTTTATTTTATTTAGTGTTTTTGTTATGTCGTTATAATTTAAATTATCTAATGAGTCAATAATCATATTATGAATACTTGACCGAGTATTCAAAACTTTATTAAAAATAAAAGGCGTGACACCTTTTTCCTTTTGCATTAGGTCTAAAGTCTTGTCAAGTTCTTTGTAAGTCTTTATTAATTGTTTTGATGTTTTATTCATTTGTTAATATTTAAAGGTTAATAAATAAGCCCCTGATAATTTGCCCTATTATATAAATAAGGAATAAACCACAGAAAGCAGTTGTAAAAAAGTTTAATGTTTTTAGTATATGTATCATTTTTATATAGTTTTTATATAATAGAGGCTTAATCTCTTTTGTCTTGTTCAGTTACTCAACGAAAATCTAACGATTAGTAGCCTCTATTTTTGTTAATAATATTCAAATATATAAATAATAATTAACAAAACCGTTAATAAATATAAAAATCTTTTTTCCCTATATAATTAAGGAACGTACGCGAATACATAAAACTTTTTTAATATGCAAGTATAAACACAATTTTTTTTGATATCAATATTTGAAATCTTGCAAAGCATAAAACCTGAATAAATAGAAATCAAAAGGTAAAACCCTACTGCGTTTAAGAACCTACTATGTTTAATAAACCTACTGCGTTTAAGAGCTCACTATGTTTAAGAGCTCACTGTTTATAATCCAGGATAAGTCTGCCTGGATTGATCCTGGATTAAGAAAGTAAAAAATATTTTAACCCACTATGTTTAAGAAAGTGATTTAGTAAATCATAACCCACTATGTTTAAGAAACTGTAAAGTGTAAGAGGTTTACACTATCGAATAACATAACTCCCTCTGTTTGCATTTGCAAGGAAGTATTGAACTCCATAACGGAGGGAATCCATATGGTGATTCCATTTATCTATTGGCCTTTCATTTCTACTATGCCATACATAATTGTTTAACTCCTTAATAAGTTCTAAAGAGTCAGGATCAATAATCAAATCATAATCCTGAATAAGTGCAATACCTGTTAAGATACTACCTTGTTTTTTTATTGCAGGTTTTACATTACAATATACCTTGAGCTCCTGGAGTAGTCTAGGTTCAGCACTATCACATAT
>VMHT01070558.1_pt1 | contig 23816 bp, 19 predicted proteins | sample 4693611 | NCBI WGS metagenome assembly VMHT01 (sample SAMN12280063, study PRJNA550983) | marine metagenome | isolation source: seawater sampled from same location over 5 years 0.02-0.2 micron viral filtrate | place: USA: collected off the coast of southern California halfway between the port... ...
AGGCTGGAGAGCCACATGAAGACGAAGGATTACAAGCGCGCGGTGAAGCGACTGAAGACGGGCGAGCGTCCGCACGACGAGCGAGACGCGGAGGCCGCGGCGGGAATGGGGACGCCGAAGAATGACTAGAAAACTAGAAGTGTAGTGTACAAATGATGGAGAATGTAATCAGTGTGCGCTCTGCGCGCACTCGCGCGCGTACGTCTCGACCGCGCGCGAGGCTTCGCGAGACGTCTCGTCCAGTGTCCCGACCGCGCGCGCGATTCGCGCGGGCTCGAGCCCGAGCGAGTGCGCGAACGCGCCCGTCGGTAGCAACGGGTCGATTAAAACGAACGCTTCCATCACATCGAGCGCGCGCGAGTGCGGGAACGCGAGGGCGCTGTGAGAGCTTTCGTTCAGTTTTCAAGCTTTCGCTTCACTTTCGGTGCTGCTTGCACGGGGCGCTCGGCGCGTAGTGCTCGGACGTCTTCAGAACGACGCGCCTGCACGCGGCGCAAAAAGAAGAGTTGCAGGCCCAACATCGAACGTGGTTGTTTCGATCGAAGGCGACGTTTTGGGCCTTGCAGCGGATGCAGGAGATGACGTCGGCGGCTCTCGGCGCGCGAGGCGCGCGACCATCGACGCGAAGCGCGGCCATATCGCGCTCCCACGCTTCGATGGCGTCGAGGTCGAAGAGTTGACACGTGCTCGTGCCGGGTTCGCCGTTGACGTTTCGGTAATGAGAATACCCGTCGCCTTCAAGCTTTTGACCGCACTTCCAACAAAAGTAGGCGCCGCACGCGCACGTCATCTTGTTGCAGCCTTCGTTTTTCTCAACCCCTTGACCACACACTGGGCACTTGCGGCCGTTCCGTTCGACGTATGCGGCCGCGGATGCGTCGGCGATTTGTTCTTTGTACTGACGCAACGCTTCTTCGGACATTTTCGAGTCACCGCGACGTCTCGCCTCGAGCACCGCGAGCTTTTGCTCAGCGTTGAGGCACTCGGACCCAGCGTGCCACGACGCGCGGCAAAGCGTGCAGAAAGCGAAGAAGCAACCGGGACATCGCCCAAAATTTTGATCTTCTTCTTCAATAACGGGATGCTCGCATCGAGGGCAGTACACGAGATCCGCCATCGAGTCGAGCGTGCGCGCGAGCAGCGTGGCTTCATACTTTTCATACTCATCATGGTTCAGAATGGCGCGCAGCACATGAGGATCGAACGCACACGAACATTCCGGACAGACCAAGCGTAAGACAGAGCCTTCGCTCACGTGCACGCGCGCCATGCGCGTCACGCACTCGACGCAATACGTGTGCGCGCAGGCGCTCGACACTCGTCGAACGTCGACGCCTTTGATGTCATCCGCGAGGCACATTGAGCACGAATTATCGCAGCTGATCAGAAATGCTCGTCGTCTAGCATGTGCGTCTGCACGTAAAATCGTAAACACCGCCTCATTCGCGTCTCGAGCCGTAACGACGGCTCTCGCGTCGACTTCAAACTCGCCGTCCGCCCACCCAAGACCTCGAGCTGAGACGTCGAGCGCGCCCTGCGCATTCAACAATACGTCTCGCATCGCGTCGTTCTTTATCCATTGAGTCCATTCATACACTATTGGCTCACCGTTTGGACGCTGGTCTTCCCATATGGCGTCCAATCTCGCGCACATCGCGCTCAAATGGCTGTTCGACAACCAATCACTACGAATGACGAACTTCGGCGCCTCGCGCGAGGGATACCTTCTCGGGAAGATGAATTCCAGAAATATCGGCGGTAAAGCAGCAACACGATGCGTGGAATCTCCGTTCAAGACCTCTGCTTCGCCGTCGATCTCGACGTCGATCTCCAGTTCTGCGCGAAACAACCGCCCGCTCGAAGTCGCGTCGCCGACGTCGCGTCCCGAAGCCAAAGCCTCCCTCACGGCGTTCGCGTCGTCGCCTCTCGCGCAGTCGCAGAAAATACTCACGAGAATCGACATCTCCTCTTCCTGCGCGCGCCGGTCGTCGGCCGTCGATGCTTTGTCGTCGTCCTGTTCCTCGTCCCGCTCGCGCCACACCTGGGACTCCAACGCCCTCGCCTGCGCCGCCATCGCCGCGCGCTTCGCCGCTCACGCGCGCTTGGGCTTGTGCGTGATCATGGCCACGCCAACGACGCACGCTGAGGCGCACACGACGCACGCGCCGAGGTAGGCTGGGATGGCCACCGCGAGCTCTGGACTGGGAAACAGTTTCAACACCGGGTGTCCGACGTCGATCAGCGGCGTCACGAGCGCCCAGACGGTGTAGTACGCGAAGAGCGCGGTGAGCACGGCGAGGGCGAGCGCACCGAAGGTTCGGTCGCGCATTCGCGGTGGGTCGGCGCGCGCAGGGTTGTGTGGCGTGTCGAGGTGTGAATTGCAACCAGGACTACGAGCGCTGGGGCGCGCGATTGCGCCAGCGCTCTGCGTTTTCGCGCGATGAGTTAGGCTTGGTGGGCGTTCGAAACGTTCGTTGTTGATGCTGGTTGTGTGGGGTATCTTCGACGTCTTCGTCGGTATCGGATCGGTCTGCGTCGTCGGCGTCGTCGGCGCCGATGTTCAAGCCAGCGTACACTTGTTCTTTGCACTGCTGTGCCGTTTTCCCAGGAACGTAACTCGCGACTTCGGTCCAAAAGTTTTTACGACCGAGATCCACGCGCACTTGAGCGTTTTGTAACGCCTCTAATTGCTCGTCCGACCAAGCGTTGGGGTCCTTTTTCGGTCGACCGACCGGGCGCTTCTCCGTCGACGGCGCCGCGGCGTATCTGTCGTCATCGAACTCGTCGTCGCGGCGGTGATTCTTTTTCATTTTCGACCCTGGTTTCGGTCCGGGTTTGAGCTTGCGTTCGCCGTTGAGCTTCAATTTGTCGCTCACGCGCTGACATTCGTCGTACGTCGTCTCCGGCGCGAACCGCGCCTTGGAGGCTTGGCGGCGTTCAAACGCCTCCGCCGCGGCTGTCTTCGGTCGATTTTGCGTCACGCATTCGTAACAAAACCATTCATTCTCTGGGACTTTGTCTAGTCGAGGGACCAAACAGTGCGTGTGATAGCCCTTATCGCATCCATCGCACAGGAGCATTCTGTCTTCGCCGTCGACGCGGCCGCACGCGATGCACGCCGTTCGCTCTTCTTGAAGCGGCGGCGCCACGTACGAAGATCTCAGCGCTGAATTCGTCGTAGAGACCGCGCGAAAAAGTTCGGGTTTCACCTTTTCGATCACTCTTGGGTCGACCTCGGCTATGGAACGAATGACGGTGTCCGGAAGGTTTGCGTTCGGAGGGCCGTCCGGGATGATAAGCATGCTCTTCGGCGGGCGACCGCGACCGCGCTTGACGCCCGGTGGAAGCACGGGGATCGGAATCCCAGCGGCGATCATGGCAGCCTTCTTCGCTGCCGCAACACCGGGCTTCGGTCCGGGCTTACCCTTGCGCGTGCCGCGCTCGCGCGGCGCCTGCGGTTGTCGCCGAGTCGGCGCTGCGTGTCCTCTAATGCTATTCAGCGCGCGCGCCGCGTTCGCGGGCGCACGACCACCTCGCGCGTGCGCGTCTTTGTCCTCGCTCCAGCCTCGCTCACCTTCCTCCGCACCGCCGAAGTCTTCGTATTCGTCCTCCGACGACGGCGGTGAGTATCGTTTCGCGTTCTTCGGCGGTCTGCCTCGTCCGCGTTTCGGCGGCGACGCCGGCTGCCGCCAGGAGCGCTCATCTCTCGAGACACCCGCACCCGTCCAGAACGCTCCAGGCGCGCGCAACGCGCGGCCCGATCGCGACGCCGATCCTGGCGCGCCCGAATCGCTTCCTGGACTCACGGGCATCCGCCGTGCAGCCGCCGCGAGCGCCTCCGCCTCCTTCATCGCCGCGCGGCGCGCGCGCTTTCGCCTTTGCTCGTACTCGTACGCCCCATCCGGTTCCGCGCTTCGATTCGTCGTCCCACGCTTCCGCGAGTGCTTCCCTCGCGGCGTCGGCGACGCATCGAGCGACATCAACCGCTGCGCGAACCCTCGCACGGGCGATGGTGGCCCGTCGAGATCGGCGTTTACTTCGTCCGGCGACAAATATCCCGCGTTGTAATCCACCGCGTCTCGCACCACGCCCACCGCGTTTCGCCGTCCCGCGAGCTCCAACGGCTGTCTCCCCGCGCCACGGCGATCGCGCGCGTCCGAAAACGCGCGATCGACTCCGTCGCGACCGCGCGCGCCGTCCCGCGCTTCGTCGCCGCCCGCGTGCGGATTCGCCCACCCCGTCACCACCACCGGCGCGCGCGCTCTCGAAAACAGCGTCCCGCTCGCGCCCGTCCCGCTCGCGCCCGTCCCGCGCGCGCCCGCGTCGACGACGTTCGCGCTCGCGCCCGCGCTCGCGTCGCCCGCGCGTCGCAGGATCAAATCATCCAGCGTCAGCGCCGCCGCGCCGCCGCCGCGCGCGCCGTCGCGTCCTCGCGCCGCCTCATCACCCCCCCGCGCCGTCGCGTTCGCGCGCAGCAGCCCCGCGCGCGGGTCCGGCCACGCGGACATCTCGCGCGCGTCCGTCGCCGCGATCGCGCGCGGCCTCGAGCGCGCGCGCGCGCTCCGCGTTCGATTTTACTTCGCGTTCGCGAATCGATGATTTCAAATCGAAATCAAATCTTTCGCCCTTCGCGCGCGCGCGTTCGAGCGCGACGCCGCGCTCGAGCGCGCGCCGTTCCGCGACGCGATGCCGCGACGCTCGAACGCGGTCGCGGTGCCGCGCGACGCTCGCGCGCGTCGCGGCGCGTCGATGAGTGGCGAAAGCGCGCTGTCCCGCACACCGCGACGCGCTGACGATGGGCGCGGACGCGCGCGCCGACGCGCTCGCGCGCGGTCTCGCGATGGGCGTCGTCCTCGGAAGCGCGCTGACGATGGTGGCGACGAGCGCGCGCGCGCGCGACGCGCTGCTGCGCGCGGCGCGCGGCGGCGACGGAGGACGGCGCGGCGACGACGCGGCGCGCCGAGCGAAGGACGCGCTGATCACTCGCCTGGGACTGATCCCGCACCCCGAGGGAGGATTTTTCGTGGAAACGTATCGCGCCGGGTGCGCGCCGATGTCGAGCCGAGGGAAGACGGCGTTCGACGAAGACGCGCGGGAACGCGGCGACGCGAGCGCGGCGACGACGCGAAGGACGGAACCGAACGACGACGGGAAGCGAAATCAGATGACGAGCATATATTACATGCTCACGAGGGACAGCGATCATCAGTGGTGGGCGCTGAACGCGAGCGATCACGTGCACTATCATCACGCGGGAGGCGCGGTGACGTATCACTTGGTGTCGGCGGACGGCACGTACGAGCGACGGACGCTGGGATCGGACGTGGAGAACGGCGAGACGCCGCAGTTGGTCGTCGCGGGCGGAACGTACAAGGCGGCGGTGTTAGAACCGGGCGCGGAGTTCGCGCTGATCGGCGAGGGGGTGAGCCCGGGGTTTGATTTTAGGGATTTCGAATTCGTCGCCGCCTCGGCGTTGATGACGCGAAACGCGGCGTGTTTCGACGACGCCAATCACTTGATCAAGCCCTCGCCCGAGGACACGTTCGATCACTACTACCAGTCCACGCCGACGGCGAGCGAGGATTATTTCACCCCCACGCGCGACGACGACCCGACCGAGGCGTGAGCGCGGCGTCGTCTCGCCGCGCTGTAATTTCAAAATTTCAAACTTTTATTCATCATTTCAAACGAGCGTCCCCACCTCGGCGATCCGCGCGCCGTCTTCGCGCGCCGCGCGCGACGCCACCGCCGCGATCGTTTTCGAGCGCGCGCGTCCGTCGCGTCGCGCGCCCTCGTCCTCGCCCTCGTCGTCCTCGCGCGTCCGAAACATCCATCCATCCATCCATCCATTCTTTCATTCACGCGCGCGTCCGCGACGCGTTCACAGCCCGCCCTCCGCGATCGCCGCCGAGATCTCCGCCATCCACTGCCGCACTTCGTCCTCCGTCGCCTCGCGTCCGTTTCTTCGCTTGAACTCGTCCATGAGCTGCGTCATGACGGCGTCGACGTCGAGCGCCGGTTCGCTTTCCGTCGTCGTCGGGCGCGACATCGCGTCGCGGAATGCCGACCGACGCGCCGTCGCTCGCGACGGCGATCGGGGATTACGCGCGCGAGAATAAACTTCGCGTCTTGGGCGCGTTCTGGGCGCTCGGGATCGCGAGCGCGCTCGCGATGGAGCACAGGGCGCGACGCGCGAGCGCGATGAGCGTCAAGCTGATTCACTCGCGCTTGTACGCGCAGGCGGCGACGCTGGCGGCGCTGGGCGCGGCGGCGAGCCTGGAGATGGACGGCGGACGCGAGGCGACGGCGGCGACGGCGCGGGATCCGCACGAGTACCGAGCGCGGAGGCGGGGAGGCGGGGACGACGCGCGCGGCGGCTGAGCGGGACGGATAGGACCACTAGGACTATAGGACTATAGGCGCGTTGTAACGCAGAGACGAGCGCGCGCGAAGCGCGGCGATGCGAACGCGAGCGGTCACTTGAGGCGCAGACGGGCGGATATCGCGCCGTCGACGTCGTACTCGCGGACGACGCGCTTGGCGTACTCGGGGACGTGCTCCTCCGCGCGCTTCGCGCCCCACGCGCGGTTGACGTACATGTAGTTTCGTATGGTGTGGTAATCCAGCGAGTACATCCCGAACTCTTTGCCCTTGGGACCGATTTTGGTGAGCAGCCACGCGAGGAGCTTGCCGACGACGCGAGGCGCCGGTTTATCCGGCCCTCGACCGAGCTTCGCCTCGTCGTCGGCGACGACGGTTTGCATGACGAACGGTCGACGATCGCCGCTGGACGTGGACGGCGTGATCTCCATGTCGTCGCGAATTAAATCAATCATCTCGCGTCCGCGCTCGTTTCGCACGGTGACGTACTGGGGATGTCGATCCATCGGTTTGTCCATGTACGGCACCCCCATGTAGCCCACGACGACGTCGGCGAGACCGTTGACGTAGTCGAAGCACGAGTAACACGACGGCGCGATGACGTCCGTCAAATCTTTTGCGGGCAGGCAGAAATACGGCACCTTTTCGTACGACCCGTCGACGTGCTTGAGGTGCACCTGATAGTCTTGCATGAATTCGTAGTGCATCACCGTGTCCGGGTCGTCGCTCGCGGCGTCGATGAACTTGTTGAATCCCTCCCACCTCCCGTTATCGGTGCAATTCGTGCCGACGACGTACAGCGCGTCCAGGCCCAAGTGCGGTTCGACGGCGCGCAGCGCGCTCACCGCGCAGCCGACGCCTATGAACAAGACGCGTTTCAAGCCTCTCGCCTCCACCTCCGCCAGCACGCTCAGATTCGGCGACAGGCTCGGTTTCACGCCTCGCGCGCTCAATATTTCCTCCTCCGTCGTCGCTAATATCGGTCTCGGCGCTCTCGAGTCGTCCTCGCGCGACGCGACGCACACGACGCCCTCGACGGCGCCGCTTCGCAGCGCCGCGAGCGCGACGCTCGTCACGATCCCCGTCCACTGCGCGCCGTCGACCGGAGTTCGCATGGCGCCGTAGAACGTCTCGAGCGCGACGCCCAGGCGGCTCTCGTCGCTCGGCGCGGCCGATCGCGCGCGCCCGTGAACCATCGGCTCCAAGGTCTCTATCCTGGACTGGCCGGGACCGAGAAACGCGCACGCCTCCTTGACGCGCGCGACGTGCGCGGTGTCGCACAGTCCGCACTCGCTGCAGTGCTCTTTCGCGGGATACGCCGAGCCGGGCGCGATCGGTCGCGCGGAGGTCGCGCGCGCGGCGACGCGAGACGCGCGCGGCGGCGCGGCGGCGACGAGCGGGACGCCGACGCGCGTCATGATGTGACGCGTCGTCGACCGAGTCGCGTCGCGGCGTTCGCTCGCGTGTTCTAGCGTTCAGTTTCATTTCACGTCGTCCGCGTCGCGTCGTCGCGCGCGCGCTCGACCGCGCTCACGCGCGCGGCGGAATTCGCCTCGCGTCGTCCTCGCCGTCCGCCGCGTCGTCCGCGCCTCTCGTCTCCAGCGCGTCCGCCGCGCGCGATACCTCCGCCGCCACCGCGCGCGCGCCCGCGACGAACGCGTCGAACATCCCGCGCTCGATCGCGCCGAAATCTTTTCCGCGATCGCCCTCCGTCGCGCCCCCGAGGAGCGCTCGCGCGACCGCCGCCGCCGCGCGCGCCGCCGTCCCATCCTCGCCATCGCCGAACCCGCCGCCGAGCGACGACGTCGTCGACCACGTCGTCGACCACGCGTTCGAGCGTTCGATCGCGTTTTCCGCGTCGTCGTCGTCGCGCTCGACCGTCTCGCGCGTTCGCTCGAGCGTCTCCGGCGCGCTGCGCGCGTCCCGTCGCGTCAGTCCCGCGTTCGACGCCGCGCGTCGCGCGCGTCGCGGTCGGACGCGCGTTCGACGTCGTCGCATCGCGCGTTCGACGTCGTCGAACGCGCGCTCGTCGCGTCGTCGCGCGTCGCGCACCGTCCCGGACATTTCCGCTCGACGATTCGCTCGCGCGCGCACGTCCGCCGCGCCGCGCCCGCGGCGTCGCGCGTCGTCGCGCACCGCTCGCGCGTCGTCGTCGACGTCGCGCACCGCGCGGCGTCCATCGCGCGCGCGAGCGCGCCGTCGTCGTCCTCGTCGTCGTCGTCGCGTTCGCGTCGCATCCGCACTGTGCCGCGTCGCGCGTCGCGCGCGACGCGAGGGACGCGGCGATGCGCGCGAACGCGCGCCGAGGCGCGATCGAGACGCGTCCGCGCGCGTCCGAGACGCGCCGGGCGACGCGTCGACGCGCGATGGCGACGATGATGATGACGATGCTCGCGGTGCCCGGTTCGGCGCGCGCGGCGACGCGTCGGTGCGCGTTCGCGCGCGCCGGGAGCGCGAACGCGACGGCGACGCGCGTCGCGGACGCGTGCGCGACGACGCGATCGTGCGGCGCGTGCCTCGCGGCGTCGCTCTGGGACGCGCACGGCGAGGGGGCGAGCGACGCGAGCGGCGCGGAGGCGCGCGCGTGCGCGCTCGCGGCGATGGGCGCCGTCGAGGACGCGACGATCCGAGCGAGAGCGCTGGCGCGCGCGATGGGATGCGCGCCGACGTTTTTTAGGGACGGCGCGCGAGGGGAATTGGACGAGGCGCTGCGGGAGTGGTCGAGGGAGAGGTGCGAGGACGAGGGACGGGCGTTTCGATCGGAGACGCCGATGGACGGCGATCGCGAGCGAGGGGCGCGGAGGATTCGCGCGCGGGCGGCGGCGACCGCGGCGGCGTGCTGCGGGGCGTGCGAGGACGACGGGCGGTGCGATGGGTGGTCCTGGTGCGATGATCGCGCGCCGGGGGGGTGCGGGAAGGATTATCTCGTGTTTCCGTTTGAGCCGGGCGAGTGCTTGCACTTTAGATTGGTCGACGACGACGGTCGGCGCGCCTTCGTCGATGAAACGCGCGGTTTCGAACGCGAGGACGGGGCGTGGGTCTCGTCGCTCGTCTCGCGAGCTCGGGCGCCTGAAAAGAAACGTCCGAGCGAAGTCAAGTTGAATGAACGGCGAAGAACGCGCACGGCGTACGTGCGTCGTCGCGTCGAGTCGAAACGCGCCGCGAGAGAACGTGAATGACGGACCGATACGATTCACGTCGACGCGCGCGCTCGCGCTTACGAAACGTACTTTTCACACTCTATTTTTCTATCGTAATGTGTTCAGATTTTTTCTAAAATGCGATCGCCGACGGCTTTGTCCATGGGCGTCGGGTCGCACGCTCGAAGCTCGCACGCCGAGCGCAACTCCTTGAGTAAAATCTCGATCGCCCGTCGCTCGTACACATCCGACTCGAACTGTCCGCTTGGCATGAAGCGAAACAGCACGCGCTCGGCGAGATAGCGCACGTCCAGCGAGACTTGCTGGAACGCAAATTTCGTGTGGAAGGTTTGACAACGAACGCACTCGACGTACGATTTGACGGCGCGCTTGATCACGGCGCACATCACCGAAGACTGCGTCGACCTCACGGGCGTGAACGCGCCGTCCGCGACGAACGAAGTGCTGCCATCGCCGCTGTCGATTTCTCCAACATCCAAAACTTGCGCGCACTCGTTCTCAATCGTCGCCAAATCGTCCGCGATGTAATCCGCGAGCGGGCGAACCTCGCGAGGTTCGCGCGCCTTGCTCCAATCCACCGCAGTGAGCGATTTTCGAATCATAAAGCTAATGCGCTGCGCGCTTTGTTCGACGTACCACATCAATAATACGTGCGACGCCGACTCGCACATCGCACGCGTCTCATCCAAGCTGAAACTTCCACCCATCGCCGACGACGCCGGGAACATCTTCGTCAACGCATCCGCGATGTGCTTCGTCGCCGAAGTGTGCAAAAACGCGCACATTCGAGCGCATACGAGTAGGAAGCTCGGCGGCGGTGGAGTTTTCGAACTCGATTCCCGCGCTTCATCGACCGCCACCGCGAGAGGCGTCCGTAACGGCGTGGGATTCGGCGCGGGATTCGGCGCGATGGGCGATCCGACGATGAGTCGAGAGACAAGCGCGTGAATCAGGCTCGCAAAATGCCCGCGAACGGCGTACGCGAATTCTTCGCGCCAACTCGAAATCAAGATTGGACGTTCGTCCATCAAAGATTCCACGTCACTCAACAGCGTTTGCACGCTCGTGAGCAAGGTGTCTGAGAGCGCTATGAAACGATGCAGCAGCGACTTGCTCGTGGCAGCGTCTGCGCCCGACGCGCGATTCGCCGCCGCCGCTGAGACTGCCTTGGCCGCGACATACGTGGCGTCAAGCTCGCGCACCAAGTCACGCTCTAGGCACATGAACGCAGCGCCGACGCGACTACGCACGGCGCGCTCTATAGTCTCCACGGCTCTGTCGCCGAGCGCAGCCTCGGGAACGGATCTGTGCACGCTCGCGAGGTCAGCCGCCATAGTACCCATGGCACACATCAACTGCTTGGGATTCAACAAATCTGCGCTCGATGAGGCGGCGATCATGTCTGTCTTATCCACGTGCGGTGCGTAGATTTCTCGAATGAAGGCGAAATATTCGCCAAACGCATCTTTGGTAAACTTTACCAGGGCGTTTCGCGCGCTGTTGACGTTCGAAAACAGTTTCTCGAACGCCTCTGACGCGTTTGAAAACTCGCCCAAGAAAGATTGATTCAACGCGCTCATGAAATCCTTCAAATTCCGTTCGCTCACCGGCGTCGACGCGAGCTCGGCGAACGATTTTCTCGACGCCTCGATCGCGTCGTCGAGTTTCTTTTTCCTTGACATCAAGAAGTCGTCCACGAGCTCGTCCTGTGACACCTTCAACGCCGATAACAGTTCCAAACAAACTTCGTCCGACATCCCGAACGCTGACTTCGACGCACCGTCATCTTCGTCGCCCCCGATCGCGCTCGCTCTCGCGCGCGCCTTCAACACCGCCACAATCTTTTCCATCGCCGCATCGCACCGCTTTTTCGCGCGCACGAACGCTATCGCGTCTGAACCTTCCGCCCCGAGCGCATCTAGCACCTCCTTCGCCTCGACGTACTCCGCGATCGTCGTCCTCGCGTCCTCGCCCTCCGTCGCCGTCGCCGCCGACGCGTTCGCGAGCGCCTCCAACGCCGGCGCCGAACGCAAACTCGCGCTCAGCTTCCCGATCAACCCTCGCACGCCTCGCAACTGTTCAACCACCTCCCTCCTCGCCGACAATCGCTCCTGCGTGCGTTCGCTCAGCGCTTTCGCCCGCAGCGCGCTCTCCCGCAGCGCGTCGCATCGCGTCCGCATCGCCGCGCTCGCCTCTCGCAACGCGCTCGCCGCGCTCGCCGCCTGTCACCACCGAGCCATCCGTCAGTCCCTCGCATCGCGCGTCGCGCGCTTTTCCGCGTTACCTGAATGAATTTCCCGTAGTTGTCGTACACCAACATCTGCGCCCGGCTCTCGACGACGCCGAGTTCGGCGCTCACGCGCGCGTACGCGTCCCGCGCCCCCCCCCCGTCGCCGTTCGCCAGCGTCTCCCGCACGTACGCGTCGACGTCGAAGTCCGGCGAGTCGAGATCGACGCTCGCGCGCGTCGCGCGTCCCGTCGTCGTCGTCGTCGTCGTCGTCGTCGCGCGATGCGTCCCGTCGCGCGTCGTCGATTCGTCGCGCGCCGACGTCGCGTCTCGCGCCGTTCGCGCGTCCTCGTCGTAGTACGACGACAGCAGCGACGCGACGCGCGACGCGCGCGCGTCCTCGCGCATCTCGGCGCGCGCGGCGCGTCGCGCAGTGCGAACGGTGGCGACCGTCGTCGATCGCGCGACGAATCGTTCGTCGCCACTCCGCGACGCGGGCGCGATGCGCGCGAGCGACGCGCCGGTCGGCGACCGACCTCCCTCGCCGTCGTTCGCCGACGACTGGCGCGCGTTCGCGGACGGCGCGAGCGCGCAGTTTGAGAATCTGTCGGATCGCGCGCGCGCGCTCGCGCGGCGGACGAGCCAGGGCGCGCGCGCGACGACGGCGGCGCTGCAGTCGCTCACGCCCGAGCGCGTCGCGTGGTTTCTGGCGCTGAGCGCGACGAGCGCGCTGATGTACGCGCTGGCGTTCGTCGTGGGCGCGCCGACGCTGGCGATCGCGCCGGCCAAGTTTGGGCTGTGCGTGTCGGCGGCGAGCGCGAGCGGGGTGTGCGCGACGGGGGCGCTGCGAGGGGCGCAGGCGCAGGTGACGCACATGCTGAGCGAGGAGCGGGCGGTGACGTCGGTGGTGATGGTGACGACGGTGGTGATGACGGTGCGCGCGGCGGCGTATCGACACTCGTACGCGCAGACGGTGTTTTGGAGCGCGTGTCAGACGTGCGCGGTGGGGTATTATCAGGTGAGTTATTTTCCGTACGGCGCGCAAGGGTTCAGGACGGTGTGCGCGACGGCGTGGCAGATCGCGCAGCCGGTGATGGGGGCGTGCGCGCGCGCGATCGGGTTCGCGGCGTCGAGTCGGGGGGGGGGGGCGCGCTGCCGGTGTAGACGCGCGTCGTCGTCGACGCGTCTCGTTGTAACGCATATTTTAGATTATAGGACGCGCTAAACTTCGTCTTCGCGGTGAGCGTATGCTGTGTTGCAACGTTGGGAACGCTGCGTTTAGTCTTGGCGTGAAAAAGCTCGACCGAGGACGCGATATGTGCTCACGAACACCGACGCCGCGGCGGCGATGAAGATGACGGCGGCGACGTCGCGCGCCGCCTCCTCTCTCAAAGACGGTTTGGCCCGCCCGCTCGAATTGCGATCCAATAACTCGTAGCAAGCACGATGGCCGGATGTTCGTCCGGCTCGCGCAACGTCGCGCGCTTGGTTTGTGTTCAGTTCCCTGCCGCCATTTTCGAGGATGAACTGCGCCATGTGAAACGCACCAGTACTCGCCGCGACGACGAGATAATTAGGGTTCCACCTGAACGCTGGCGCCGACTGCAACGCTTGAAATATCTCAATAAAGTCATTTCCTTGGGCGGCGACTGCGTTCGCGCATCTCTCGATATCCGCCGCTGTGAAGTCCTCGCCGCTGACGGCGACGCAGAATCTCAGACAATTCAGATGGCCTCGTTCACCGGCGTTCAACATCGCCGACGCCTTAATAGGCGCGCCGTACGAATGCGCGAGTCGCAGGCATCCCAATTGACCGCCCGCGGCCGCTGCGCTCGTCGTGCGCTCGTCGACGAGATCTTTCATGAAATCGGTGATGAAACGAGCGTTTCCGGTGAAGGCAGCCACCGCAGCCATCGACGCTTCGTCAAAGCCGGGTGACTTATTCTGCCACAAAAACATCAGGATGCCGTAATCGTCGACGCGAATAGCGGCGCGTAGACATTCGGCCGATAACCACGCGCCTTCTTCGTGACAGATGCGCAGCGCGCGCAAGTTTCGCATCTCTACCGCGAGCACCGCGGCGTCGTGCCGTTCCTCGGCCTTGAGAGCCCGAATGACGTGCTGCAGATCCCTATCGACGCCGTTCAAGCCGAACGCGCGAACTAGATCCATGAACTGACTGCTTCGAATGGGACCGCGCCTTTGCGCATAGGTAGGTGCAATCGCGGGCATGGAGCGCGTGCGTCTGTGCCGTCCAACTGTCACGACTCCAAAAACAGAACGACATGACTGCTACGGCTGGTCAAACTCGTACAGGTGGAAAGGACAAGCTTTCTGAAGCATGGCGACGACGCATCGACGCGCGTCGAACCCATCATCGCTCGCTTCGCTAAGCATTGTGATGCGTATGGACTGCACGCCATCCGACCGACGCTTGCACTTAATTCGACCCGTCGCGCGCACGAAGGCGATGGCTCGAGCGCCTTGGCCCACGCGTTCGACTTCTGCGACGACGTCTTCGCGAATTGCGGATACGTCGCCCGGTGCCGCGCGAAAGACGACGGGTGCCTGACCTTCTTGCGCAAGCAATACTTCCACCATGACAAAGTGCAAAGCCAAATCTTGTAGTTCCCCGTTATCGTTCTCAAAGACAAACGCGTCGCCCTTGTCGTCGTCAAAGCTGGCTAATTCGCATTCGGTGAAAAACGATCCCTCCACGACCGTGGTCACGAGTCGATCGTCGCATCTTCGTCTTCTGTACATCATTTTCTCATCCACCCAGTTCTGCACCAGAACTCTCGCCAGCGCGTGTTCGCCGGGAAGCGCGATCTCGCCGAAAGGAATGGCGTCGTCGTCGTCGCCGCCCCTCGGATCGGCGAAGGCGCGCTCTGGCGACAGTCGCGCTGCGAGGTAATCAACGTGAAACCATCGCGCGTCTGCGAGTTCGCCGTCGATCATCTTCGGTTCTGGCGGCATTTTCAACGGCCCTAGACGTTCCGGCGCGACATCGGCGCGAAATCCCATCATCAACTGGTTCGGAAACGGCCACGGTTGACTCGCGATGTACTCCACCGACGACGCGTCGACGACGATGGATGCCTCCTCCAGCGCCTCGCGCGCGACGCACGCCTCCAAACTCTCGCTCCCCTCGACGAACCCCGCGAGTAAAGAGTAAAAGTTCTTGGGCCATTTCGCATTTCGTCCGAGCAAAACGTAATTACCGCAGGTGATCAGCGCCAAACAGCACGGCATCAACTCGGGATACGCGCTCCGCCCGCACTCGCGACACGTCGCCTTACTCCCACCCTTTACGATTTTCGGCCTCGCCGCGCCGCAATTTCGACAAAACTTTTGTCTCCCGCCCCATCCAATCAGCGCCGCGCCGTTCGCGACGATCGCCGCGTCGATCTCGTCCTCGAAACTCGCCGTCGCTCGCTTGACGTTTTTCATCGCGAACCTCGTCCCCGCCGGCGCCGCCGCCTCGAACGCCGCTCGCATCGCGCGCTCTCCCGCCTCCCCCCCCCGAAGCACCATCGCGAACACCCCTCGTTTTCCCCGTCTCAGGTCTCTCCCGACGTACACCGCGCTCGCCGCGTCGTCGAAATCCGCCCTCGCGTCCCCGTCCCGCAGCGTCGCCGTCGGCGCGTACGCCGCCTCCCACCCCTCACCGTCCCTCGACGCGCACAGCACCTCGCTCCCGCTCGCCGAGCACGCGAACGCGACCGACCCACGCTCGCGCGCGATCGCGTCGCCGCTCCCGGCGCGTCCCGCGGCGTCGCCGTCGACGCGCGCGTGGCCGTCGTACCGCAGCGTCGTGCGCTCGACCGCCGTTCGCGGATTTTCCCGCGCCCGCGCGCGCGCGCGCGCGCCCGCGTTCGACGCCGCGCGCGTCGCACCGCGTCGCACCGCGCGCGCTCGCGCCGCGCTCGCGCCGCGCATCGCGCGCGCGTGTGCGGATTCAAACCGCGTCCCGGTCGTCGTCCCGGTCGTCGCTGAATCGCGTCGTCACCGCGCGACGCCGCGCGCGCGATCGCCGACCGCGATGCGACGCGATGCGAACGATCGCGGCGCGCCGCCGACGCCGCTCGACGTGCCGCCGCGCGCGACGGAGACGATCCTGTCCGTCGCCGCGCGATGCATCCTGAGCGGCAGCGACGGCGTCACCGCGCGCGAGGTCGCGGACGCGCTGACGAAGATGACGTGCGAGCGCGCGCGGAAGTCGCTGATGGAGGGCGACGTCGATCACGCGCGCGAGCGGAGCGCGTACGAGGCGATGCGAGCGGCGGCGGGGAGGGACGGGAACGGGGGGTGGACGACGAGGACGAGCGCGAGCGGGACGAAGCGGACGGACGCGGAGGACGCGTCGGGGGGGACGGCGACGCGAGAGGAGATGCGAGAGACGATATTTGATTTCCCTGGGCGCGAGTACAGGCCGCCGAGGTCGTGGTTGGGGACGGGGGGGGAGGCGCGGAAGGGGAAGGAACGGCGGCGACGCGCGCCGCACGCGAGCGTGCGGGAGGTGCTGCGGATGTGTCGGGAGACGCAGGGCGCGGACGAGGCGCCGAGGGAGAAGGTGTTCGGGGAAGCGGCGGCGTCGCCGGAAAAGCGACGGGCGCCGCGGACGGCGAATCCGTTGGCGGAGTTGGCGGAGAAGGAGAGGGCGCGCGCGGAGGCCAAGGCGAAGTCAACCGCCGAGGGCGCGGGCGGCAAGACGGCGGCGGCGACGACGGTGGTGAAGAAGAGACGAAAGGATTTAGCGAACGAAAAGGCTGGGAATCACTTGGCGCTCGTGAGTTGGATCGGCGAAGGGAAGAAGGATGGCGTCAGGCGCGATAGAACGTTTTACGAAGGCTTCCGTCGCGAGGGCGTCGAGTTCAGAAACGGCGACTGCGTCTACTGCCTCCCCGAGCGCACGACGGAGAACATGTACTTGGCTCAAATCCAGCGATGCTTCGAGGACGACGATAAATCGATGATGATCGAGTGCTGTTGGTTCATGACGCAAGACGAGGTGCGCGCGTGGGGCGGCGACCTTCCGCCGTCGACCGAGCCCGAAGAAATCTTCCTCGGCACCTCCGTGGACGTCAACCCGATCGCCGCGCTCGAGGGTTTGGCTCCGGTTATGACCCACGACGCTTTCACCGCGTCCGCGCCCGCGCCCGCGTCCGCGTCCGCGCGCGCGTCCTCCGACGACCTCGAGCGTCGTCTCTTCGCTCGCAAGTGTTACGTCCCCGTGCGCGGTTACGACGCCAAGAGCAAGAATCCCGCCCAGCGCAAATCCGGCGCGTTCCACCCGCTCGATCACGTCCCGGGTCGCGGTTTCGTCGTTCTCTGGCCCTCTTCCAAGAAGAAGAAGCGCAAGCGTTAGCAGAATTGTGTAATCGAATCGTCGCTCGTCGGCGTCGGCGTCGGCTTCCCGCCAAAACTCGAGTTCAAACCACCCGCGATCGTCACACCGCGACGCCATGGGTACCGCGCGCGCGACGCACCCGCGGTTCACCGCGATCGGTCCGGGTGAACATCACCTCGCGGTCTGCGGCGCGCTGCCGAGCGTCGACGCCTCGCACGTCGCGCTCGCGGCGTCCGACGACGTCGAACGCGATGGCGAGCGATGGTCGACGGATGCGACGCTCGAAGGCGACGATGAGGGCTCCGTGGCGCTCGCGCGAGCGATCGGCGCGCTGCTGGAGACGTGTGATGTGTCGTACCTGTGCGTCGAGCGAAGCGAGGCGCGCGCGATGACGGAAGGGGGACGGATGCGATTGGCGAGGCGAGGCGAGCGAGCGAGCGAGCGAGCGAGCGACTGACGGACGGACGACGCGCGAAACGACGATGCGATAGGTCGACGACGCTGATGCGAGCGAAACGAAAATATGCGAAAACAGACGCGGTGCACTGCCCGATGACGGCGAAGATCGTGGAGGCGATGGGAGACGAGGCGTGCGTGACGGTTCGAGCGAACGCGACGCTGCCCGCGGCGGCGACGAACGCGTCGACGGGGATGATTCAGGGTAGCGCGGACGCGATGGAGGATGGAGGGGATGACGTCGGGCGATCGAGGGGTGGAGAAGTCGCGCGTGCGATCGCGGCGCCGCAGAGTGTCATGACGACGACGGAGTTGGTGACGTCGATAGACGGCGAGGCGCTGGTGGCAGACTTTGTGCGCGCGGCGGAAGATTTGTGCGACAGGATTGAATTGGATGATGAAGACGCGAGCGCTGGCGACGACATGGACGACGCATCTGGCGCCGTGATGCTGAGCGAACTTCGCGACTTTAGCTCGAGATGTGAATTGTTGCGAGAACGCGGGTTGTTGAAGGGCGTCGGGAAACGAGATTTAGTCAAGACGCTGTCAATGTTGGAACGAGTCGCAAAGAGCGCGAACGAAACGTTGATCGCCGCGAACGCGCAGTACAGAGGTGCCGACGCACAGCGTGTGTTGAAATCGTTGGAAGCTATCGGGGCGTACTTTGTCATATTGGCGGCGACGGACATGCCGAAGGAGATTTATCGCGAGGAAGGCATCGACGAGATGATCGAGTGCGCGAGGCAACACTTGGTGCGGAATGTCTTCGTCTTTTACGATGCCGGCATGTGGAACGTTCATCGCGGCAGTGACGAAGACGGAGATGACGTCGAGCAAGATGGGAAAAAGAAGACACCGGCCAGCAAGAGTAAGGGCGTCTCGGCGCCGCCGCCGCCCTCATCGTCGAAGAAATCAGGCAGCGGGGGATACAAGGTAGCAAAAATGTTGGGGGCGAAAATAGGCGTCATTTTCACGCACTTGGCCAATTTGATTTCCCTCCTCGCACTTCCAGATGCGACGGTACTGCAGCTGACGTCTTTGGCGTTCTCGGCGTTCGAAATTGAGGACGTGAGCTTTGTGCAACTCAAGTCCGTCGAACTCGTGTCGAGCATTTTTACGCAATACTCTGAGCACAGAGGCTTCGTCGTGGACAATATTCTGTCGTCTCTCATGAAACTTCCGACTGAGGGGCGTAGCGTGCGATGTTTTAACGTCCCAGGCGAAGACTCAGTGCAAATCCAAGTCTTGCTCGCTCTGTTGATGCAGTGTTTGCAAGCCACGGTGGAATTTTCCGACGACGAAGCGACAATGCCCAAGGCGGATAAAGAAGGTGAAATGACGACAGACGTGCACGCGCGTGCGTTTGGATCGGCGTTTTACTGGACGAACTACTTTTGGAAAGATTTGCTGACGAGGTGGCCGAAGGTGAAAGCGGCGGAACACGAGCGTCAGATACGCGCGGTGATCCACAACGCTCTCGTGGACGCGCTCACATGCAGAAACCTTCCCGAATGGCCCGTGGCAAACTTGCTTGTGCTCAATCTCGCCGGGAACCTGCTCGGGTCTGCCGGTCTGCAGTGCAAAGACTCCAAGATTCGCGAGATTGCGCTCGATTTCCTTGGTCAAATCGCATCAAAACTTCGCGCTGACTCGAAAGCAGTAGAGGAGGATGCGTTCTGGCGCGAGTTGCCACGCGCGGAGGATTTAGAATTTACGTCAAACGCCGAGACGCTGCACGAAAAAGCGGTCATGTTTGCTCATCAAGACGCAGCGCGCGTTCGAACTCGAGTCGACGCGCAAACGGAAAGTGCGTTGGTGCAGGCCGACGAGGCGAGTGCGGATATTTTTGCGATGGAATCGATTATCGCGCGCTATTTGGCAGAGAACAATCGAGGCCCGTCTTCAACGACGTTTACTCGCGACGACGACGCGGATGAAGACGACGAAAATGGCGCAGCACCGCGTGAAGGCGCGAGGATGTCGGACGATACGGCGTCTCATTCGCGTGTGACGCTCAACACTTCCGCAGTATCGTACCATTTGTGTCAGTTTGCGCGGGACGCTGAGCGCGCGGGCGTCGGTTTTCGTCAAGAAGTCGTCGCTGGCGGTTCGCGGGCGATGTACGCAGCTCTGCACGCTAGCATGGTGCGAGTCGCGGACACTGCGAAAAAGGCTACAAATGGCTCGCTGGCTGGACTTCCGCGCGAGCTCGCCAAGTCTTTGTGTCTTCAACTCAACGCTCGACGACCGTTGGCAAGACAGCTCGACGTGCTCGTGCAGCGCGTGACGGCTATGCTCGATGACGCGAGCGTCTTGGTGCGCACATCAGCGACAAGAGCAATCGGTGGTATCGTGAACGAAGACCCGAAACTGTTAGAGTCTCCGGATATCGTTCGCGCGCTGAAAATCCGATTGAAAGATACGGGATCGTCCGTGCGAGCCGCCGTGGTGGATGTCATCGGCAGACAGATGGTGCGAAACGTCAGTCTTGCCGAAAAGTACTACGACTTGATTGAAGACCGCGTATCCGACGTCGGTGTATCTGTGCGCAAGCGCGTGGTTTCCACCCTGCAAGAATGCCTGCGTAATCCTGACTTTACTAAAGCGGATAAGGCGATGCAAGTGTTGGCGTTTCGCATACTGGATGAAGAAGAAACGATCCGTTCGCACGTTGTGAAGATTTTTCGCGAGCTTTGGTTTTCACCGGTTGCATTGGAAGACGAAGCCGACGATGAACACGATGACGACGAAGATGATGGGGACGGAAACAATGGCAGTGATGACGAAGACGCATCTACGGCGCACTTAGCCACCGTTGGGCATGATGGTATCGAGGATAATGATCCAATCGCGATTCGCGCGCGGCAAATGGTCTCCGTCGCTTGGGGCGTCTACCGACTCGTTTCCCGAAGCGGCAAACAAAAGCTTCCTTTACTGCCCACGTTTCCGGTCGTTGCGATCATCAGCGCGGTGCTGTATCCGAGCGAAGACGAGAAGGTTGATGCATGGGTCAATGTTCGCGGTATGCGAAAGGTAGCGAAGCGTTTATCGGTGCAGGTGTTGCACGCGCTCATCGAGAGCGAATCCGACGAGCAAAGTCGCGCGCCAAACGGTGAACGAGTCAAATCGAACGGAGCACACAATGGCGTGGTCGTGAAAGACGAGCCGGGCACGTCGAAGTCGGTGCCGATGAGCGTCAAGTACGCACTCGGTCTCCACATTCTGACCGTCGTCGATCCGTGTCTCTGCCTTCCGAAACGCGACCCATCGTATTTCGCCGTGGCGCTCCAGCCGTATCTGAAGCGGGTCGACGACGACGCGCCTTTCGTCGGTGAGAAGCTCCAGTGCTGCATGTCCGTCGTGCATATTGTTGCGAAACACGCTGGTCGTCTTCCAGCGCCGATTGCGAAAGAGATCGAACGAGACTTGCGCATCCTCTTACTCCGCCATCACGACAAAGCTGTCATTTATTACGCGTGTAAGACGTTGTGCGCCGTGGCGGAGACTCGCGGCGGTAAGGATAGTGGAACGATGTCTATGCTGAAACGATTCGTTGCCATCGTCATCGAATCCATATCTAGTGATGAAGCGTTGAGCGTTCAGAACAAATCGCACTGCGCGCGTTCGCTGTACGTATTGGGTAATATTGCGCGATTTGGAGCCGACGTCGTGGACGCGGCCGTCGAAAATGGTGAATGCGATATCTCGATTCAGGATCTTCTTCGAGTCTTCCGCAAGACCCTGGAGTCTCAGCCTGCAGAAGAGTACGATCTCACTCGTGGAGCGCTCGGGGCGTGCGGAGACTTGTTCGTCGCTCGACCAGAACTCATGTTTAATCGCGACGGCGGTTTCGGCAAAGGAAGCTTTGATTCCATCATGCGAGCCGCGTTGGCATCCAGCGCCGAGCGTGGCTTGAAGGAGCAGGCGCTGACGAATCTCAGCGAGCTCATTCGAGAGGAAGAATTTCGTATGACTGCGACGAGTGGATCGGCGGCGGCCAATGAAGTCAACGCTTCCACTAAGGCTTCGGTGCTCAAGTCGGCGCAAAAGCGCTCGCGAGACGCGGAAAAATTGCAAGTCGTCAACGGCCAGAGTGATCGTTCTATCGCCGGCGGTATCGCGCAACGATATTGGACAGATGTTTTAGCGCTTTGCGTCGACTCCGCGTACAGCGTGCGGTTGAAAGGCTTGCATTTAGTCGAGGTGGTCCTTCGTCAAGGCTTGGTTCACCCGGCAAGCGCGTTCCCCACGCTCATCGCGCTACAAATCGACCCAGTGCCGAGCGTTAAGCGTCTCGCGCGTAAGCTCCTGAAGGCGCAAGTTCAACGACACGGTGACTTTTTTGAGCATCAGCTCACTCACGGCGTCGAGCTTGCGTACTCTTTCAAGAAGCGTCTGGAAACGGCGGCTAGAAGAAGCGAAAGCGGGCAAAAGAAAATCGCCGACGCCTCGGACGGTTTCGCGTTTGTCTACAGCTTGGTGAACTCGTCTAGAACGTCCCGAAACGCGTTCTTGAACACTCTTTTGCGTCGGTTTGAAACCACGAGCGGATCGTCCGATGCGCTATTCTTGCGATTCCTAGCGAGCGTCGTCACCGAGCTTCCGTTCACATCAGTGGATGAGACTCTCTACGTCGTCTTTCAGCTCAATCGCGTCATATCGCTCAAGGGCGGCTTGTTGCTCGAACAGCTCACGAAGGGCGTGGAAGCGTCGGCGGCCAAGGCGGACGATGCGGTGCCAGATAACGAATTCAAGAGCGACGTCGAACTCGCGTGTGCGCTGAGCGTCGTTTTGTTGCTCAAATCTCACGTCAAGAAGGCGTACGAGTTGTCCGACGCTCGCGTGGCGTCGTACGTCCCCACGGAGGCGACGAGAAACGCAGAAGTCGTGAAATTCGACGATACCGTGAAATTTGAGACCGGTATTGTCGACGCAACCGCTGGACAATCCTACGGCTCGGCTCGGCGCGCGGTCGACACGTTCCGCGATCTCATGACTCGCGACGCGAGCGATTTCGCCGAAGACATGTTCAAAGAAACGGCGACGAAGCGAGGCCGGAAGCGCGCGACGAAGACGCAGGCCGACGCCGACGCCGACGCCGAGGCGACTCCGGGGACTCCAGCGAGCCGACGTCGACGTCGCGCAGCCGTCGTGGTGGACGACGACGACGACGAAGAGGAAGACGAAGACGACGACCAGGACGAAAACGACGAAGACGCCTCGCTGCCGGGCTTGCGCTCCGCGGGCGTGACGACGTCGAAAAAGCGCGCCGTCAACTCCGCGCAAAAGGCGGCGAAACCGGCGTCGAAGAAACGATTAAAATTTTAGGACGCGCGCGCGCCTCGAGCGAGGCGACGAACGAAGAAACGATACGATTAGCGAAACGTGAATAGCCACCGGTACGATTTATCGATTACACGCGTCCCGTTCACCGCGCCGACGCCGACCCTCTCTCCCGCGTCGACGCCGCGACGTAACACGCTCGACACACGGGCGCGTACTTATCCCTCCCTCCCACGCGCACCACGTCCTCGCTCGCCTCGACGCGTCGACTGAATAAACTCTCGTCTCCGCACTCCGCGCACGTCCCTCTCAATCGCGTCACCGTGTCGCACAGCGGAATCAAATCCAACACCCCCCCGAACCTCTCCCGCCTGTAATCCCCGTCCAACCCGCACACGTACACCGTCTGTCCCAGCTCCTCCGCGCACCGTCGCGCGAACGGCGCCAAGTCTCCCATGAATTGCGCCTCGTCCACCGCGACGACGTCCGCCGCGTCGCACGCCGCCGCGTCCGCGCCCAGTCCCGCCGCGTCCAGCGTCCGCACCGCGCGCACCCTTCCGCCGTCGTCGCTCGCGTCGAACCGCACGCGCTTCCCGTCGTGCGCGATCAGCGCGTCGCGCGCGTCCTCGCCGAACCGCTCGACGTCGAGCTCGGATTTGATCACGAACACCGTCCGTCCGCGCGCGCGCTCGCGCTCGACGCATCGCATCAGGTGCGTCGTCTTGCCCGCGAACATCGGTCCGCAGATGACGTGCACGCGCCCGCGCGCGCGCGCGCGCCGCGCGTCGTCCGCGTCGCGCGCGCGCGCGGACGACGACGCGGACGACGACGACGACGCGCGCGCGACGGCGCCGCGTCCGCGCGCGCGCGCGCGCGACGGCGTCGCCGTCGTCGTCGTCGTCGCGGTCGAGGTCGAGGTCGACATCGATCGGCGTCGCGGACGGCGCGGACGGCGCGG
>VMHT01010046.1_pt1 | contig 23813 bp, 15 predicted proteins | sample 4693611 | NCBI WGS metagenome assembly VMHT01 (sample SAMN12280063, study PRJNA550983) | marine metagenome | isolation source: seawater sampled from same location over 5 years 0.02-0.2 micron viral filtrate | place: USA: collected off the coast of southern California halfway between the port... ...
GAACGCGTCCTTCGCGGCAAAACCGGGAGTCGGAACCGTCGTCGTCGCCGGCGCGCTGATTTTATTCGCGAGCTTTGTGGCGATTAGCAACGTGTATGTGCTGCTTTTCAGCGAACAGAAGCGCGATTCGTAGACGCTGCTGTGTATATTACTTGTGATTCAATTGATTTTATTAGAATAATCTTCTACGCCCCTCGAGCTCGCTTGCTCGCGGGTTTGTCGTCCTTGGCGTCGATCAACAGCGCCGCGGCGTGCTGACCGCCGAAAGAAAGCTCGGCGAACACCTTGCCAGCCATCGGTTTCGTGTACGGCATCTTCTCTGGCGTGTACGCATCCTCTTCCCGCGGACCAAGTCCGAGCTGTCCGATGTACTGCGATCCCCAGACGTAGGCGGAACCATCCTCCATGATGGCGCCGCCGCACGTGTCGCCGCTCGCCACCTTCACCGCGCGACCGGGCAAGTCCTCGATGACTCTAGGCTCTTCCAACGCGCCGTCGAGCGCGGCGTTGGGAACGCGAACGCCGCATCGACCGTCGGTATATCGCCCGATGGCGATGATTTTACCGTCGCCCGTTAAGAATAGCGAGTGGTGCGCGCCGGCGTCGCCCGCGACGATGCGTTTTCCGCACAACGAGGCAACTCGTTTCGGAAAGTACGTCACCTGTTCGTCCCCGCGCAAGTCAGGATTGGGGTCCCACAACCCGACTTGGTGAAAGTTTGACAAACCCCAGCCGTAGACGTCCGATTTCGAGCCGTCTTCGTCGGCGCAAATGGCAAACGAATGGAAATCGCCGGCGACGATGGCGGTGACTTCCGGTTCGCCGCCAAACGCGGATCCGATACCTCCGCCACTCTTCGGCAACGCCACGCGACTAGGGGTGAGCAATCGTCTTTTCACATCATCGCTCGCCTGTTCGTTGTCCTCGGCCTCGCTCGCGTCGACTCTACCGAGACGGCCCTTCTCGCTACATCCCCAAGAGTACACGCCGCCCTCGCGCGAGAGCGCCAACACGTGGTCGACGCCGCTCACGATCGCCTTCGCGCGCTCCTTCGACGACGCTGGCGCGTATATTTTAAATGGAAACGACGTCTTTTGCGCGTCCAGGGTGTTCGGGTTGAACGCCCACGCCCCGTTCGTCGTTCGAAACTGCCCCCACGCCCACACCTCGCCGCTCTCCGTCAACGCGCACCCGTGCGAGTCGCCGGTGCTCACCATCACCACCTTGACGTCCAGAGGAAGCTCGACCTTTCCCGGCGCGTACTCCGCGTCCGGATCTGCGTCTTTATTCACCACTCGTCCGAGCGCACCGTTATCGTTGTTCCCCCAACTGTAACACGCGCCGTCGCTCGTCAACGCCAACGTGTGCGTCCCGCCCGCCGCGATCCGCGTCGCTCTCGCCTCCCCCATCGCGCCCGTCGTCACGCGCGTCGGTCGTCGTCGCTCGTCCACGTCTCCACCCAACCCGAGTTGCGCGCTGTCTCCCTGTCCCCACACGTACGCCTCCCCGCTCGCGCTCGCTTCGCCGCGTTTCGCCTCGTCCGCCGCCGCGCCCGCGCGCGCCGCGTCTCGAAACTCCTTCCGTATCGCGTTCGCGTACGTCACGTAATCCCGACACGCCTGGACGAGAAACTCCCGCGGCGCATCGCGCGTCTTCTTCGCGACGTGTCGCGCGAACTGCGCGTTCAGCGCCTCGACGTGCGCGGCGCAGAGCGCGTCGCGATCGTTCGTCGGCGCGCGTCGGTACCCGATCGTCACCGCGTCGTCGTCGTCGTCGTCGCTCGAGCGCGACGCGGCGCCGTCGTCGCTCGCGCGATGGCGCTTCGACATGTCCGCGCGTCGCCGACCGCGGAGCGACGCGCGCGAACGAATGCAATGCGCGATTCCGGGACTCGATGAATGCGTCGACGAATGCGGCGATGAATGCGGCGTCGGCCATTCGTCGGCGCATTCACCGACGATACGACGATGTCGACGACGTGCGACGACGGGGCGTGCGAAAAGCGACGCGATCTGTTCGACGCCGTGCGAAAAGCGACGCACCGCGACGCGTCGACGACGCGAACGAACGCCGACGACGCGAACGCCGACCAAGGCGCCGGGACGGGGACGGCGGCGCCGCTGGACGTCGACGAACTGGGACGCGCGTCGTGGGCGCTGATGCACACGATCGCGGCGTATTACCCACAAAAACCGACGCACGCGCAGCGCGTGCAAGCGCGACGGTTCTTCGACGCGCTGGGAGACCTGTACCCGTGCGCGACGTGCAGGGCGGATTTGCGAGCCGACGTCGACGCGCACCCGCCGAGGTGCGAATCGCGCGAGGCGCTGGCGAAGTGGGTGTGCGAGCGACACAACGTCGTGAACGAGAAGCTCGGGAAGGCGAAAATGTCGTGCGCGATCGACGCGTTAGACGCGCGATGGCGCAGAGCGAAGACAACGGAAGGGCGCGAGGAGACGGAGGCGTTGTAACATCACCGCGCCGCCGCGACGTCGTAACCGCCGCGAAGCGCCAAAACGAGCCCGCCTCGGACGCGAATTCGCGGCGCTGAAACGCGCGATGCTTCGACGGGCGAAGCGCGCGGTGAAAGACGCGCGCGTCACCGCGAAGGCGCGCGCGACGGTCGAGACGCGCGACGAGGCGTACGCGCGCGTGCCGCTTCGAATCGACTTGGACGGCGCGCGCGCGAGCGATGACGACGCGAACGCGCGCGACGAGGACGCGCGAGCGTCGCCGCGCTTGGTGGCGCACTACGGATTCGACGCCACGACGTCCGCGGTGTCGTACGCGAGGGACCAACACGCGCTGTTCGCGGCGAGCGAACACGGCGTGAAGGCGTTCGGCGCGCGCGGGACGGAGTGCTTGTTCGCGTCGGCGTCGGGAGGGTCGTCGGAGGCGGTGCGAGGAGAGTACGTCGCGCCGTCGCGCGTGTATCGATGCGGACGAGACGGCGACGTCGAGGTGTGGGACGGGCGCGAGCGAAGGTCGCTGGCGAGCGAAAATTTAGACGCGGGCGACGACGAGCCGAGCTGCGCGAGCGAGGCGATGCGAGGGACGAATTTCTTCGTCACGGGAACGGTGAGGGGGGACGTGTGCGTGCACGCGTTGGGAGTGAACGCGCGAGGAGAGACCACGGTGGCGAGAAGGCGCGGGTACAGGGTGTCGGCGTCGCGGGCGTTGTCGCGCGTTTTGCCGACGCGAAACGCCGTGGCGGCGGTGCGCGCGCGACCGGGAAGAGACGAGCGAGCGATGATGCTCATCGCGTGGTCGGACGGGGCGCTCGCGCTGTGGCACTTGCACGAACAACGGTCGGTGGCGGTGACGTCGCCGCGAGGCGACGCTGTGGACGAGACGGAGGCGACGGACGCGTCTTTGACGTGCGCCGAGTGGCTCGACGCCGAATGCGTCGTCGCGGGGTACAGCGACGGGCGCGTGAGAGTGTGGAAAGTGCGCGCGGGCACGGTGATGACGGAGGAAATCGTTGAAAAGCAGTGCATCGTGCCGCACGTTTTGATTAATCCGTCGTACAAGGGCGCGCTGACACCCATTCGCGCGTTGAAGACGTACGTGAGCGAAGACGACGACGCGGCTCGCGACGTCGCCACGTGGTTCGCGTGCGTCGGCGGCGAGCCAATCGCGTGTCCAGATCCCGTGATTTGTTTGCGAGCGACGCGATGTGACGGGGAGTTTCGAATCGAAAGCGCGGGTGCGATTGCGCTGCCTTGGTTCGGTCCAGTGCTCGACGCGACGTTGGTGCCATATCGCGACACTGTGGAATCGATTTGCGTTCTGTCCGAAGGCTCGCAGCTACACCTACACGACGTGCGTTACGGAGTTTCGAGCGACGACATCGCGCGCCCGCAGGAAGTAATGGTGATGCGACCGACACTTTCGAAGACGTGCGCGCCGAGTATCTGCGCGACGTCGCGCGACGTCGCGCGGGCATTTGAGCAGAACGCCAAACGCGTCGCGGTTCCAGAAAATGAAGTAGACGCGTCGTTCGCTTGGAAAGGGTCGAAATGGCCAATCAGCGGTGGATGCGACGTAGTCGATGACACGACATCGCCTTCATCCGCGCTGCGTGCGCGCATCGTCGTCGGCGCGTTCGGCAGAGACGGTTCTGGAGTGAAAATCTACATCGATCGCGACGGACGATTGATGTCTGGTGGCGCGATCGCGCCGAACGGCGACTCGATCACGAGACTGCACGTCGACGCCGGTGGTGCTTTGCTGATCGTCGGTCGGGTGAGTGGAAACCTTGAAATATACGCGTTGCGCGAGTATCCAGCCGACGGTGCCGAAGCGACTTCGCGAGTACGTACGCACGCGCGCAACTTAAACAAGAGCGACGCCGAAAACGTTGACGAGGAGCGTGCATTTTTCGCCGGTGAATCTCGCGACTTTGTCGATACGGATTCCGCAGCGGCGTGTATGACTTCGGTATACACACTCATCGGTAGATTTAGCTCGGCTGGCAAAGCCATATCGTGCGTTCGAACGAACGCCGCGGCGACACTCCTCGCCGTCGGCGACGTCGCAGGGTGTGTGTCCTTACTCAATCTTCAACGAGGAACGAAAATGTGGACGGTGTCGTTACCTACTTCTGCCGAAGGAAAGCCATCGGCCGTGGCGGATTTCGACTTTGGGTTACCGCTTCCAGACGCTCCGGATGAGTGCGTCCTGGCGGTTCTAGAATCAAACTGTAGCGTTCGTTTCCACGCGCTTTCGACCGGTTCGCAGATTGGGAAGACTATGACCCCGAAGTCAGCGGCAGAAGACGTGGCGCTTGCAATCTCGCTCCTTCGGCTCGATGGTACGGCGTCAGATATAATTCCACCAGCGCCCGTCGCCAAAAGTTGGTTCACACCGCCGACATCGTTTGCTTATCAATTTCTCGCGTCGGAGTGGACTGTGGACGACGCGTCTGCGTCAGACGACGAAGACAAAGTGCTGTCGACGGACGAGGAAGACCGTGTCGACAGCGACGACGTCATTAAGGGAAACCCAAAGCTGACCGCCATTGTCGTTACTGTGGCGAAAGATTCGATGCGCGTATACCACGCAGTCGGCTGCTCTCGAGGAGAGCGATTTACGTTGCGAAAAGAACACCTCGACGAGCCGCTCATCGGTGCGTTCGCCGTTCGAGATGACGGTAGCGAAAACGAATGTGCGTTCGGTCACGGACGGAAACGTTCTCACATCGTCGCCTTGACGGAGTTTGGGAGAATGGTGGCGTACGCGTCGCCGTCCCTGCAAATGCGCGGCGTATTTGGTCCGGTGCCGGCGTTGTCCAACGCCAACGCGACGTGTTGCTCTCGAGGCGGCGCCGTCGTCGTCGTCGCAGATGACGGCTTGTCTATCGCTCGACTCGAAGCATTTGGTGACAGCTTTCCCGCGCAAGGTTGTATCATCGATCTCGAAGTCGAGAGCGCCGCGGAAGCCGCGCGAGCGGCGCGACACGCCATGGAAGAAGACGATCCCGAACTCGCGCAGCAAACCAAGTCACCTCGACGAGAAGTATCGTCAGCGTCGACGACACCCGTGAAGACCAAAGCGCTGACGATGAGTGAAGCGCTACGACATCGCGCAAAGGCGGCGTTTGAAAAGCTGGAAGAAAAGTTCGCGCAGTCACCACGTGACTCATCGTCGTCGCCAGCGATGCGCAAGATGTACACGACGACGGACCTGGCTGTCTTATTCGCAGATGCTCGCATAGAGGATCCCGCGCCGGTCGAAAGGACGACAGAATCTGCAGAGCGCGATGAGTTGTTCGCGACATCGTCGTCCACGCCAGCCATCGCGCCTGTGCGTCGGAGCGCGTCTTCAGTCCGAGCCAAGTATGGACGAGAAGTTACTTCGCAAATGAACGAAACAAAAGACATGCTCGTCGAGCGTGGAGAGAAACTTAGCAGGCTTCAAGATAAATCAGCCTCGCTCGAAAATGACGCGGCGGATTTCGCCTCGCTCGCTCGCGAGATTCGTAAGCAATCCGAACGTCGGTGGTTTTAGATGCGATTTTAGAATTTTTAGTAGCAGCGCGACGCCGAGCGGCGTCACAAGTACACGCGCACCTTTCATGCCTCCCGCTGGAAATTGGCCCAAGTGGGCCAAAAAGCGTCACGCTCGAGACTTCACGGCGCGCGACACCGTGCTCGAGGAGCTGCGCAAGAAGACCCACCACGGCGCCTCGCTCCTCAGACGCGCGTTGAAGAAGGCCAAAACCTTTGACGAAGCCAAGCTCCGCCGGCGTCTCAAGGCGCCCGAGGACGCCGATAAGCTCAAGCGCGCGTTGCACGCGACGCGTAACGTCGATATCGACGTCTTGGCTCGGCAATGCGCGTCGGCGTGCGCGCAGAGAGTGGAAGAGTCGCTCGAGTTGGCATTTCGCGAGGTGGCGGCGGATGGCGACGCGAACGCCGTCCGCGCGACGCACGCCGTGGACTTGGGCGACGGCTTCGACAGTCAAGACGTGTTACGCACTATTTGCGACGACGCCGCGAGCGCAAAAGCGAGCGAGAGCGAAGGGAAGGAAGTCGTCGGGGAGAATGAATACGTGAGCGCGGCGAGGCGGTTGTTGCGAGCGCAGGCGACGCGCGCGGAGACGGATGCGCTGAAGGAACGATTGTTGGCGATCGCGGGTCGAATGAATCGTGCGGTGGTTGGGAAGCAAAAACGCGAAGAGTGGACGCGTGAGAAGCAGGAGCGACGGCAGAAGCGCGAGTTGGCCATCGTCAAAGCGGAGGAAAAGGCGAAACGGCGAGCGGCGGGAGAGGAGGTGTCGTCGAGCGAGGAAGAGGAGGTCGTGCACGCGAAGCCCACGTCTCGCCGCGATGCTGACAACGAGGATAGTGCATCCAAATCGGATTCTGAATTCGAATCCGACGTCGGTGAAGATGGCTATGCGAGTTTGAGCGAGGATACGTTGGCGGAGCTTTACGCGGCGAAGGCGGCGGCGAAAAAGTCGAAAAAGCAGGGGAAATCGGCGAAGGACGGGGACGATGTCGAGGATGTAGATCTAGGACCAAAGAAGAAAAAAGTGAAAAAGCGCATGGGGCAGCGCAAGCGTCGTCAAATCGCGGAGGCTAAGTTTGGCTCAAATGCCGCGCACATCATCGCCGAACGCGAAAAAGCTGCAGCCGAGCGTAGGGCGAAGGAGGAAGAGGAAAGAAATATGCACCCGTCTTGGAAAGCGAAACGTAAGCAAGCACCCATCATAATCGCTGGTGCAAAGGGTAAGAAGGTCAAGTTCGGCGATGACGATGGTGCGAAGAAAACGCCGATAGTTTCGAAGAAGCAGCAATACGCGCCCAAGGTTCCGGAGGGACCGCTGCACCCATCGTGGGCAGCTAAGCTGAAGGCTGATCAACAGGCCTGGGGCGGCGGCGGTGTCAAGCCCGAGGGTAAAAAGGTCGTATTTGATTAACTTGCGCTATGTAAAATGTACAACAATTCTAGATCTAACGCGTAACGCGAACGCGCTAACGCGTGCGCTTCACTGGTTTCCGCACGGCGACGATTTGAGATGTTTGAACAACGACGTGCGGCTCGCAAACAACGTCGCACACTCCGCACACGTCAGCCTCTGCTCGAAATTGCTCTGATTGAAAGCTTTTTGCGCCTCCGTTTCGATTTGCTTCGGCAAATTCGCCGTACACGACGTGCACGATCGTTCGTGCTTGGTGCCCGTTTTCTCGCTCCATCGCACCGCGGCGAGCGCTTTGCCCGAATACTCAGGTTCTGGAAGCCACGTCGCGCACGTGAAGCACTTGATGTACCCAGGTCGCGCGCATTTCAACTCAACCTTGAACTGCACGCACGTCAACGCCGGCGATTCGCGCAGCACGCTTTTCTCGACGACGTCGAATGCGCACGAATTCAAGCCGTCTTCGCGCCAAAACTTTGCGTTTCGTTTCAGTAGACGCTCCTTCTCCTTGGCGTTTATTCGAGCATCGTGTGCGTCGAGCACGGATAGTTTCTTCGCCACCGTCTCCACGTCTTTCTCTAAATCATCAAACGCGGCGCCCGAGCGACGCTCCACTCGCACGCCCGCTTCCGCTGCCCGCAAAAACGCCGCGTGATCCTCGCCTCCCCACCCGTAAAATCCGTTCGGGTACCCATTCGTGCGCTCAAACGCCGTCACGTCGTAAATCGTCACGCCACCGAAGCATTTCTCGGCGTCGTACCGACACCCGCTCGCTTGCAACACGCGAACGAATCCGGCGCCGTCGCGCGCGTCGTCCTCGACAAAGTACGCCGTCTTCGTCGCCGCCTCGGGCGCCATGTCGACGTCGTGGCACGCGAAATGCGTGCCGCATCGATCGATGCGCTCGCTGAACGTCGACGTCGCGATCGCGTACGCCGCGTTCAAGCACTGACCGCGGTTGAATCGACACCCGTCGTCGCTCTGTTCGCAGACGACGACGAGCGCGGGGCGGCTCGGGTCGTCGAAGACGGCGACGAAGCGCTCGATGAGTTGACGCAATTGCGCGGCGCGCGTTCGCGTCGCGTCCTCCCTGAACGGGACCAAGAGCACGAGTCGCAGCGTCATGCGTCACGCGCGAGGCGCGATGTCGAGACCAATGGTCGTTACGGGGCGACGGGGGAGGCGACGGGGAAAGATCTCGGCGATGTTTGACGGTGGTTGTTAAACGATGCGCCGCTAATCTAGTGAAACGCGCGAACGCAGGAAGCGATCATTTCAGTTCTTTGGCTTCGAATTCCTTGTACGCCACCTTGATGATGTCGAAGACTTTGTCGGCGATGTATCGCTGCGACATGTCGCCGCCCGCTTGCGAGACTTTGTCGGGATGGATGATGACTAAAGCTTTGTGGTAAGACTTCTTCACCCCGATCGGTTGCATCAAAGACCCCATATCGGGACTCTTGTACCTGTGACCGTCCCACAAGACGTCTCCGAGGTTGGCGAGCATGGTGCGAATGTTGTTTTGGTTCTTCTTTTGCCACGCGTCGATGTCAGCGCCGATGAGATCCTTGAGCATTTGACGCTCGGCTTGCTCTTGTCTCGCCGCGCTCTCTCTCGCGCGCTTTTCTTTCAGCGCGGTCTCTATTCGTACTCTGTTTCGATCGTGTCGGGCCTTGCGTAGGGCGGCTCGTTCGGGCGGCTCGTTCGGATCGACTTCTTCCTCGGGGGCGTACTCGAACGCGCTCGCCGCGGTTGATTTCTGCGACATCACTCGAGTGTCCATCGCCCCGAAAAGATCGTCCACGACACCGTTCGCGGGAACAGCTGAACTTACACCGACTGCGGAATCAGGAATCGCGAACATGGCTTCTATAGGATCGATGGATGACGTCGGCGCCTTTGGCGTCGCGCCCGCTTTCGCGGCGCCAGCGTTGAAAAAGTCATCCAAATCTTCCACCGACGACTTCGTCGAAGAAGCCGCCGCGGGCATCGTCGCCGGTGACTTTTGTGGTTTCGGCGTCGACATCGACGTCTTAGAAGCCGTGGTGTTCGCCTCAGCGCGCGCTTGAACCTTGACGGCGGCGTCGGGCGCCTTCTTCGTCGCCGCCGCAGTCGGTTGAGAGCTTTGCGAATCCACGCTGGCCGTCGAACGGAACCGCGCCAAACCCACCGGTGCAGATGCGTCGGACTCGGGCGAAGACATTAAATCGCCTATATCGTTCGCCAGACTCGCCGATCGCGACATGGAAGACATCCGCGATAACGACGACGCCGACGCTGTCTTCTCCGGCGTCCGCGTCGCCTTCGACGCCGTCGCGATAGAAACTTCACCCAATAGTTCGTCCAATCCATCGATGAGACTTTCATCTGCGTCGTGCGCCATCAACCCACGCTGTGTCCCCGCGCTCGCCGCGCTCTTCGGCGACTCGGGTCTCGACCCGAGCTCGCTCACGCTACTCGACTCGCTCATCAAATCAAACAAATCTCCCTTCGCCGCCCCCGCCCCATCGCCACGGCGCGCGCGCGTCGCCGCACCGCTCGCTTTCACCGGCACGCTCTGACTCCCCGCTCGCGATGCGTCCGTGAATCCACCGAAAATATCGTCGAAATCCGCGCTCGCCGCGCTCGGCGCGCGTCGACGGTCGCCCGTCGCGTTCTCCCCCCCCCCTCGCGTCGACGTCGACGCCGACGCGAACATCCCATCGAGATCGCCGAACGCATCCTTCGCCTCGCGCGCGCCCCGCGTCGTCGTCGTCGTCGTCGTCGTCGTCGTCGTCGTCGTTCGCTCGCGCGTCGTCGTCGCGCCTCCGAACAAGGCTTCGAGATCATCCTCCGCGCGCGTCTCGCGCGCGTCTCGCGCGTCCGCGCGCGTCGCTCCTCTTCCCACCGCGCGCGCGCGATCATCCGCGCGCTCGCTCGCGCCGCCGTCGCCGCCCATTCGACGCAGCGGCGCCGCGCGCGCTTTCGAAGCGTCCATGACGTCAAAGCTTCCGGCGAGCAAGTCCGCGACGTACGACGAGCGCTTCGCGCCGTCCTCGCGCGGCGCCATCGTCGACGCGCGCGCGTCGCGCGTTCGCGCGTCGCGCGTTCGCGCGCGCGAGAGTGCGGCGCGACGCGCGCGACCGTCGCGCGGCACACGCGCGCGCGGCGTCGAAACGAAACGAATCGAATCGAAAGAATCGGGGGCCGACGCGCGCGATGTCGCGCGAGGACGACGCGGACGACGCGGTGGACGCGCCCGCGCGCGCGACGTCCTGGCTCGACGGCCTGGGCACGCGCCTGCGCGAGACGGCGAGCGTGGTGACGGAAAAACTCGACGCCATGGATGACCAACTCGATTCGTTCGCGCGACGCGCGCTCGGCGACGACGACGAGGAAGGCGCGGATCGCGCGCTGAGCGACGGCGATGCGGTCGCGGGCGCGCGCGAGGGCGAGTTCACGAACGATGAGATCGACGCGCTGCGACAGGCGTTGTCGATCGCGAAACAAGAGTTGAACGCGCGGGACGAACAGTTGCGAGAGGCGCGAGACGACGCGGGAAAGATGCGAGAGACGGCGATCAAGGCGGCGAAGGAGCTGGCGAAGGAACAGCGGAAACGGAAGGCGGCGGAGGCGGATGGCGCGGGTGGGACGGCGACGGGCGAAAGCGCGATGGTGGAGGTTGAAAAGTTGAAGGCGGATTTGGAAGACGCGGAGACGGCGACGCGGCGCGCGCTCGAGGACGCGGCGAAGATGGAGAAGGAGTTACGCGACGCCGAGGCGGCGACGGCGACGGCGAGAGCTGAGATCGACGATGCGAAATCTGCGGCGGTGAAGGAGGTGGAGGCGCTGCGCGCCGAGCTCGCGAGTGTGATGGAGAAACTGCAAACGGCGGAGCGCGAGGCGAACGAAAAGAGCGAGAGTTCGTCGCCGCAACAAAACGCCGGCAGTCGCGGCGGTCGAGGAAAAAAGGGGAAGAAGGGCGGTCGAGGTGGCGGCGCATCAGACGCCTCACCCGTAGCCAGCGCGGCGCACGCGGAAGAACTCGAAAAAATACGCAAAGATCTCGAAAGCGTCAAAGTCGAGCGAGACAATCTCCGCGCCGAGGCGGAGGCGTCTCGAGCGAGCGCGGAGAAGGCTGCGAAAGAACACGTCGAGGTTTTGGAGCGCGTGCGCGCCGAAGCGGCGAGCGCAAAGGATTCCGCGACCGGTGAAGAAGCGGCAAAGCTTCAGCAGGCTGAATCGCGCGCCGCGACGTTAGAAGACCAACTCGCCGCGGCGACGACGACGGAGAAGGAGTTGCGAAACGAGCTCGCGAAAATGAACGATCGCGCGAAGGCGTCGGAATCTGAAATCGCGAGCTTACGCGACGAATTGACGGACGCCATCGCGGCGAGAGAAGACGCAGAAGGCGCTGTGTCTCGCGGCGCCGTGAACGCGGCGAACGCGAACGCGAAGATGGCGGCGGCGGAAAAAGCCAAGACGAAGGCTGAAGCCGAGCTCGCCGAGTTGCGTAAGCAGGTGCAGCTCATGGACGCCACCGGTCGCGAAGCGGCGACGTCCATCGCGGCGCGCGAAAAGGCCGAGCTCGCACAGCAGCGCGCGGAGACAAAGCTTGCGTTAGCAGAAAAGGAAGTGGAGGAGGCGCGCGCGCAATCCGAAAAAGCTGCACGAGAGGGCGAAGAGCGAAAGCGACGATTCGCGCACGTACAGTCGCAATTTCAAGTCACCGAGAAAGAGTTACGCGAGAAGCTCGAAACATTTGAGTCCGAGTTGAAAGTTCTTCGAGCGAACGCGGACGAGGCGGAGAAAATGAAAGAGGATGCGGTGTCCATCGTTGAAGAGACGCAGGCTGACGCCGCCGAGACGAAGGAGGCGCTGACGGCGGTCACGGCCAAGGCGGAAAGGCTCGAGCGCGCGCTCGAGACGGCTGAAGCTGCGGCGTCTGAAGCGCGAACCAAGCTCGGTGTTTTGGAAGAGATGGAGTCTTTGCGCAAGACGCAACCCGTCCCGGAGCCATCCCGTCCAGTTTCCAAAAAGTCGGCCTCCACGCAAACCGACGCGACGCGAAAAGAACCCGTCGCGCCGCCGGTCGCGCGCGACGACGGCAATGCGCGTAAACGTCTCATCGGCATCATGGAACGCCTGGACATTCCTACTTCAGCTTCTTCGCCGGCGCGCGCGAAAGAAGAAGGCGCCGGTATCGGGATGCTCATGGGCATGTTTATGGGCTCCGATGAGAGGGACGAAAACGCCGACGACGCCGCGGCGACGCCGCGAGATGATTTGGACAGTTTGTTCGATCGCGTCGAAACTTGGGCGAGTGACGACCGACGCGCATCGCCCGCATCGGCGCCGTCGTCTAACGTCGCCCGAGACACCGCGAGCGCGGAAGAAGTCGAGCGTCTCCGCGCCGAACTCGCCGCGCTCAAGGCGGACGTCGGCGAGCGTTCCGCGGCGTCGCTCGCCGCCGTCAACCGTCGCGCGCAAGAGGCCGAGCGCGCCGCCGCCGACGCCAAAGCCAAGCTCGCACCCTTAGAAAAAGCCAATCGCGAACTCGCGTGGCAAATTTCTTTGCTCGCCGAGCAAGACGAAACCAAGACGCGCCCCGTGCTCGCGCAGAGCGGTTGGTTCGCGCGCGCCGTCACCGGTTGCACCGCGCCTCGAAGGCCGCCGCCGCGTTCGTCCGTCTTGCTCCAAAACGATCTCTCGCGTTCGTAGCGTTGTAACGAAACGTCGCTCGCGCATCCGTCGTTCCTTTCGTCGTCGCGATTCGCAAAATGTAGTTGACTTCTTATCTTAAACTTAAACATCATTCGACCTTTTCTACTGGGAGAAATCGGACATGGGTTCATTTCGCGACACCGATGCGCGCGTGCGTCGCCCCCCCGGCGTTTGCCGTCGCGTCTCGCGCGCGGCGTCGCGCGACGACCGTCGCGACGCGCGATGGCGTCGTCGTCGCGCCCGTCGCGCCCGTCGCGCGCGCGCGCGCGGACGTCGACCGCGCGCGGTGGGCGCGACCGCGTCGCGCGCGGACGCATCGCCATCGCGTCGCGGTCGCGCGTCGCGCCGCGCCCGCGGACGAGGAACTCGCGCGGACGTTCGTGTGGGACGCGTTCGACGTGTTCGCGGCGTACGGCGCGCTCGCGCTCGCGCTCGGCATCGGAGGGGACGGGGCGCTGGAACACTTTCGCTACGGATACGTGCCGTATTTCGCCGCGTTGGCGATGGCGGCCATTTACATCGGCTCGCATCGAGGATTGACGCGAGATTTTCGGGAGACGATTTCGTTTGAAAGCTCGCTGCTCGGACCGTTCGTGCTGAGCGCGGCGCTGTTTGCGGCGTACGTCGCGCTGGAGATTTTGAAGCTGGATATTAGCGTCGCCGTGGATTTTTATTTTTTTATACTGGGCACGATCGCGGTGGCGGGGAACGCGACGGAACCCATGAACGCGCTCGGGGCGTGGTGGAAGGAGGGTTTAGTGAAGCTGCGCGTGCCCGATGGATGGGCGACCGATCCCAAGACGGGCGAGACGGTGACGGATGCCGAATTCGACGTGACGCCGGCGCAAATCGTAGGCTTACTCGCTGGACTCGCGCTCGCGACGGCAGATCTTCAGGCTGGCCATCAAAACTTCACGCTCAACAATGCGATAGCGTGCTTTATCGTCAGCGACTTTCTCTCCGTCATCGGCTTCGGGAGCTTCAAGAGTTGCGCGACGGCGCTGTGCGGGTTGCTCGCGTACGACGCGTTTTGGGTCTTCAAATCAGAAGAGGTGGTTGGAAAAAACGTGATGATGAGCGTGGCGACGAACCAGTCGTTCAACGGTCCCTTTAGATTATTATTTCCTAGATTTGACGACGTCTTGAATCCGCTGCCGCTGGACGCTTTCGAGTTTTCGCTGTTGGGCTTGGGCGACGTCGCCATTCCCGGGTTGTTGGTCGCTCTCATGCTGCGTTACGACGCCTCGCGCGCGACAGACTTGCGCGGACGCGCAAACGCCGCGGCGGACGCGTTCATGGAGATATTCGACACCGAGCGCGATGCCCTAGAAGCGGGTGTGGAAAATCGGCTCGACGGCGACGGCGACGGCGATTTCGAAGCCGACGGGTACAGATCTGGGATCGGTAAACGCGCGGGCGACGCCGCCGTGCTCGCTTACGACGAAGCTGGCGACACGAGCGGGGGTACTATTTCCATTCCATCGTCGCTGAGCGGACGCGCGTTCTTCAGCGCCTCGTTGTCTGCATACTTGATCGGTTTGCTCGTCGCGATTTCCGCGAATTTGCTCACCGGCGAGGGCCAACCCGCGCTCGTCTACCTGGTGCCCGTGACGTTGGGCGTCGTCGCGTACACCGCGATCAACCGCGGCGAGTCTGATCGTATCATAGAATTCGTCGACGAGCGCGATTCGCTGCTGTAAACGAGTGAGACTCGTTCGGTCGTAGCTGTGTGATTTGATTTATTTTATTAGCGAAGTGAAAAACGGCTGGTGCGAGCGTTTTTCTCGCGGACATTTCGAGATCGCCGCACTCACGCGCGCGCGTCTCTCGTCGCGATGCCTCCAAAATCGAAAAAGACTGGTAAGAAGAAGCCCGGGAAGTCGGCTGCGGCGTCGTCCAAGGCCAAAGACGCGACCGGCGCGACCGGAGGGGCCAAAGATGTCGACAAGTCGACGACCAAGGAGGAGGAAGAAAAAGACATGACGCACGCGTACGCGGACGATCTGAAGACGGACATCTACACCGACGTGAACGCAAATCCGAAGGCACTCGTGCACGCCACGGAGTGGCGCAAGATCATGAACGGTACGACGCTCGATGAAGAAGCTTGCGCGCGACCTTCCTCGACGACGACGACGTTCGCGACGGGACGGCTGACTGACCGGCTTGCGCGCGCAGGCGACCCCGTTGAAATCAACCCCTCGGTCGGAGCTGGGATGAAAATTATGACCGTAGACGAATGGATCTCGCGATGGAAACCGAACGAACGCTTCCCCGACTGCCTGTCGTGCGGGTCCACGAACACGAAGGAGCATCATTTTTCGCAGACGTGGTGTCGAGGCAAGAAAAAGTTTGAGTCAGAGACGATTTGCTGCGAGTGTCACATGTGGAGTTGGCGCTCGTACGCCGACCCGGACTTTTTAAGCCCCGAGGAGTACGACAAACTGAAGTGGGAGAAGATGGTTCAAGAAAACGCCACGCGGTTGAAGGACGCGCGCGTGGAAGATGACGCCGCCGAATCCGTCGCCGCCGCCGCGTGAACACGCATCGACGAGCTCAAACGATACCGGTATAATCAAAACATTGCTATTTCTTCGCGCGCGACGCGTTATTTTCCCTGATCCGATGCGTCCGTTCGAGTTTCCGATACCGTTTCGCGTCCTCCTCCGAAAACTCTGCGCGCCAATCCAAGCCCTCCGCCTTCAACGCCGCGATCCTCCGCTCGTACCCTCCCAAACTTTCCTTCGCCTCCAACAGCGTCCACAACCACGCCGGATACGCATCATCGCTCCCGAGTTCCGGATCACTTCCCGTTTTCAAGTAATTCAACCCTACGACTTTCGTGTCGCTCGCCGCGCCGCCGCCGCCGCTCGCCGCCGTCTGCGCCTTCTCACCGTCTGCGCGTCGTTCGACACCGCCGTCGCTCCGTCAGTCGCGCGTCGCGCGCGTCATCCCGCGCGTCATCCCGCGCGTCCTCGCGCGCGTCCTCGCGTCTTCGCGCGCGTCCTCGCGCGTCGGTCCGCGCTCGACGCACCTTTACCCTTCGCCTTCGCCTTCGCCTTCGCCTTCGCCCTCGACGTCGCCGTCGCGCTCACGCCCCGCGTCGCGCCCGTCGCGCGCGCGGACGACGACGTCGCGCACGACGTCGACGCGCGTCTCGCGACGTCGCGCGCGACGCGACGCCACATGTCGCCGGTTTCGCGCGTCGCCTTTTGAGCGTCGATCCGCACTATGCGCGCGTCGTCGTCGTCGGCGTCGTCGTCGCGCGCGCGCGTCGACGCGCGCGCGCGCCGATCGCGGCATCGCGCGCGCGTCTCGCGTCCCGTCGTCGCGCGCGCGCGCGCGTCGCGCATGCGCATCGCGCCGCGCGCGAACTCGAGCGACGCGCGCGCGAACGCGTCGGTCCGCGGTGCGATGCCGCGCGCGCGCGCGACGCGCGACGAGGACGCGCGCGATGGCGATGGATTGATCGCGAAACCGCTGAGCGCGTCGCAGGCGCTGCGGCGCGCGGCGTTCCCGGTCGCCGTCGCCGCGCTCGGGGCGTTTTCGTTTGGGTATCACTGCGGCGTCGTGAATCCGGCGCTGGAGGCGCTGGCGAGCGATATCGGCATCGCGCGAGACGTCGCGGCGAAAGGAGCGGTGGTGTCGAGCATGCTCATGGGCGCGGCGTTCGGGTCGTTCGCCGCGGGGGCGTCGGCGGATAAATTTGGACGGAAAAAGTCGCTGGCGCTGGCGGGCGTCGCGCTGGCGCTGGGAAGCGCGGCGTGCGCGGCGGCGACGACGCTGCGGACGATGCTCGCCGGACGCGCGATCGTGGGCGTGGGCGTCGGATTGGTGTCGATTTTGGTGCCCATGTACGTGAGCGAACTGAGTCCGCCCGAGCACCGTGGGGTGCTGGGATCGGGGCCGCAACTGTCCATCGGATTTGGGATTTTGGTCGCCATGTTTCTCGGTTTGCCTTTGCAAGGCGTCGACGTCGATCCCGCGTGGTGGCGCACGATGTTCTGGCTCGCCACCGTTCCCGCGGTCGCGCTCGCGACGCTCGCGAACGGAATCCCGGAAAGTCCGTCGTGGTTGCGCTCCAAAGGGCACTTTCAAGAGGCGGACGCGGTGGAGTCTAAGCAATTCGGAGCCGTGGCGCCGAAGCGCGCCGACGACATGGGATCGACCAAGGTGGCGACGTGGCAAGAGACTCTGCAAGGGCGCTCGAATCGTCGAGCCGTGATTACGGGGCCGATGCTGTTCTTCATTCAACAATTTGCCGGCATCAACGCCATCATCTACTTCAGCACGGCCATCTTCCAAAGCGCCGGGATCGAATCTGGCGTACTCGCCTCCGTCGCGGTGTGCGTGGTGAACATCGTAGGCAGCGTCATCGCTACCGGTTTACTCGATAAAACGGGTCGTAAACCGCTTCTCATGTACTCTTTCCTCGGTATGGCGGTAAGTTGCGTCGGTTTGGCCATCGCGGGCGCGTTTCCAGCGATGGTCATGGCGCCCGCGCTGTCGCTGTTTTCCGTCCTCTCGTACGTCTTCATCTTCGGCATGGGCGCCGGTCCAGTTCCGGGTCTGCTATCTTCGGAGATTTTCGCTCCGGCCGTGCGCGGGAAGGGGATGTCTTTGTGCTTTCTCGCGCACTGGATCTTCAACTTCTGCATTGGACAGGGATTTTTACCGGCGGTGGAGTACTTCGGCGCTAGCGTCGTGTACATGTTTTTCGCGGCGTTTTCGATGTTTGGGTTCTTTTTCACTCAAGCATACGTCGTGGAGACAAAAGGCAAGTCATTGGAGCAGATCGCGGTCGAGCTTCACACGTGAACAATGTTGTAAAACCAAAACTTACGCGAACGCAAGCAAACATTTTGTTACAAAGTACAATTTTACTGTAGGCGTCTTTTCATTCAGGCGTCTTTTCATTCTCGACCGACAAACATTCCATGCAGCCCGTGTGGGATTCTATTACGCAGAGGAATGCTACACACCGGGCCCGCGGCTATGTCGGCGCAGTCAAGAACGACGACTCGTGAAATCCCAGCTGGGTTCTCCCGCGAATGGTCCGCGATCAGCCCGATCAACCACGCATCGTCTTCGTTTGCGCCGTTCGCTTTCGGCACGATGACTGGTTCTTCGCAAAAGCTTCGGTTGCTCGCGTACCACTTTTGCAATTCGCCCGTCTTTAGGTCGATGCGCACGTAACCAAGCGGCGGTCCGCTGACGCGAACTTCGTTACTCAACGAAGCGTACACGTACCGACACGCGCGCTTGCCCTCGAATAACGGCGACACGTGCGGATGGTCGATGCACAAATCTTCGCAACCTGGCGCCGGTTGACGCTTCACTTCCCCGGTGACGGCGTTGATTTCATACATCCACAACAGCGTTCTCGGGATGTTGTTAAAGTCTGGACTCAACTCCGTGGGCACTGGAAACGGCCAAGGGTCGCTTGAGCCCCACTCGCCGAGGAACACACCAGGAGAAAGCTTGTCCCAGCCCGCGGTGTACACGGTGACCCAGTTCTCGAGATCTTCCGACGTCGTCTCGCCGCGGCTCAAAGGTGGCCCGTCGTGCGCGAGCGCCACGTGTATCTCGAACGATTCTCGAGGCCCTTCGGCGATCACGGGTTCCACCGGTTTCGCCACATTCGGCGTCTGCGTCGAGCGCGGGATCAAGTGCACGAGGAGTGGTTCTTGCGGCTGCGAAATCAGGCACTCACCCGCGCCCTTGGCCCCGACGAGAAACGGTAGAGGATCGATGCCGAGTCGATTTTGAATCATCACGTACCACTTTTCTGTCACACCGAAATCGTGCGGCGCGGCCTCGCAGCCCTCCATGACGTAGTCGCGTCTTCCCATCTCGCGCCAATCTTCATCCCACTCCCACAGCGAAATCTCCACCGCCTTGGCGGTGATGCGAGATTTCCATCCCCAACCGACCAAGTATCCGGTGTTGGAGTCAATGTGCGGGTGTGCGGTGAACGCCCGCCCCCCAAGTCCAGCAGAGCGTTCGATCGTCGATCCGATGGGTTCCGGTAACCCGAGCGTGAAGTACTGTCCCGGCTCGAGTCGACCGCCTAAATCGTCCACGCCCTTTGTAGCGAGCGTCTCCGCGTCCACTTCCACGGGCTGACCTGCTTCGTACAACGCGAGCACGCGACCGCCCCATCGCACGATATTCGTATTCGCTAAATTTTTCGTGTGTAAATCGAACGCATTATTCAACATCCCTCCTTCTCGCATGGTCCCGAACGTTCCTCGATACAACACCTTGCCCGCGGCGTCTTCCTCGGCGAACTCGCGCGTGCGAACGAATCGCGACGTAAACGCCACCGACGCGCCATCTGAAGAAAACCTGAATCGCAGCGCTAGACCATCACCGTCGAGCATGTGCGCGTACTCCTTCTCGCGCTCAAACAACCCGGGTCCGATGCGATACAGCGTGCCGCCGCGCAGCTCCTCCGGCGCCGCGCCGAACGCGCACGCGCTCTCGTACGCGTGTTCACCGTCCGCGCTCACGTACGCGTGCGCCCAGTCGGCGTGCGTGTACACGCAGTACCCATGCGCGCGCGCGTCCTCCAGCACGTCGCCATCGACGCGCGGATCGATCGACCCGCGTCGTCGTCCCCATCCGAGCGTCCCCGGCACAAACTTTTCCGCGCCTTTATCCGCGTCTCGCGACGTCGTCGCCGCGCGGTGCGACGCGACGCGCGCGCGGTGCGACGCGCGCCGATCGCATCGCGCGTTCGACGCGGTCGCGATCGCGCGCGCGCGCTCGCACGCGTCGAACGCGCGCGACATGCGCGCGACGCGGCGTTGAGTGACGTCGCCCGCGCGCGTCAAAACTCGACGCCGAGTCCTCGCGCGCGCGCCGACGCTCGAGCGCGCGATGCCGTCGGCGTTGTGCGCGTCGAAGAAGCGCTATCGCGCGCTGACGCGCGGGACGAAGCCCGAGGCGGGACCGAACGCGCCAGTCGTGTACTGGCTGTCCAGGGACCAACGCGTGCGAGATAACTGGGCGCTGCTGCGCGCGTGCGACGTCGCGCGCGCGAACGACGCGCCGGTGGTGATCGCGTTTAATCTGCTGACAAAGTTCCTCGGCGCGGGGGCGCGACAGTTCGGGTTCATGCTGCGTGGACTTCGCGAGCTGGAGGGCGCGGCGAAGGCGAAAAACGTGACGTTCGCGATGACGTACGGGGATGAGCCAGCGATCGCGATCGATGCGCTGGCCAAGAAGATTGGTGCGAAAACGATCGTATGCGACTTTTCGCCGCTTCGCGATGGGTTGAAATGGCGGAAAGAACTGGCGGCATTGTGCGAGGCGCGCTCGGCGCACTGCGAGGAATGCGACGCGCACAACGTAGTGCCGTGCTGGGAAGCGAGCGACAAGCTCGAAGTCGGCGCGCGGACGCTTCGAGGGCGCTTGGCGAAGCGTTACCCGGAGTTCTTGCACGAATTCCCGGAAGTGCCGGATGATTTGCCCAAGTACAGCGGCCCGGCGCTCGACGCGGTGAAGTGGGACGACATCATCGCCGAGGCGCTGTCGCGCGGGCAAGCGGTGCCGGAAGTGACGTGGGCGATCCCGGGCGAAACCGCGGCGCACGCTGTTTTGGACGACTTTGTGAACTCACGCATGAAGTTGTACGAGAAGCGCAACGATCCATCCAAGCCGCAGGCGCTGAGCGGGCTGTCGCCTTGGCTGCACTTTGGGCAGATTTCTGGTCAGCGATGCGCGCTCGAGGCAAAGAAAGCCGTCGGAAAGGCGTCGCCGCCCGCGTATGAGTCGTTCTTCGAAGAGCTCGTCGTTCGTCGAGAGTTGTCCGACAACTTTTGCTACTACAGCCCGAAGTACGATCAGATTGAGGGACAAAGGTACGACTGGGCCAAGGACACGCTTCGCCTGCATGCGAGTGACAAGCGTCCGTACTTGTACTCGCTCGAAGAACTCGAGCGGGCGAAGACGCACGACGATCTGTGGAACGCCGCCCAGCGAGAGTTGCGTTATGGAGGTAAGATGCACGGCTTTTGTCGAATGTATTGGGCGAAGAAGATTCTCGAGTGGACCGAGTCGCCCGAGCAAGCGTTGAAGTTTGCAATTTATTTGAACGACACGTACTCGCTGGATGGTCGCGATCCGAGCGGCTACGTCGGATGCATGTGGTCCATCGTGGGCGTGCACGATCAAGGTTGGAAAGAACGCGAAGTTTTCGGCAAGATTCGATACATGGCGTACGACAGCACAAAGAAGAAGTTTAGCATCCCCGACTACATCGCTCGCGTCAACGCGCTCGTCAAGGCGGCGAAAGCAGACTTCAAATCTGGCGAGAGCTCGCACGCCGCTAATCCCGGGTTGTTCAAAATCAACGTGCCGGCGGCAAACAAGCGCAAGGCTACGGAGGAGGCGCAATAATTCAAATTCAAATCACAGCATTCTTTTGTATTGATACATTCGACAAACTTCCGATCTTCGGTCGTCGGCGTCGCGTCACACCACGTCGACGACGACGTACGTGTTCCAAATCGCCCGCGTCAGCGCGTGCGAAATCAGCCCGAGCGGTCCGAACATGCAGCACAAAATAAGTGAGTGCCGTACCGGTATCCGCGCCACCAAATCCCCCGCGCTCGAGCTATACTTGGCCGAATCCAAGTACACGAATCTCGCCACGAAGAAATCCAACGACAACAGGTGTACCCACGCGCTCGCCGCCGTCTCCGACGTCGCCATGAATTCGCTCACCAGCGTCACGAATTTCGTCACCAAAGGCGCTGAACGATCATTCAGCACCGCTCTCGCCGCGTCGAACACGTGCGCCGAGGCCAACGACGCCCCCGCCGCGCACAGATAACACGCTCCGAGCACCCAAAACAACGCCTTCGACTCCACCATCGCGAGCACGCGCTTCGACCGCGGGCTCGCGATCATGAGCGCGTACATCGGCATCACCGCCATCGTCGCCACCGTGAACGCGGTGTCCGGAATCGCCAGCGCTCCCGTCGTCGTCGTCCTTCCGCGACGACACTTTCGAGACACCGACGAAAGAAACGCCGCCGCCGGCGCGCGCCGCGCCGTCGTCGCGCGCGCGCCGCGCGACGCCGTCGTCGCGCGCGCGTTCCCCGTCCCCGCGCGCGACGCCCCGACCGTCGCCGCGCGCGACGACGCGCGCGCGACGCGTTCCATCGCGCTCGACAGTGCCGCACAGCTCGCCGCGCCGCGCCGCGAACGGTCGACCGAACGGTCGAGCGTCGACGCGCGCGGCGGCGACGACGGCGGCGGCGACGCGACCGTCGTCGACGCCGTCGTCGAGGCGATGTCGCGCGCGTTCGTGGACGTCGATAAGAGCGCGGTGACGCCCGTGGAGAAGGCGTGCGCCGAAGACGCGAAACCGTTCGACGACGCGGTCGAGCGACGCGGTGACGAAGCGACGACGAGCGCGCGAAGGTGCGCGAGCCCGCTCGATGCGTTCGTCGCGCGGGACGTGCTGACGGCGACGGAGTGCGAAAGGCTGGTGGACGCCGCGCGGCGGTCGGGACGGTTGAGCTTTTGGCACGAGGACGCGGAGGCGAGGAATAGAAAATCGTTCAGGAACGCGGATACGGTGGAGGTGATGTCGAAGACGGTCGCGGAAGCGCTGTGGGCGCGATTGAAACCGCACGCGACGCCGGAGATCACGATTGAGGAGGATGAGACGCACGGCGCGGGGGCGCGCGGACGATGGGTGGCGCGAGGCGTGAACGAACACTTGTTGTTTAATCGATACTCTGGACGCGGGCACTTTTCACCGCACACCGACGGGGCGACGATCGAAGATTTCAATACGCGTTCGTTTTATAGCGTCTTGGTGTACCTGAACGATTGCGCGCGAGGTGGGGAGACGTCGATGTTCGCGCCGCCGAGCGACTTTGAGCCGTCGAAATTCGTGCGCGACGAGGACGATCGATACCGTTGGCCGGATGAATGGATCGCCGACGCCGCGCCGTGCGCGCGAGGCACTGCTCTGGTGTTTCGACAAGACATTCCGCACGAGGGCGCGCCCGTGGGCGAGGGCGCGGTGAAATTCATCATTCGCACCGACGTCATGTACGCTCGCGAGCCGCCGGCGTTTGCCGACGCCGTCGGCGCCGAGGCGTACGCCCTGCACAAGCGCGCCGTGGACGCGGAGACCTCGGGCGACGCCATGGAAGCGATGCGTTTATTTCGCCACTGTCGTAGGCTCTGTCCGGCGTACGCCGATTTCGTAGGTATTTGATTTCAATTCGCGTAATTTTTCCGCTACCTGTAAATCTTTCGTTTGAGCGATCTATGCAAGTACTTCAAACTCAAACACTCCATGACGTCACCTCCAGCCGCCGCTTCAGACGCACGCTTATTCCCGGGGCACCCGTGCGTGTGCAAGTACTTCAAGCACTCCGAGTGACCACCTCGAGCCGCTGCAGAACACGCACTCTTATCCCATGCGCACCCGTGCTCGTGCAGATATTTCAAACACTCCAAGTGACCGCCTTCGGCCGCCGCTTCACACGCACTCTTATCCCACACGCACCCGTGCTCGTGCACATATTTCAAACACTCCAAGTCACCGCCTTGAGCCGCTGCTAAACTCACCCACTCACTCCATACGCACCCGTGCTCGTGCAGATATTTCAAACACTCCAAGTGACCACCTCGAGCCGCTGCAGAACACGCACTCTCATCC